>Ga0074046_10000328_pt1 | contig 42235 bp, 32 predicted proteins | sample BogForMeECP23OM3_FD_94441 | JGI IMG/M metagenome (GOLD analysis project Ga0074046, IMG submission 94441) | Bog forest soil microbial communities from Calvert Island, British Columbia, Canada - Bog Forest MetaG ECP23OM3 | ecosystem: Environmental > Terrestrial > Soil > Wetlands ... | reverse complement strand
TGCCTGCTCGACGTTGCCGCCACCGTCGCGAGCAATGTCGGCCAGCAGGCGATGCGAAATTGCGGAGTAAGGCTGATCGGCAGTGATGTCTTCCTCCGAGGCATACGCGTCGCGATGCTTGATTAACAGCCACGAAGACTTGCCCTTGCTCGATCCGAAGCCGCGCGTGCGAACTAGCACCCATGAGCCCTGCAGCTTCTTTCCGTGAAGCTGGAATTTCAGATCGCCCTTGCGCAGCGCCTCGTCGACATCGGCGACTTCGGGCTCCCATGTGCCGATGTCCCACACCATCACCGTGCCGCCGCCGTATTCATCGGCGGGAATCACGCCCTCGAAATCGGCATAGTCGATAGGATGGTCCTCCACCTGCATGGCGAGCCGTTTGACTGATGGATCGAGCGACGGCCCCTTGGGCACTGCCCACGACAATAGCGTGCCATTCCATTCAAGCCGAAAATCATAGTGCAGTTGGGTGGCTCGGTGCTTCTGGATCACGTAGATCAGTTTGTCGGTAGGCTTCCTGGTTTCGCCTTTACCGGAGGGTTCAGGCGTCTTCTGAAAATCGCGCTTCTTGTGGTATTCGTCGAGTGACATAAGGTGAATCGTTGGATGACGATTCCGACTTTGAGGACACAGAATCGCCACTCCTAAAGGTTCTTAGCATCGCGCCTCTAGTTATAGAACAGGTGGGGGAGGGGAATTTCCGGTGGGCGACATTTGGCAAAATTGCTTTTCACGCTCCCTTTGTTTTCAATGGTTTGGGAGGAAAATCGTTGCAAACAATTGATTGCCAAAGGCTTATTGCTATCCATGTCAGCCGTAAGGAGTTACCTCGACGTACTCTTCTGGCTGACGGCGCACCGCAGCACGAATTTCTGTTGCTGAAAATCCGTGGAATCAGAAGCTTAGGAGGAATTTTATGGCAAAATCTGGCTCATCAGTAACTCGTAGGCAAAATGTTAATTTCAAAGAACTTAGCTGGTTGGTCGCAATGGCCCAACCCGAGCCAGTCATGCGGGCAAAACACTCCATTCTTACTCATAGAGGAGACGGTGAAGCTTGTCACGAAAAATCGCGCGGGCGAAAAAACGAAAGTAACCGGCGTTTCCTGGGATGGGAAATCGGAGTAGTCCCCACATTCGCCGACTGCAGCTGGATGTGGGCCACCAGCTCACCAGCCGCCAAGTCGGACGCTGGGCGCCACTCAGAATCGATGTTGTGGTCAGGGAGGCGGGCCCGCGACGAGTGATGTGGCGGACTTTCCCAGGCGCAGCGGTTGTGGGATACGCTGCGCCTGGGAGTACGTGATTCAGCAGACGACGGTGTGCTGCGGAGCGTCGACTGCGCGCGTCGACTACTGTTCTTCCTCGACACTCACCAGCCAGGTGTTGCCCGAGACACTGCCCCGGAGGCTGTAAGTCTTGCCGGTGCGAACATTGATCATTCCCTGACCGGCCCCTGTGTATTCAAAGGTGTTTCCATTGTCGTCAAAGACCGCAGTGGCTTCGGCCGCGTAGCTGTGCTGACCGGGCTGCGGGACCGTTACCCTGAGTTGGGCATTGGGATACGACTGGCTCACCGTCAGGTTGCCAACATTCTTGCCGTCAATCAGGACGGTGACCTGCTCGCTGATTTCGGATTCGCCGAGCTGGTCGGTGAGGAAGAACTCCACCGGTTCGGGTGGCGGGTTAGCGGCGAGGACCGTGGTGGTTCCGCCAGTATTTGCGGAAGGGGACGGTGACGGGGCTGAGTCGGAGCCCGAGAAGCCCAGGCAGATAAATAGGATTCCCACGGCGGCGGACAACAGGCGAACGCCCACGCCGACTTTTGGGACCTTGAGCTCTTTGAGTTCAAATCCACCCCCCAACACGCTGATGAGCAACAGGACTCCTCCGAACGCAACGGCTATGACTTGAACATTCATGGCAGACCTCCTTTCCTTGCGCAGTTGTGGGTGCATGTTTGTCTCCGCAGGACGGCGACAACGACCGGGCCAGGCGTGCAAGGGGAGAGATCGCCGGCATCACCGTGTGTTCAGCGAACTTAAGACGCGCAAAGGTGTCGACGCTGGGGTGCGGTGCGGGACAGCGTGAGTCATGAGCCGGCGCAGAGGCTATCCGATTGGTTGCCCCGGCGACACATTCGGGATATAGATTGCGCGGGTGGCGAGCGGTTGGGTATGCGATGCGAGATGCCGGCGACGCGCGCCGAGCTGCAGATTCAAGCACTTTTGCAGCGCGGGAGAGGGTGTTCCTCGCGAGTGCAATTTTGGCAAGCCGGTTGCAATGTCACAGGCGATGAATGCGAGGCCGAAATGGCCCGCATCAGGGAAGGAGGTTCCCCATGCTTACCAATCTACGATCCAAGGTAATGACGTTGTGCTTCTCGATGATGGTGCTTCTGGCGGTGTCGGCGCCGGCGGCGGCACAGAGAAGGCACTACAACGTCACTCTGTACAACGAGTCGGATGTCACCTTCGCCCAAGTCCACGTGTCATCCGTCTACGACGATTCCTGGGAGGGCGACCTGCTCGGTAACGGCATCCTACGCCCAGGGTACAGATTTACAGTGGAGGTTCCGGCGGGCCGCTGGGATTTCCTGTTTAAGGACCGGAAGGGCGATTCTTGCGTCCTGCACAATGTGATCGTCGACACCAACGCCGACGTGGAGGTGACGAACGAATGGCTTGCGGAATACTGCACATTCCAGATATCCCGGCGATAGGGAATGACGTGGATGTTGTCGGGAAGGAACTTTGAATCGGCGCCTGTCGCTTCGGCCAGGCGCCGCACTTTTTGGGCGTGGGTTGGCAGGGTAGCTGCCAGATCTTTGGGGGCCTTCGACTGTTGGGGCAGCCAGATAGCGAGGGGAGCGCGAGTTTGTTCTCCCACACAATCCAAGATCAGGCTTGTGTGGGGCACCCGGGCCAAAATCAAGCTAAACCGGGATGCTCAAGCGCCCACCCTATCGCCAAGAGAGGGCGATAAGGGTGGGGCACCCGGCGAGAAGAAGCTAGTTGCTGACCGAGGGTTAATTGAGCCATAGTTCGCGGATTCAAGCAGAGCTTCTTGTCACCGTTTCGAGGGTATGAGGTGGAAACGTCGATGACTATCGTGAAACTCCCGGCTCGAACGTCGGAGTTGTGGGATTCGCTGATGGAGTTCAACGGCGCGGCATCGCTGAGTATTCCATGGGCAGATGCCGTCAGGATCGGGACGGCGAGGGGGAGCGTTGGTGAGGTCGTTCTGGGAGAGGTAACCTCGGCGGAGGATTGGAAGCTCGTGCCCCCAGGCCGCAACCTACGAGTGTTGATGCTGCGAAAGGGAGATAAGTTTTGCCTCCGATGGGGCGATCATCGTATGAGAGAGGTAGTTTCTGGCCCGTACCACGATCACCTACTGAGCCGGTTTGAAGTCGAAGAGTTCGATCTAACGAAGAAGTCTGGTTTCCTGGAGGTTTTCCCGGACAAGTTGGAAGTTAAGAATTGAGGTCTGTAACCATGGACAACATCGACAACAAAGATGTCCAAGCGGGAGACAGTCTTCCGATCTATCTGGCTAGTGTAGCCGTCGTGATTGTTCTTGCTATCGCTGGCATCGCGTACCTATATCACACGCTTGACCTTACCGGCCGCGCAGGAGTTAGAGCAGACGCTTCAAAAACGCTTGTGCAGTTGGTCGCAGTAGGAATCATCGGCGGCTTTATCGCCTGGGTCCTGAGCGAGCGCAGCAAAGAAAAGGAGCGAGAACTGGCCCGACTGCAGAAAAAGCAGGAGCAATATGAAGCTCGCGTGCAAAAGGCAAGGGAACGCGAGGAGTCGTTAAACGAATTCAGACGTCAAGCTATCGACAGACTGGTAAAAGGTACGAACGTGCTTCGGAGGGCACCTTTATACATTGAATCCCACCGTTCGAAGAAAACCTATGGCGAGCAAATGAGGGAGATCCTTGACACCTATTTGGACATTACACTGCTGCGCCACGAACTTGACAGCTTTCCAACGGCATTGCCAGTTGAGGAGGTTCGCAAGCAGATTCGTATCATGGAAAAATACCTGTTCGGACTGATCACGGAATGGAAATCCAAGTACAGCACTCTTCCGCTTGCCACGGAGGAGGCGTGGCCGATTCTTGAAACGTTCGAGCAACTGAAGGACCTTCGGGAGGCAAACGACAAGTCACAATTTCGGGTGAGCTATCTACACGCGTACGGGCAAGCGCTCCAGTTGATCAGGGGAAGCATTTTCACCCCACCCGATAGCGACAACAGCCCTTAGGCCCCCACATACCTCGCATACAGGCTTCTTGCGATGGCGGGGTCGGTGGTGCCTTTGATGATGGCGCGGCCGTCGGGGAAGAGGGTCATTTCATACGGCTCGTGCCAGAACTTCAGCACGAACTCGTTGTGCTTCACCCGGCCGTGAGGGGCGAGGCGGCGGGTGATTTCCTCAAAGTCGATGGGGCGCTGGCGCTCGTGGATTTGCACTGAGTTGCGTCCGCAGAGCGAGATATGAGGGCGGCCTTCTCCGGCGAGGTGAACGAAGTCGCGCTGCTGGCAGGCGCGACAGACCTCGCGCGGGTGCGCCGTTGAGACTTCACCACGCTCGTTCGACCAGACGTCATACGACAACAGCGTGCGGCGAATTTTATCGCGCGCGCCGACGATGAGCTTCATCGCCTCGGTGGCCGCGATGGACGCGACCAAGTTCACGGCTGAATTCAGGATGCCCGAGGTGTCGCAGGTCTCGACCATTCCCTTGGGGGAATCAGGAAAGATACAGGCCAGGCAGGCGGTCTCTTCGGGCAGCACGGTCATGGTCACGGCGTAGCTGCCGACTCCGGCGGCGTAAATCCACGGCAGCTTCTCGCTCACGGCATAGTCGTTGATGAGATAGCGCGTTTCGAAGTTGTCGGTGCCGTCGAGAATGAGGTGTACGTTGCCGAGCAGGTCGACGGCGTTGTCGGGCACGAGGTCGGCGGCGTGCGGCTCGACCACGATCTCGGAGTTGAAGCCGCGGATTTTGCGGGCGGCAGCGATGGCCTTGGGCAGCGACTCGGCGGCATCGGCCTCGTCGAAGAGCACCTGACGCTGCAGATTGCTGGGCTCGACGTAGTCACGATCGATGATGCGCAGGTAGCCGACTCCGGCGCGCGCCAGCAGGGAAGACAACGCGGAGCCGGTGGCGCCGCATCCCACGATGGCGACGCGGGCCGCGGCGAGCCGCCGCTGGCCGTCAGGGCCCACGGGTTGGAAGAGGATCTGGCGGGAATAACGCTCGGTGAATTCCAATCGGCCTACCTGCTCATCGGGAAGCATCCTTCGTTATTATAGGAAGGCCACAAGCGTTACGTCCCGCTGAGCGGGACTCGCACTGAGGGTGCGGAAGAGCAGATTCCTCGTGGGGCTGAAGTACATACGCCTCGCGGACTGAAGTCCGCTCGGCGGGTCAAGAACAAACGACCTACCGGCACGACTGAAGTCGTGCCCTGATACAAAGCTGCCCGGAAGCAAGTTTTTCCGCATCCTGTGAAATTGTGTCGTGACACAAAGCCGCGTGTAGAGGAGTTTTTCGCCAGCCTGTGAAGCCCACTCGGAATGACAACTATAATCACGGGCAGGTGCGGCAGGGCTAAACGGGCTGCGGAAAGAGTCATAAAAGCAGATTCCTCGCGGACTGAAGTCCGCTCGGAATGACAAAAATAAACGACTTAGACGCTGGCCTAAAGGCCAGCACTACCAGAAGACCGTAGTTTTCCGCAGCCTGTAAAGCTGTGCCCTTTCAAAACACGGCCCGACAGAGAATTTCAGCACTGTGTAAAGCCATGCCCTTTCAAAACGAAGCGGAAACGGCGTTTATAGCAGCCCCGTCAACCGGAGAGGCTGGGAACTGGCGGGTCGACCAAGGGTTACGAGTTTGAGGAAGCCAAGCACGCCATTCATCTTCGGGCTGGGGCTGTTGGGAGCGGCGCTCACGCTTGCCCCCGTGCCGGCGTGGCCACAGAACCCTCCGCAGGTCCCCAATCCGCAGAATGAAACCCTCGACAACCAGGCCCATCCGCTACCGGAGTTGAATGGCGCCGCCAAATACGAAGGCGAGGTGGTGCGCGATATTAGGTTTCACGGCATCGCAGGGACAAATCTCGACATGTTGCACAGCCTTTTGCTGGTTAAGGTGGGCGAGCCGCTGGACCGTGAAGCGCTACGCGAGTCGATCCGGGTGCTGTATGCGACGGGACGGTTTTCCAGTTTGCACGTCGAGGCCGAGGCCGCCCAGCCCAGCGGCATAGTGCTCACGTTTGTCACTACCGAGAACTTCTTCAACGGCGACGTGAACGTCGATGGGCTGAACTCGAGGACTCCACCCAGGCCGCACCAGTTGGTGTACGCCGCGAAGCTCGACTTGGGCGAACTCTTTACCGAAGACAACGTGATAGTTGGGATCGAGCGCATGAACAAGGTCATGGGCGACAACGGCTACAACCAGTCGGCCATCACCTACGATTTGACGCCGCGTGAGGATTCGCGGCAGATGGACGTGCAGTTCCGCGTGACCCCGGGAGAACTGGCGCGTGTAGGCACGGTGACGATCGAGGGCAATTCCGGTATCCCGCCCGACCAGGTCCAGCAGATCACCAGGCTGAAATCAGGGGCCAAAGTGAAGAATGCGAACGTTACGCGAGCGCTCGACCGCCTGCGCAGACACTTCCAGAGGAAACAGCACCTGGAGGCGCAGGTATCGCTCACCGGTCGCAACTACCACCCCGACAGCAACACCGTGGATTACGTCTTCGAGGTGGAGCAAGGCTCCAGGGTCGTGATTACCACCGAAGGTGCGAACATCGGCAGCAGCCAAATCAGGAAGCTGGTGCCGGTGTACCAGGAAAATGCGGTGGACGATGACCTGCTCAACGAGGGCCGCCGCAACTTGCGCAACTATCTGCAGACGCGAGGCTACTTCGACGCCACGGTGGATGTGGAGCGGCGCCAGGTTGCGGATGAAAACCAGGTCAACATTGTTTTCCAGATCAACCCCGGCGAGAGACACGAGCTGGCCGCGATCGAGATCGAAGGCAACAAGTATTTTGATGAGGCCACGATCCGAGAGCGCCTGACTATCCAGCCCAGGAGCTGGCTCCTTACGAGCGGACGCTTCAGCCAACGCATGATGAGCGACGATGCCGCTTCCATCAAAGCGCTATACCAGGCGAACGGGTTTCTGGAGGTCAAGGTCGATGCCGCGCTGGACGAAAACCATGGTTCGCAAAAGGGCGAGCTGGCGGTTGTGTTCCGCATTACCGAAGGTTCGCAGACGCTGGTGAACAATTTAACCATTGAGGGCAACAATAGTTTTTCCACTGAGCGGCTCGCCCCGTTGCTGAGCAGCGTGCCGGGACAGCCCTTCAGTGATGCCGACATTATCAGCGACCGCGATGCGCTGACGTTTTTTTACTTCAACCGCGGATTTCCCGACGTGCAGTTCGACTTCACGGTCAAGCCTGTGCAGGGAGAGCCCTACCGTATGGACGTGACCTACAAGATCGTGGAGGGTCAGCATGTCAATGTGGACCGTGTCATCGTTACCGGCCTGGAGAATACCCGTCCCAGTGTCCTGAACCGGCGGCTCCGGATCCAACCCGGCGATCCCTTGAGCCAGGCCGAAATGGTTGACTCACAACGGCGCCTGTACAACCTGGGGATCTTCAACCAGGTGGATATGGCGGTGCAGAACCCCGAGGGCATCGAGCCGCTGAAGAACGTACTCTTCAACCTGAGTGAGGCGCCACGCTGGACGTTTCGCTATGGCGGCGGCATAGAGTTTGCTACGGGCAACACACCGGCGATCAACAATCCGCAGGGCAAGGCGAGCGTAAGTCCCACCGGAGTGCTGGAAATCACGCGATTGAATATGTTCGGTCGTGACCAGACGCTCAGCATGCGCGCGCGAGTCGGATTGCTGACCCGGCGCGCCCTGATCAGTTACGACGCTCCACGGCTGTTCAAGCGTGAGAACTGGCGCTTCACGCTGAGCGGGTTCTACGACAACACGGTCAACGTCAACACGTTCACCTCGGAGCGCCTGGAAGGCTCCGTTGGCGCCGAGCAGCGCTACAGCCGGGCCACAACCATGATCTATCGCATGACGTATCAGAGGGTGCGGGTCGACCCCAACAGCCTGGTGATCGACCCCGCCCTGATTCCGCTGTACTCCCGCCCGGTACGGGTCGCCATGCCCAGTTTCACGTGGGTACGCGACACGCGCGACAATCCGGTGAACACGCACAAAGGCACGTACAACCTGGTTGACCTGGGTCTGGCGACGAGTGCACTGGGCTCAGAGTCGAACTTCGGAAAGATCCTGCTTCAGAACTCGACCTACTACACGTTCAAGAAGAAATGGGTGTTTGCGCGCAATACGCAGATCGGCATCGAGCATCCCTACGGGACCAACTACTATCCCGGGGGATCGGCAACGGCCATTCCACTTCCGCTGTTGTTCTTCTCCGGAGGCGGCAACTCGCTGCGCGGCTTCGCCATCAACCAGGCCGGCCCGCGCGACCTGGAGACCGGCTACCCTATCGGCGGGCAGGGACTGTTCGTGAACAACCTGGAAATCCGCACTCCGCCGGTGCTGCTGCCCTACGTTGGCGACAATCTGAGTTTCGTTTTCTTCCACGACATGGGCAACGTGTTCGCCACAGCCAACCAGATCTGGCGGGGGCTGGTGCGTTTTCAGCAGCCGTCGATCGCGGCATGCGCGCCGCCCAACGCTTCGCTGGGCTGCAATTTCGCCTATAACCCGCAAGCCATCGGCATTGGCGTTCGGTACAGGACACCGGTAGGGCCGGTGCGTGGGGACATTGGCTACAACTTTAATCCCACACGCTACCCGGTTCGCGAGAACGGCACGGTGGAGACGCTCCGGCGCTTCAACTACTTCTTGAGTATTGGACAAACGTTCTAATGAGACGCATACGACACATCGCAATTTGCATCGTGCTGCTGGCTCCGCTTGTGGCCTTCGCCGGCGAGGTAATCGACGGAGTGATCGCCACCGTCAACCGCAAACCTGTGCTGCAAAGCGACTGGGACGACGCCGTACGGTTCGAGGCATTCATGCAGCAGAAGCCATTGCGCAGCGTGACCGAGGCGGACCGCGTCAGCGCGCTGCAGCGGCTGATCGACCGCCGACTGCTGGAAATTCAGATGAGCGATGCGAACCACCTGGCGCCATCGCACGAAGAGTTGCGCGCCAATATTGCTCAATTGCGGGAGCAAATCCCTGCGGCCAAAGACGACCAGGGCTGGAAGACGCTACTGGCGTCGTACGGATTTACCGAACGCGACATCGAGGCCAACCTGCGCGGCGAAAAGCAGGTGATGAATTTCATCGAGGTGCGCCTGCGGCCAAACGTGCACGTTCAGCCGGAGGAAGTCGAGGCCTACTACCGCGAACAGGTGATTCCAGACATGGAAAATGCCGGGATCAAAATCGTGACGCTGCAGGAATTGGAGCCAAAGATCCGCGAACTGTTGGTGCAGCAACACATCGACCAACTGCTCGACGCATGGCTGCACAACCTGCGGCAGCAATCGCAAGTTCACAGCACGGTGCCGCTAAAGATGCAGAGTTCATCGAGCGGACGAGTGGCAGCGGGCGGAAACTAACATGGCCGAGAAGGAAAAAGCCCGGTGGTGGCGCTTCCCATGGTGGTTCTGGGTGGTGATGGCAGGACTTTTTGCGCTTCTCGTGGTGGCGATCGGTTGGTTTCTCCGCAGCCCGGCATTCGAGCAGATCGTGCGCGGCCGCGTCGTCGCGCAATTGGAAAAGGCGACTGGTGGAACGGTGGAGTTGCAGTCGCTGCGTTGGAATCTCTCGAACCTGGAGATTGAGGCCAACGGGTTGACCATTCGTGGGCTGGAGCCGGCAGACGAAGCGCCCCTCGTACATGTGGACCGTCTTTATGTACGCCTGCACGTCGTGTCGTTCCTAAGGACGAGCATCGATCTGCAACAACTCACGCTCGAGCAGCCGGTGGTACACATCATTATCAAGCCGGACGGCTCGAACAACCTGCCTGAGCCAAAGGTGAAGGGGACTGGCGACCCCGTGCAGCAACTGTTTGACCTGGCCATCGGCCGGGCGGAATTGCACAACGGCGCGTTGCTGCTACAGCAGCAAAGAATTCCACTCGACTTCAAGGCCAATGACGTCGGCCTGCAAATGAACTATGAGCATCTCCTCCAGCGCTATGACGGCACGCTACACGTGGGCAAAATCGACGCGCAATTCCAGGATATGCGCGATATTCCCGCCAACGCTGATGCCGAATTCAGCCTGTGGCGCAATCGGGCACAGGTAAAGACACTGAAGCTGACCTCGCAGAAATCCTCTGTGACTCTGAGCGGCACTGTGGACGACTTTAAGCGGCCCAAGCTGCAGCTCTCCTACGAGGGAACCCTTGACCTGGTGCAACTGGGAGAGATCACGCGCGTGTATGACTTGCGCGGGGGCGGCGCAACTTTCAGTGGCTCAGGGGCGTTTTCGCAGGACGAATTCTCGACCAGCGGAAAGCTGGCCTTGCGTGGCGTGAACGTCCAACACGAAGCCGTGGCCTTGCGGGATGCCAGTGCCAGCAGCGACTTCTCGGTGGATCGCGAACACATCCTGCTGAAAAAGATCGACGCACGGCTGCTGGCCGGAACCGTCACGGGAGATGCGGAGGTCCGGCATTACGCCCCTGCGCTGGAGACCAGCAACGCACAGATCCGGAGCGGGCAGGAGAGTACAAGAGGGAAGACGATCTCAAGTAGCTCGCCGAAGGTGGCGACCAATGCCGCGAAGTCGAGCGCCTTGCCTGTGCAGCAAGGCACGGCCAACTGCAGAGTGAGCGGCGCGTCTCTGGCGGAGGTAATGCGCATCCTGTCGAGCAAGTCGCTCCCGCTCGACAAGCTGAACGCCACTGGCGCGGTGAACGGGACCGTTGATCTAACGTGGAGGGAATCGATCACCCGGGCGATGGTCGAGATGGCGCTGGATGCGACAGCTCCGGCTCAGGCCGAGACCAACCACTTGCCGATGAGCGGGACGCTGCGGGCCCGTTATGACGTGCGCACCGGATCAATGGACATAGCGCAATTGAACCTGGCTACGCCGCACACTGAAGCCAACACCTCAGGAACGCTGGGCACGCGCACCGCGGATCTGAAGCTCGCCGTGACCACTACCAACCTGAACGAATTTCAGCCGCTGTTGAGCGCGATGGGACAATCATCGCTGCCGGTGGAACTCAACGGCAGGGCCAGCTTCAATGGCACCATGAGCGGCAAGCTTGACCATCCGGACATTGCTGGGCGGCTGGTGGCCACCGACTTCACGTACGTTTATACGCCGCCACAGCCTGCCGCTCCGGCCCCGAAACCTGGACCTGTCAGCACGGTGGAATCGCTGTTGCACTTGGGACAAGCCGCTCCGGAGCCGAAGCCGGTGCCGCCGCTGAGGCGTGTCCACATCGATTCGTTTGCGGGCGACGTGCAGTATAGCCGGACACTCGTCGCGCTACACAACGGCGTGATCCAGCAGGGCAGTGCTCACCTCAATGTGGACGGAACGGCCACGCTCGACGACGGCAACTTCACGGAGCATTCGCCGTTCGAGGTGCGGGCGTCGATCCACAACGCAAGCGTAGCCGACCTACAGCGAACCATCGGCACAGACTATCCCGTGGCGGGCGTGCTGAATCTCAGCCTGCAGGTTTCCGGGACGCAATCGGAGCCGCACGGACGGGGACAATTGTCGGTCACTGGTGGCCAAGCTCATGGGCATGACATCAAGACGCTGACAGCGGACATAGGTCTCGCCAACCATGAAGCGCAGTTTGACAACATCAGGGTCGAGGCACTGGGCGGTTCCCTCACGGGGACTGCAGCCTACAACCTCAGCAGCCGGCAACTGCGGTCCGACCTGCGTGGCGAGAACATCGACCTGGCGCAGATCAACGAACTGCAGAGCGTGCCCGTCCAGGAGCACGGAACCGCAAACTTCACGCTGAAGACATCGGGCACGCTCGAGCAGCCGGTGATCGAAGCACATGTCGATATTGCTAACCTCGTGTTCAACGACGAATTTGCCGGCGGGCTGGTGGTCGATGCCGTGAGCCATGGCGACAAGATACAGCTCACCGTGCGCTCGAAGTTTCCTCATGCGTCAGTCACGCTCGATGGAACCGTTGACGAAAAGGGAGATCTGCAGAGTGAGTTCCAGATACAGTTCACGCAAGTGGACATCGATCCTTTGTTGCTGGCGGAACTCAAAACCAGGGTCACCGGCCACTCCTCGCTGAATGGGCGCGGCAGCATAAGCGGTCCCCTGCGCCGGCCGCGCTCGTTCAGGGGCTCAATGGTGATCGATTCCTTTGCCGTGGAGTTAGAAAAGATCCCCATTCATAGCGACGGCCCCATTGAGTTGGGGTTGGATAATGGTGTCGTGTCAATTAACCGCCTGGCAATGGCCGCGCAGGACACCCATGTCAACGCCGGCGGCACCATGGACTTCAAGGGCGAGCGCCCGCTCGACCTCTACGCCAAGGCCCACCTCGACATGGCGCTGTTCCACGCACTGGACAACGAAGTCACCTCCTACGGCACGACCGAAGCGGACGTGACCGTAAAGGGAACCGTAGAGAAACCCGTTATGAATGGGCGGGTGGTGATTGCGCACGCGGGATTTTCGGTGATCGACATGCCGGCCGCGCTCGGCGAACTGAATGGAACCCTGGTGTTCAACCAGAACCGTCTGGAGGTGGAGCACCTGGCCGGCCGAGTGGGCGGCGGACCGGTGAACTTCTTCGGCTACATTACCTATGGCAGCACAATCGGCTTCGACCTGAAATCCACCGGCAGTGACATCCGCTTCCGCTACGGCGGGGTGAGCGTGACCGCGGACCAGAACCTGCGCCTCGCGGGAACGTTGAAGAGCGCGACCCTGACGGGTGACATCACTATCACGCGCTTCGCTCAGATTCCAGCCTTGGATGTTACGTCCAGCTTCGCATCCCAGTCGTCGGCGGTAATCAATCCTGCATCTCCACTGAACAACTTGCGTCTCGACGTGCATATCGTTTCGGCGCCTGAGTTGACGGTGCAGACCTCGCTGGCGAAGCTTTCGGGCGATGCCGACCTGCGGCTGCGGGGCACGGGAACACGCCCGGTGCTGCTGGGCCGCATCAACATTGCCGAAGGCGACATCAACATTAACGGCACGAAATATCACCTCGACCGCGGCGACATCACCTTTGCCAATCCCATCCGGATCGATCCCATCCTCGACATCGAGGCGACCACGCGGGTGCGCGATTTTGATATCACCATCGGCCTGCACGGTACCCTGGAGAAGCTGACCACCACGTACCGCTCCGACCCGCCATTGTCGAGCGACGATATTTTTGCGCTGCTGGCTTTTGGCCGGACGCAGCAAGAAAGTTTCGCCACGGGCGGTACAAGCAGCAGCGGCCTGGGCGCCGGAGCGGGCAATCTGGTACTCGGGCAGGTCATCAACCAGACGGTCAGTAACCGGGTTTCGAAGCTATTTGGTGTGAGCTCCATCCGCGTCAATCCCTCGGTGGGCGGCGCAGATAATAACCCCAGCGCGCGGCTGACTATCGAGCAGCAGGTGTCGAACAACGTTACCTTGACGTACATCACCAACCTGACGCAGTCGGCGCAACAGGTCATCCAGTTCGAATACAACATTAATTCTCAGTTCAGCGTGCAGGGTATTCGCGACGAGAATGGCGTGGTCAGCTTTGTCCTGCTGATCCGCCAGCGGAAGAAGTAGCGCTTTAACGGTGGCGCGCCGATCTGCGACGTTTCATGCCAACATGTCCCCATTCAGGAAACAGCCCAGCGTCGATCCCGAACATCTCGCCGCCCAGCGCGCGCGCATGGTTGAGCGACAACTTCGCGAACGCGGCATTCGCGACGAGCGCGTGCTGGCGGCGATGGGCAAGGTCCCACGCGAGAACTTCGTCGCGCCCGAATTTGCGCGCGAGGCTTATGCCGACGGCCCTCTCCCGATTGGGGCGGGACAGACGGTGTCGCAACCTTATATGGTGGCGGCGATGGTGGAAGCCTTGGACGTTCAATTGACTGATCGAGTTCTCGAGGTGGGCACCGGCACCGGCTACGAAGCCGCTGTGCTTGGCGAACTGGCCGCCGAGGTGTGGACCGTCGAGCGCCACGCGGAGTTGGCGGACAAAGCGCGCGCCATCATGGCCGAGTTGGGCTACCGGAATGTACACGTCATTTGCGGCGATGGGAGCCTCGGCTTGCCGGAACAAGCGCCATTCGACAAAATCCTCGTGGCCGCAGGCGCCCCTCACGCGCCGCCCAGCCTAATCGCCCAACTGGCGGAAGGCGGCAGGCTGGCTGTTCCCGTGGGCAACCGTGTCGAACAGCAATTGCAAGTGGTCCGCAAGATCGGCGGCGAAATTATGACGACGTCCCACGTGCTCTGCTGCTTTGTGCCCCTGGTCGGCGCGGAAGGTTGGGAGCCGTGACGCTCAGCGCAGCAGCAAGACCGTGAATGCGACCACGATTCCGGCTGCGGCCAAAGCGATTCCCAGCATCCAGTACTGTTTGCGTCCCGTGAGCAGCGTGATCGAGGTCACCACCAGCGAAATCTCGAGAAACACTTCCGACAGGTCGAATCGGTTGGCGCGGCGTGTCTCATGGCGCAGTTCGTCTTCCAGGCCACGGGCTTCCTTCTGGATCTCGTTCTTTTCCTCGCCATACTTTTCGATGTCGGCTTCGAAGTGTTTCTGCACCTGTTCGGCTTTTTCGTTCTTGCCTTCCAGCGCACCCATGACCTCGTCCAGAGCCTGAAGGTTGTTCAATCGCAGGTTTTTGGCCTGGTAGTACGCCCACTCATCGGTGGTTTTGTTCTGCAGCAGGATTTCTTCGGTGTGGGCGCGATGTCCCAGCAATGAGATGGTGGCCACCAGTACGGCCGCCACGGCCATGGTCATGCTCACTGGCGCCAGTCCCTTTTCTTCGTGGGCTTTTTCGGCGCGTTCCTTGAGTTCGTTCAGTTCTTCTCCGGCAGACATGGGCCTCCCTGGTCGAGTCGGGGATGAGAGTGCGTTGAAACAGGATACTACCGAGCCAGGAAGGTAAGCGCAAGCCAGCGCCCCTACGCACACTCCGACTGTGCCGCGCGAATTGCCTTGCGCAACTCGTCCACGAGCGACCCGAACGGCGCGCTGTTTGCGGCATCGATCTTTCCGAGGCGCTCCTTAATATCGGAGAGGACTCTTTCCGCGTCGTCGAGCGCGGCGCGCGCGAATTCCAGGTTGCCCGCGTGAAATTCCTCCCGCGCATCGTCAACCAGGCCGAAAGCCATGTCAACGTCGGCTTCGATAAGCTCGACGCGAACGCGGTCGGAAGCGCGGTGATTCTGTGCGTCACTCATGCGGCGCCACTTGGTTCGCGGCGCGTCAGATACTGTATCGCATTTAGCTGTACGGCGCAGGCAGATCGCGGGCCAGGCGGTGCGGTCCGGTATTTCCGGAACGACACAATAGCGACCGGGGCGGCTGCTCGATGAGGATACGCAATACTGCCGCCCGATTTTCCGCTTGTAGCCAAAATTTAATAACCGTAAGTCTTGACATAATCTTAGATTAGATATATTCCAGATACATAATGGACGCCGAGGCGATTAAACGGACCTTGGAAGGCAGCGGATTGCGGTGCACTCCGCAGCGCTACGCCGTGATGGCGTTCCTGATGGGACACAACCGGCATCCCACGGCAGCGGAAATCTTCGAAGCCGTGAATCGCGTGGATCCGCGCTGTTCACGGGCCACGACTTATAACAATCTGCGGGACCTGGTGCAGGCGGGTTTGGTGCGTGAAGTGGCCGTCGAGGGCCGCGCCGCGCGATTTGATGCGAAAGGCATGCGGCATCACCACTTCATCTGCGATCGCTGCGGCAATGTTGAGGACATTGAGTGGTACAACGTGTCCAGGCCTGCCTCGGGCTCGCTCGGGAAGCGGGTCCTTCGCGAATGCGAGCTGATTTTCCGGGGGCTCTGCACGAAGTGCGCTCCGCGGCACGCTTCCGGTTAGGTGTCGCAGGCGTGTGGTTCCCGGATGGGTGGCGCGCATCAGCCAGCACGGCAGCCGCCGATTGTGCGATGGGAAAGCCAGGAAGAGTTCGTCGCAGCTTTTTTAACTAATTCGAAGGAAGGAGCAAGACGTGGCAACCGAAACCAAGTGCCCGGTAACGGGCGACGCTCGCAGACACACGACCGCTGGGGCCGAGACCAATGCAGAATGGTGGCCGAATCAGGTGAACGTGAACATCCTGCACCAGCACTCCCCGCTGTCCGATCCTATGGACAAGACGTTCAATTATGCCGAGGAATTCAAGAGCCTTGACCTGGATGCGGTGATCAGGGACCTCCATGCCTTGATGACGGATTCACAGGACTGGTGGCCCGCCGACTTCGGCCACTATGGGCCACTTTTCATTCGCATGGCGTGGCACAGCGCGGGTACGTACCGCATCGGCGACGGCCGCGGCGGGGCAGGCTCCGGCGAACAACGTTTTGCGCCGCTCAATAGCTGGCCGGACAATGTGAACCTCGATAAGGCGCGCCGGCTGCTATGGCCGATCAAGCAGAAGTATGGCCGGAAAATCTCCTGGGCCGACCTCATGATTCTCGCCGGTAACGTCGCCTTGGAGTCGATGGGCTTCAAGACCTTCGGTTTCGGCGGCGGGCGCGAAGACGTCTGGGGGCCCGGAGAGGACATTTACTGGGGGCCTGAGGGCAAGTGGCTGGCGGACGAGCGCTACAGCGGCGATCGTGATCTAGAGAATCCCCTTGCCGCGGTCCAGATGGGCCTGATTTACGTCAATCCGGAAGGGCCTAACGGTAAGCCGGATCCAGTCGCTGCGGCAGTGGACATCCGCGAAACGTTCGCCCGCATGGCGATGAATGACGAGGAGACAGTTGCTCTCATTGCCGGCGGGCACACGTTCGGCAAAACACACGGCGCTGCCGATCCTCTCAAGTATGTCGGCCCCGAACCCGAAGGCGCGCCCATCGAGCAGCAAGGCCTGGGTTGGAAGGGCAGCTATGGCAGCGGCTACGGCGACGACACGATCGGCAGCGGCCTGGAGGTCATTTGGAGCCAGACGCCTACGAAGTGGAGCAACAACTACCTGGAAAACCTGTTCGGCCATGAGTGGGAGCTGGTGAAGAGCCCAGCCGGTGCGCACCAGTGGGCGCCCAAGAACGGGTCTGCAGCGGGCACCGTTCCGGATGCCCACGATCCGTCGAAGCGGCATGCTCCGACGATGTTAACCACGGACCTCTCCCTCAGGATGGACCCGATCTATGCGCCGATCGCGAAACGCTTCCTCGACCATCCGCAGGAGCTCGCAGACGCGTTCGCCAAGGCTTGGTTCAAGCTGACGCACCGCGACATGGGTCCTCTCGCCCGCTACCTTGGCCCGCTCGTTCCCAAGGAGCCCCAGATCTGGCAAGACTCTGTTCCCGCTGTCGATCACGAACTAATCGGGGACAAGGACATTGCTGCTCTGAAGGCGAAGGTCCTTGCATCCGGCTTGTCGATCTCCCAACTGGTCACGACTGCCTGGGCCTCGGCGGCGACGTTCCGCGGCTCCGACAAGCGCGGTGGCGCCAACGGGGCGCGCATTCGCCTGGCGCCGCAAAAGGATTGGGAAGTGAACCAGCCGGCCGAACTGGCCAAGGTGCTACAGAAGCTGGAGGCGATCCAAAAAGACTTCAACAGTTCGCAGTCCGGCGGGAAGAAGAAGGTTTCACTGGCTGACCTGATCGTTCTCGGCGGCTGCGCAGCCGTCGAGGAAGCTGCGAAAAAGGCCGGCCACGACGTGAAGGTTCCCTTCTCGCCGGGGCGCACGGATGCTTCGCAGGAGCAGACCGATGTGCACTCGTTCGCGGTACTGGAGCCGAAAGCAGACGGGTTCCGCAACTACGTCCGGAATGGACACCAAAGACCGGAAGAGCTGCTGGTGGACAAGGCGCAGTTGCTGAACCTCACGGCTCCCGAGATGACGGTCCTCATCGGCGGCATGCGCGCCCTGAATGCCAACTTCGGGCAGGCCAAGCACGGCGTCTTCACTAAGCGGCCCGAGACGCTGACGAATGATTTCTTCGTCAACCTGCTCGACATGAATACGAAGTGGCAGCCTTCCTCTACGTCAGAAGGCGTATACGAGGGGCGCGATCGCAAGACGGGCGAATTCAAGTGGACCGGCACCCGTGTCGACCTGATCTTCGGTTCGAACTCCCAGCTCCGGGCACTCGCGGAAGTCTACGCCTGTGAAGACGCGAAGGAGGCGTTTGTGAAGGACTTCGCGGCTGCATGGGGCAAGGTGATGAACAATGATCGCTACGACCTAGCCTCGGCGAAAAAGAGAGCTGTGAACTAAGAGGCGGCCGACAAAATCCCGCGGAAACGTTGAATCGGCCGCAAAGAGGGAAGGGCGCATCCGAAGATGCGCCCTTTGGTGTTACATCGCGACATCCGTGATGTGAGTCGCAATCCACCACTCGTTGCCGAAGGCATACTCTACCACGTCGCTTTGTGCCGATCGGAGATAAGCTCAGCGCGCGTACAGTCGGCATTGAGCGTCTGCGGTACCACTATGAAGCCCGCGCACAGCGGGTCTTTCTCGCGTATGCAAAGAGTCCGTTCGACGAAGGCAAGAGTTCAGTCCGGCGTGCCGCGAAGAGCATCCAACTACGCAAGAGAGGGGTTATGAACTCCACTGTTCGGATCGAGCGGCAAACTGCGAGTCCGCAGGAGAAACCGTTCGGGCCGCGTTGGTTGCGCATCGCGTTCTGGTTCTGCACGGCAATCGCTGTCGCGGCTGTGCTACGGCGATTGGTTGCATTGGCTAATCCTCCTCAGTCGGGTCCGCCGCAGTTGGTGGCACTCGATGCGGAATTCGCGTCCCATGCAGCGCTCACTCTGGCGCATATTCTGCCGGCGCTTGCATTCGTGTTGCTTGCGCCGCTGGTCTTCAGGCGGCGATTTGCGGACACCCGGCGGGTTGAGCGCGTGCTCTATCCGCTGGGAGCGATCGTGGGAGTGACAGCCTACGCCATGAGCGGCCATTCAGTTGGCGGATGGGTTGAACGCTCGGCTGTGTTGCTGTTCAATACGCTGTTTCTATTTTCACTCGCACGCTCGTTCCTGTATTGGCGACGCGGCGAGGGGTTGCTCAAGCTCCAGTGGCTGACAAGGGCGATCGGGATTCTGCTCGGAATTGCCACGACGCGTCCAGTTATGGGTGCGTTCTTTGCCACCAGTCGCCTCACTCATCTCGAACCCAGGCAGTTCTTCGGTATCGCATTCTGGATTGGATTTTCTATCAACACAGTTGCGGTGGAGCTGTGGTTGCGCTCGCGCCAGGGGCAGTCTCAGATCGCCGGGCTAACGGAGCATGGCCCCTAAGAATAAAGTTGTCCTGCGATTAGTGCGAATAGGTAACAGCCGATGCCCAAAACGCTGTACATGATCGTGGAGCGCTTCAAGAACAACAATGCCGTGGCGGTTTATCGACGATTCCGCGACCGTGGACGCATGGCGCCGGACGGACTTACTTATGTGTCCAGTTGGGTCGATGATAAACTCCAGCGCTGCTATCAATTGATGGAAACAAATGATCGACGGCTGCTGGACGAGTGGATGTCGCACTGGAGCGACTTGGTAGACTTCGAGGTGTATCCGGCGATGACCTCGAAAGAAGCAGCGGAGAAGATCGCGCCGAAGCTCTGAGCAGACTTCAAGGAAAGGGCGCATCCTTAGGATGCGCCCGAAGATGCGCCCTTCTCTATCACATTGCGACATCCTTGATGTGAGTCGCGATCCACCACTCGTTCCCGAACGCGTCCTGCACCGCGCCGCTGCGATCTCCGTACGGATGGTCTGTCGGCTCCGCGATCGACTTGCCTCCTGCTGCCAACGCCCGGCGATAGACTGCATCGCAGTTCGGGACGTAGAGATAGAACATCGCCTGCATCGGCTGATACTGGCCGTGGGCTTCGCCCATCTCCAGGTGCGAGCTGCCGATCTTCATAGTCACATGCTGGATCACGCCCTCGGGATCGGCAAAACGCCCCAGTTCTTCGGCATCGAAAGCACGTTTCAGGAAGTTGATCACCGGCTCAGCGCGCTTGGGATGCAGATATGGCTGGATGTCCGGTGCGCCCTCCCACTTATAGCCGCCCGTCGAGCGCGTCGCGATGTACCAGTAATTGCCCGCCGTATCCTGCACGCTGGCCGAGCGTTCGCCGTAGGGCTGGTCTGTCGGCTCAGCGATCGAGGTCCCTCCGGCCTCGAGTGCGCGCTCGTAGGTTGCGTCGCAGTCCGGAACATAAAGGTGGAAGCCCATGACTTTGGACTGGCCGCTCCATTTGAGCCCCGGGCCTCCGCCGCCCATCATCAGCATGGAATCGCCGACGCGGACTTCCGCGTGAATGCCGCCCGCGGACCCGATGCTGCGGAAGTTCTCTTCCGCGCCGAGTGCCTGTTTGACGAACTCGATAAGACTGGCCGCGTCCTGCGCGACGATATACGGGGTCACCGTGCGATAGCCCTGCGGAATTGGATCGACGGCCGGCCGCTTCGGCTGCTCGGTCTGGTGAGCGCCCATGCGACGGTGCATCTCCTCAACCGACATCTCCTCGGTGACTGTCGAAACACTCCACAGGTATCGAAACGGATCCCGCAGCGTCCCTTCACGGCGGCCGTAGAACTGATCCTTCACGGGGAAGACAATCGTCGCACCAGCATCTACGGCGTGGTGGACGAAGGCATCTACGTTCGGGACCGAAAGCGCCATGGCGACCGGCGAATTACCCAGCGTCTCCGCGCTGAAGCGACCACCTTCGGGCCATTCGTCGGTGAGCATGATGGAGGAATCGCCGATCGTAATTTCGGCGTGTGGGATCTGCGTGCCCATCTCGAAGCGCATGATCTCTCTTGCGCCAAAGGCCGCTTTGTAGAACTCGATCGCCTTGGCCGTGTTCTTAAACGCAATTCTCGGCGCCGCCACGGTGCGGACTGCCGCCGGCGCTTGGGTTGTGGTTGCCATTCCTGTACTCCTCTCTAAATCTGTTTTGAGCCGTTCCATGAAATCCGGGCGCGGAAGGCCGCGCAATTCGCTTGCGATGCCAACGAGGGGCGCAATTTCAGGATCCACCGCTGTTGGCTGGGCATTGGGCTGCGTCAACAGTTGAGTGATGGCCTGATCCAGCTGATCGAACAGAGAGCGCTTAGCCATGGGCACCCTCCATGCTTGTGCGAAGTTTTTCCAGGGCGCGGAATTGCAGCTGCTTGATGGCGCCTTCGGTTCGTTTCAATTCCTGAGCGATGTCCCGGATGCTCTTTTGCTCCACAAAGCGTGCGATGATTACCTGGCGCTGGTCTTCAGACAACCTTTCGACCATTTGGAAGAGTGCGGCGCGGCGCTCGATGTCTTCCGCGCCGGGGTCACTGAGCTCGTCATCCGGCGGATCGCCAGTTTCCCGCGCACGCAGACGCCATCGGTCGGCAATCGCGTTGGCCGCAATCCGCATCAACCACGCCGCGAACGGAGCTCCCCGCCACTCGAAGCGCTTCAAGTTCGCCAACGCCTGGTGAAACACCTCCGAGGTTAGGTCTTCAGCCTCTTCACGGCTGGCGGCACGCCGTGCTATGTAGGCATACACCACGTGAAAGTTGCGCGTATAGAGTTCGCCGAACAGCGCAGGATCGCGCTTGGCCGCCTCGACCAGAAGCCTCTCGTCCGCTTCTTTGTTCAGGGCCTTCAACCGGCTCTCCGCATAACGCGCTCACTAAGATAAACCGGCGGGAGGGGCAAAAGGTTACGGAAAGAAAAAAGGGCTTCCGCCATGTAGCAAGAGTTTTCTTGCAGGGAAACGGGCCCGGCTCCGGGATCGCGGATACCGGCCGAAAAGTCGTTCTATAGCCATGTGCGACCCGCAGCGAGATGGGATATATTCATTCGGGCTCAACCCATAATTTCCCAGGAGCGTGGAGTTACGAATGCCGCAATCTGACCAACCTGCCACCCCGTTGACCCCGACCATCGTGTTCGAAAACCTGCAAGCCCATCAGCGCACCTTCGCCCTGAAAGCCGCGATCGAGTTGGACATATTCCGCGCCGTCGGCCAGGGGCCGGGAGACGTGGCTTCGATCGCGCGCCACGCCAAGGCGTCGGAGCGCGGCATTCGCATTCTGTGCGACTTTCTCGTCATCAACGGGCTTCTGCAGAAAGAGGACGGGCGCTACCGGCACACGCCCTCCAGCGCGGCATTCCTCGATCCGAGTTCGCCATCGTGCCTGGCTTCGATCGTGGGCTTCCTGTCGCTGCCGGCAGTGCGCGAGCCGTTCGAGCACCTCGCCGACATTGTGCGTTCGGGCAGGACCACGTTGCCGGGAGAAGGCACAGTCGAGCCCGAAAATCCGGTGTGGGTGGAGTTCGCCCAGAGCATGGCCCCGATGATGGCGCCGCTGGCAGGACCGCTGGGCGCGATCGTGCTGCAGGGCCACAACGGGCCGATGCGGGTACTCGACATCGCCGCCGGTCATGGGTTGTTCGGTATCGAGATTGCGAAACAGAATAAGCAGGCGCACGTAACCGGGCTGGACTGGGCTCCAGTGTTAAGGGTCGCGCTGGAGAACGCCAAAAAGGCCGGCGTTCAAGACCGCTACGACATGCTGCCGGGAAGCGCATTCGAGGTGGATTTCGGCGGCCCTTACGACATCGTGCTGCTCACTAACTTCCTGCACCACTTCGATATCGAAACTTGTGTCGGACTTTTGAGAAAGGTCCACAGTTCGATCAAGCCCGGCGGATGCGCAGCGACGTTGGAATTTGTCCCGAACGAGGACCGCGTATCGCCTCCAATGCCAGCAGCATTCAGCATGACGATGTTGGCGTCAACCGCATCCGGTGACGCCTACACGTTTGGCGAGTTATCGCAGATGCATACCCGCGCCGGCTTCAAGGACGTCGCCAAGCATCCGGTTCCGATGAGCCCGCACACCATCGTGATGGCGCGGGTCTAGGACGAGCGCCCACCCTGCTCGTCCCGGCGTTGGAAAACAGGGTGGGAAGCAATCACCCATCAGACCCACCTAGAAGTGGAAGCCAATCGTGGCCGTGATCGCCCGTGGGGTTACGTAGTGCGTGCCGCTGAACGTCGACAAAAAGTTGTACAGCGTGTAATTGTTCGTCAGGTTGATGATGTTCAACTGCGCACTCCACTTGTACCTGTCGGTCTTGAACAGGTTGTCATCCCCGATCGCCAGGTCGAAGAGATTCCGTGCCGCAATGCGGGCCGGGTTGTGGTCGTCGTTTTGCGTTCCCGGCGACGGTACCCGGGTGAGGGTAGAGCCGAACTGCGAAGCCAGACAGGTCGAAGGCAGAGCAACGAAAGGAGTCGCATGCACGCCATTGCACGTGAGTCCGGCCTGAAACTCCTGGTCCGCGGTAAACGGAATTAGAGACGTATTTGTCATGAGAATGGCGGGTTGCCCGTTGAGCGTAGTCGATTGCGGACAGTCGTTGGCCGGGCCGACGCCGTAGCAGGGTACAGACCCGGCGACGAGCCCGCTGTCGTAACGCCAGTTGAAGCCGAACCACGGGCCGCGCTTCCAGGGAGTCTGGTATTGGAGGTGTGCGGTCATGTTAAAGGCTTCGTCGTGGTCAATGCGGAAAACCCCGGTTGGCGCCGAAGGTGTGGCTCCGGCTCCCGAGATCTGCGGGGTGAAGAAACGGGCGGCGACGCTGGACATCACCACCAGCGCGCTGAAGCCGTGATACACCGGTACGCTGGCACGCAGCGCAAATCCCGGAATCTTCGAATTATGCCACTCGATCGGGAACGTGATAGGTGTATTGCCCAGCACGCTGAAGTCGTACGCGCTGTGGGTGTACTTCCAGATGTATTCGCCATCGATCACCAGGAACTTTCCGAAGGCTTGTTCCAGGCCGACATGGAATTCATTGCGATAGCCGGGAGTCAATGGCGTAGCTGTGCTCGACGAGCAGCCTAGAAGAGGGTTCAGCACGTCCGAGCTGCATCCGACGCTGGAGAGCACCAGGTTCTCATTGAAAGGAGTCTCCAATGTGCGCGCGTAGGAAGCGCGGAGAATGGTATTCGTCTTCTGGATGTTGTAGGAGACTCCCACGCGAGGTTCGGCCTGCCTGGCGACGGCAAGGCCGTTGTAGAAGTCGCCGCGAATCCCCAGAGTGAAGCTCCAGTTGCGCAGGGTGATGTTGTCCTGCACGTACATCGCGAGCTCTTTCACGTCGGTGTGGCCAACAAATGGGAAGAGGACCCCTCCGCGCGTCAGGTCGTAAGGCAGCAGAACATTGTTGAACAAGGGATACAGAGCGGAGTTGGGCGCGTTCGGGTTCGAAGCGATGTTTGGCTGATATCCGGCTGCCGCGCATTGCGATGGGTCGGTGAATCCGTTGACCGGGACGGCATTGCTGTTTAAGCAGGGCGCATTGAGCGTGGGATCGACAATCCCGAGCTGATCATTCTCGTTCAGGAAGGTCTGTTCATACATGATGCCGGCCTTCACGTTGTGAATGCCCTTTGTATAGCTGACGTTCGCGAGGCCGCCGGCATTGAGAAGCGTGCGTTGCTGGGCCACGGTTTCCCTCTGCAGAGTCGGTGGGCCAAGGTCGTTGAACGGGTCATTGCTGGGGTAGTAGTTGTAGGCGTCGCGCCGTACGTAGCCCGTCACGTTCAGGATGGCATTCGGACTTATCGTGTGAGACCACGTTGGCGCGATGTCGAACGTGAGAATTTTGGAACGCTGATCGGTCGGTCCCAGGGGCTGACCTGTTATGGGGTTGAGCTGAATCACGCCACTGAAATTGTGATATTGCTGATCGTACGAGTTGGGAGTTTGAAACCACGAGCGGGTAAATTGGAAATTCAGATGCATCGTGTCTTTTGGAGAAAACACGTAATCAAAGCGATCGAATACGTTCTGCTCATTACCCTTGGCATTGAAGACTACGAACTCTGGCGGGTCAAGGAAGCGGCCGGTGTTCAGTCCGTTGGCGGCGATAAAGTTTCCCCAGCTTTTGCCTCCATACGAGAAGTTGAGATCGATGTTGGAGCTGCCAAACGAGCCATAGGAAGCTGTTACTGCGCCGTGCGGCGTGGTCGATCCCAACCCCGAGCGGGTGGTTACATCGATCACCAGGCTGGTTTTGTCTCCGTACTCAGCGGGCGGCGCTCCGCCGATGACCGTCATCGATTGCACCGCGTCGAGCGGAATCTGGTTGGAGAAGACTTTGCTCTGCTGGTCCGTGATTGGCTGACCGTCCATGGAAAACGAATTTTCTGCATGATCGCCCATTCCATGAAACAACCCGTTGGAATCGGCGGCGATTCCCGGGGACGACAGAGTAACCAGCGAGCTCAACTCCGAAGAGGAGCTTTCCAGTGGAACCTTGTCGAACAGTTGCCGGTCTATGTCGGTGTGAAACGTCGGATCGTTTTCTATCAGGTCGGTTGCTCCGGCTTCGACCGTGACGTTTTGGGCCGACTCTTGGATCTGTAAGGCTACTTTGAGGTTAAGCGGCACAGCGGAACGAACATCAATGTCCTGATCATTGGCAGCGAACCCCATCGCGGTGACGCGGAGGTGGTAGTGATTGAAGGGAACGTTGGTGAAGCTGAACTGTCCCGTGCCGTCGGTGGTGGTTGACCGGCTGAATTGGCTCACGGGATTGTGAATCTCGACGGTCGCGCCCGGCACGACCGCGCCGGTCGGATCGGAAACCACGCCGCTCAGCGATGAATTTCCCGAGGTCTGCGCGCTTCCGCTGCTGACGAACGGCACCAAATAGGCAATCGCGATTGCCAGAGTGGATAACCAGCGCAACCACCCGGCACTACGGAACGCGGCTTGCCTGACAGTGCCGGCTAATTCCGCCTGGGAAAATGGCCGTGCGCCGTCTCGCACTGGGAAACTTCCGAACATTGCTGCCTCCAAGAGCTGATGCCGTTTCCGGAGAAACCCAAATACAAACGGTCGCCGGAAAGGACTTTCCGATTACAGAATGACAATGCGAACGAGCCAGAAAGACGAACGCATAGTCGCAGGGAATTCAGCGTCGAATTAGAGGTTTTCCGGCGGAGGACGGATAAACGAGGAAGCGACTTGCAGCCGGGACTCGAGTTGCGGCTCGGAAGTGGCGAGCATGTCCGCTTCTAGGACCGGCGTGGGTGCCACGCTGGCTCGCGTCACCACCGCAGCGCTGTGCGCAACCATGCACAACGAACAGTGTGAGGCCGGCGATGCCTGTCCCGCCAGGGCGTCGTGCACGTGCACCGCTTGCACGAATCCAAACGCAGCCATCACCAGTACGAAAAACAGAGCTGTACACTTCTGGAGCATCGGTGGTTCGAACTGGAGTTTGGCGCTCATGCGGACAGACTTACAGTAGTGTATCCAACTTAGACGCTCGGCGCGACGGCAGGGAAGCCGCCAAGCGCCAATTTTTTGGGGGAAATGCTTGGTTCACTTGCTCTTATCCAGCATCCACTGCGGCGGATTTTTGCTGAAAATACTCCAGAATCGCCGCTGCCTGCGACCCGCTCACTACCGACGCCAGCGCGGCGGCGTCGGCCTGCTTCACCGCGTCGAGACTGCCGAAGTGCTGCAGCAACCTGCGAGTCGTCTGCGCACCGATGCCGGGAATCTCCAATAGCTCTGTCTTGCGATCGCGAATCTCACGGCGCTTGCGGTGAAACGTCACGGCAAAGCGATGCGCCTCGTCGCGCACTAACTGAACCAGGTGCAGCACCGGCGAGTGACGATCGAGTACGACGGGATCGTCCTCCTGCCCGTGCACGTAGATGATCTCTTCGCGCTTGGCGATCGACGCCAGCGGCTGATTCACGATTCCCAACGCTTCCAGCGCATTCGCTGCGGCGTGCAGTTGTCCGATGCCCCCGTCGATGAGGATGAGGCTGGGCAGCGGCTTCTCCTCCGCCTGCAAGCGCGAGTAGCGTCGCGTCACCACTTCGCGCATAGACGCGAAATCGTCCACGCCGACGACGGACTTGATGATGAACTTGCGGTAGTCCGACTTCTTCATCTTGCCGTCTTCCCACACCACCATCGACGCCACCGTCTCCGCGCCCTGAATGTGCGAGATGTCGAAGCACTCGATGCGCCGCGGCAACTCCGGCAAGGTGAGCACATCCTGCAACGCTTCCTGAATGACTTTTGCCGCGGGTTTCATCACCCGGAAGCGCTGGTCGTAAGCCTGCTTGGCGTTCTGCCCGACCAAATCCACCAGCGAACGCTTCTCTCCACGCTGTGGCACATGGATCTGCACTTTGCGGTCGCGTCCTTCGGTGAGTACCTCCTCCAGCATGGCGCGATCTTCGAAGTCCACCGGCACGTAAACGTTGTGCGGAATATATTGCTGGTCGAGATAAACCTGCTTCAGCAGCGCGGAGAAGAACTCGCCGGGATTAAACCCTTCTTCGCCGACGATCTCCGGCATGTCCTCCCAGAAGAACTCGCGCTTGTCCATGATCTTGCCGCCGCGCATGTGAAAGAGGTTCACGGCCAGCATCTGGTTCTCGTAGTGATAACCAAAAACATCAGCATCATCGCCATCGACCTCGTGGATGCGCTGCTTCTGCTCCAATAACGCCACCGTCGAAATCAAATCGCGATACTTTGCCGCCAGCTCGTATTGTTCCCGCTCCGCAGCTGCATTCATGCGCTGGTGCAGCGAACGCGACAAGTCCGCGCCGCGGCCTTCCAGAAACAGCTTCACATCATGTACCGCCTCGGCGTAACGCTCGGGAGTGGTCAGTCCTTGCACGCATGGCCCGAGACATCTCCCGATGTAGTACTGCAGACACGGCCGCGGATAATACCGGTTCAAGTCGAGCTTGCACGACGGAATCAGAAAGTGCCGGTGAATCAAGTCGACCAGCCGATACGCGAGGCTGGTGGGGAAGTACGGCCCAAAGTAGAGTGACCCGTCTTTGCGCAGCCGTCGCGTCACGTACACCCGCGGATGGCGCTCGCCCATCGTCAACTTTATGTATGGATACGTCTTGTCATCGCGCAGCAGGATGTTGTAGCGCGGCTTCTTTTGCTTGATGAGACTGTTTTCAAGCGCGAGCGCTTCCTTCTCGTTATCGACCACGATGTAGTCGAGATCAAAGGCTTCGCGCAGCAGCGTGCCCGTCTTCGCATTTTCAGCAGCGGCTTCCACAAAGTACGAACGCACCCGCGCGCGCAGGTTCTTCGCCTTGCCCACGTAGATGATCTCGCCTTCAGCATTCTTGTAGAGATACACTCCTGCCGAAGTGGGCAAAGTACGAATTTTCTGGTGCAGGTCCATGCAAGGGAAGTGCGGATTTCAAGAAGCGCCGGTAGCGACGGGGCGTTCTACCAGGCATTACCACCCTGTAAAAATTCTACTCCTTGCGTCAGGATTATCCGGTACCCCTTCCGTAAACTCTCGATGTCGCCGCTCAAGCCTTTGAAAACAATACGCTGCAGACCAAGCTGCGACGTTGTCCGATTGGCGAGCGACGTGCACTTCATCCCCTGTTAGGGTACGTCGCTATGTACGACTTTACAGGAGTTCCTCAGATGAACCGGACAACCGTCGCGACACTGCTGATAGCCGTTGGCCTATTTTCCAGCGTGGGTTGCGCAAGCAAGGGTTATGTTCGCAACCAGATCACGCCCATCAACAACAAGATCGGCGAGTTGAACGACATCACCGCCAAAAACAGTCAGGACATCAAGGATGTGAATGGCAAGGCGCAACAGGGAATCGATGCCGCCGGCGCCGCCGACCAGAAGGCGGGAGCCGCCGCTAACTCGGCAGAACAGGCCAACCAGGGGGTAGCGCGGGTTGGAACGGGTTTGAACGGACTGCAGGGTACGGTAGAGAACCTTGACAACTTCAAGCCGGTAGCCAACGCCACCATCCAGTTTGGCGTCAGCAGGTTCACCCTGACCAAGACCGACCAGCAGATGCTGGATGAGTTCGCGCAACAGATTGGCCAGCAGAAACACTACATCGTGACGCTGCACGGCTTCACCGACTCGACCGGCTCAGCCGACTACAACCTTGAACTCAGCCGCCGCCGTGCCTATGCGGTCATTCAATATCTGGCGTCCAAGTACAACGTGCCGCCCTACCGGGTTTATATTCTTGGTTTGGGCGAGGCCAATCCGGTCGCCGACAACAACAGTGCCGCCGGGCGGGCGAAGAACCGCCGCGTGGATGTGCAACTCATGACCAACTCGCTGGAGTCGACCTCTGCCCAGAGCAAGCCGCCGGCACCGCCGCAGAGTGCCAGCGACCGGCAATAGCCGCCGCAAGCTCTCTCCTGAAGTCGGTGGACTCACAGCACCCACCGCTCCCCCGAGGCCGTCCGCGTAAGCTGGCGGCCTTCGTTTTTGCTCGCGCTTTGGTTTCCTGATCGGCGATATTCATCTACAGGACATTGGTGCCATCACACGAGTACTTTGGTAACTTCCTTCCTCACTAAGTGTGCTGATCGTCACAGCCAATCCTGTCGATAGCCGTCTAAGATGACCGAAACAAATTTATCGGAGCATGCATGGAGAAGCTCGCCTTGCCGCCGGAGGCCATCCCAGTGAAGCAATTCCTGGCCGACCACGCTGATTTCCACAAACTGCTGCTGGACGACCTGTACGATGCTGTCTATTTCGTCGATCCCGAGCGGCGCATTCTGTACTGGAACCATGCCGCAGAAGCATTGAGCGGCTTCTCCGCGGCGGAAGTCACCGGCCGGCGTTGCAGCGACAACCTGCTGTGCCATGTCGATGAGGCAGGCCGCAGCCTCTGCCAGAATGACTGTCCCCTCAGCCACAGCATGCAGACTGGCATTCGTGGAAAGGCCGACGTGTACATGCGCTGTAAGGACGGCCACCGCCTCGCCGTAAGCGTCCGGGTTGCGCCCATCCTTGACGGCAACAATCGGGCCCTGGGCGCAGTCGAAGTCTTTAGCGACATCGCCTTGCGCAAACAGTTGGAGCGTAGAAATGTCGAGCTCAAGAAGATGGCCTATCTTGACCCGCTGACCCAATTGGCCAATCGCAGGTTTCTCGATGCCAAGATCCGCCACGCACTCGATGAGCTTGCGCTATTTGGCAGAAACTTCGGCGTGTTGCTGATGGACCTCGACCGGTTCAAACGCGTCAACGACAGCTTCGGGCACAGCGCCGGAGACGTCGTACTCGAGCACATTGCCCGCACCATCTCATCCAGCTTGCGCGCCGGTGACACCGTCGGGCGCTGGGGCGGCGAAGAGTTTCTTGCCATTCTGCCCGACGCCGATGAAACCCAGACGCAGCTCATGGCCGAACGCTGTCGAGTGATGGTGCGCAACTCATCGGTGCCGGTGGCCGAAACCAGCATCTCGCTCACCATGTCCGTCGGCGCCACCCTGCTCCGCAAATCCGACAATGAGGACACGCTGTTCCGCAGAGTGGACCGCGCGCTTTACCAAAGCAAGACAGACGGTCGCGACAAAACCACTGTGTGTCTTCAGTAGTGGGATTTATGGGCGCGATCACTCCCTTGGGCCGAGTCATCCACACGGCTTTCGTGTTGCAATAGAATATGAGTGTGCGGCTTCGGGTTCTCATCCTCGCGATCGTGTGCTTCTGCCTGTACGGAACGGCGCTGGCGCAGAGCAACGAAGAGGAAGGCCCGATCACGCGCGTTCCCGTCGATCGCTCCGCTCCTGCGCCGAAGGATAACCGCAAAGCCCCGCCGCGCTCCGACCAGCTCGCTCCTGACGAGAGCTCCAGTAAGCAAACGCAGATTGACGTTTCTCCTCCGTCCGGCGATGCGAAGCACGTGGATGCTGACAGCGAACTGAACGAGTTTCATCCCTGGGATCCGCACAAAGCCGCCAAGTGCATTGAAGTCGGCGACTTCTATTCCAAGCAGGGCAACTACCGCGCCGCCATCAGCCGCTACCAGGAGGCCCTGGAGTGGAAGCCCAAGGACGCCGAAGCCACCTACAAGCTCGGTGAGGCGCAGGAGAAGTCGGGCGACCTGAGCGGCGCGCTCGACAACTACCGCGCCTATCTCAAGATCCTGCCCGGAGGGCCCTACGCCGACAAGGCGCACAAAGGTATCGACCGCCTGAAATCGAAGGCCGCTCCCGCCGCCGCGCAAGTCGCTCCTAAACCCAGCTGAAGAGCTCACTTTCGGCCAGGTTTTGAAAGGGCACGGCTTCACAGGCTGCGGAAAAAGTCTGGTTGGCGCAGTTTGGAAGGGGCGCAGCTTTAGACTAGAGCATTTTGGGAAATACTGTAGTCGTTTCTGCTAAGGGTAGTGCCGCGCTTCAGCGCGGCGTTAACGCGGTCTTTCAATTGATAGAGCCGGCTTCAAGCCGGCGGCACTGCCGAATTGGCGCCGGTACACTATTTCCTAATTTGCTTTAGCCGTGCCGTACAAGTGTGTGCCGAGCATGTTCAACGGCTCGGAGGTGAAAGCCCTCTACCCATGCTGATGGAGGAGAAGGGATAGCGAAGCGCCAGGGCGTCGTCGCGAGGCGTGGTCTGAAAGTCTCGACACCCACAATTGCCTGAGGAAGGCAATTGCGGGACACCGTCGGGTTTATCTTAGCGATGAACCTTCGCGCCCGGCCAGTTTCATCACGGCACTTGCGATGGGCGCCGTGCCTTCTCCGGACGCTACTTCGCGCACAAAGGGAGCGGGTGGCCGGGGCGACGACAAGAACGAGGCCACATCGGGTTCGAGCTTGTTCCAGCACTCAAACACGGCCAGGTGGCCTGAATCCGCGCAGACCAGCAGGGAAGAGTTGGGCAGTTGCTGCTTCATCTCCTCGCCCACCGATAGCGGAATCAGCTTTTCTTGTTTCCCCCAGATAACCAAAGCCGGCGCTTTGACCTTTTGCAGCTTGCCGTCGAGCACGTCTTGATAGGTAAGGAACGAGGCGAAGATGCGGCGGGTGATCCATGCATGTTCCGCGACCTTGTTGAGGAAGTCGCGTTGCAGCGGGTACGGCGCGGGATACTGCCGCGGCGTCAGCATGGCCATGAATGCGGAGAATTCTTCAGGCGTTGCCGGGAGAAAATTCTTTACCGTAACGTTGGTTTGAAACTTCAGCCCCGCAGCGTCGGCGACCACCAGCCGGTTAACGACCTCGGGATGCTCGATGGCCAGCTTCAGCGCGACCCATCCGCCCATGGAGACTCCGACCAGGTCGGCCGACTGGATGTTCTGGGTGGTGAGGAACTGCCGCAGCATCTCCGACTGCTGCTCGATGGAATAAGCAATGTCGGGCTTCTGGCTTTCGCCGTGGCCCAGCAGATCGATGGCGTACACGTGGAACTGGTGGTGCATGTCGAGCATCGCCGGTACCCAGTTGAGCGACTCGGCTCCCAGTCCGTGGACGAATACCAGGGGCGGACCTTCGCCTCCCTCGTAGTAGTGAACGCGGTAAGGGCCAACCTGCGTGTAGTGGCTGTGAATGCCTCCGCGCCACAAGGCGAGACGCCCGGCGGTGCGCACCAGCGCCAGCGGCCGTAGCCATGCGAAGACCGCAAAGACGAAGACCAATAGTAAAAATATAAAGCCGAACTTTTTCCAGCGATCTGTGCGAACCCGCCCGGTCGCAACCTGCGGGATCGCTTCAACGACAATGGGCATCGGAAACTTTCATCCTCCTCAAACCTAGGCACCAATTTTAATATTACAGGATTGTGAATCAATTCGGGCTCGACGTCAATTCCTGCCAACGCTATGTGCGGGCGTGACCGGAAGTACGCTGCGACGGCCTTTATCTGACATTGTGGTATATCCGGCAACTGTCTCCGGATCAGGCGCGGGCGAACCAAGCCCCATCGTGTGACCGGCTTGTGACATTCATTTTGCTTTTCGATGACAAGCTGCTTACGCGGCCTGCGTATTGTCGGCTCATACGGGCAAGCACAAGGTCGTAAATCTCTATCGGTGCTGTCCGGTTGTGAGGTTCGCGTGAAATTGCTTTGGGTAGGAATTCTGACACTGGTATTCAACCCGGGCTGCGGAGGTTACGGCTCGGGCATGGGTATGACTCCGGCGGCGACGCCGCAAATTGCGCCCAGCTCCGGCATGTATTCCACGCCGCTGACGGTCACCATTTCCGACAGCCTGCCGGGCGTCGTGATCTACGTAACGACCGACGGTTCCATGCCGTCGCTCTCGTCGCCGGTGTATCACGGGCCGTTCTCCCTGACCCAGTCGGGACAGGTGAAGGTGCAAGCTATCGTTTCGGCGGGTGGCTACTCCTCCAGCCCAGTCGCCGTCGCCACCTATACCCTGCAGTAGGTCTCCTGACCCGTTCGCAGGGTGCTCCGCTGGCGCAGAAGAATGCGGAGCAAAGGTTGGCGCGTGGGCCACTCGTGAGGTGAGTGCGAGTGGCCCGCCTCCCAGAGGCCGCATTTCGATTTGTCGATTTCCGCAGTGCGCCGCTATCATCCTGTGACGGGGGATAGCACGCGTTGAAGAAAATCTCAGTGGTGGTTTGGCTGGTGGCTTCATTTGTAGCCGCAAGCGCCCAAACCCAGCAGTCATCGAAGCCCAGCGCTGTGAAGGGTTCCGGTTGCGTCGAGAAGGCGGTCGAAACCTCATGCCAGATTCTGCTCGACGCCAAGACCGGCGAAACCTACAACTTGCTGTTCAGCGGAAAGGCGCCGAAATCGGGCACGGCCATCTCGTTCAAGGGCACCGAGCACAACGGCATGACCACCTGCATGCAGGGCAAGCCGGTCAACGTCAGCAAGTGGAAGAAGGAGAAAGGCATCAAGTGCCCGCCTCCGCCCAAGGCCGAGAGCACGCACTGAAGCCATGCTATGTCGGATTGCATTTTGGTGGCTGTTGGCGTGTTCTGCGCTGTGGGCTCAGGAGCAGCAGCAGAGTTTCAAGATCCAGCCACTGCATCCGGTCCCCGAGTTGCGAGCGGAGGCGCTGGCGGCCAAGCCTCCGGCGGAGCCGGCACCCTTTCGGCAGCCCGATCTGGTGGAACTGGTGAAGCTCGATCCCACCCTCAAACTCGACATCCATTACGCCTCGACCAATAACTTCATGGGCACGCCGTTCTACACTCAGGCGCGGGCTTTCTTGCAGCGTCCTGCGGCAGAGGCGCTGGTACGCGCCAACGCCAAGCTCCACCAGAAGGGATACGGGCTGCTGGTCTTCGACGGCTATCGCCCGTGGTACGTGACCAAGATGTTCTGGGATGGCACGCCGGTTGAAGACCACCTGTATGTGGCAAATCCTGCCCTGGGCTCGAAGCACAATCGCGGCTGCGCGGTCGATCTGACTGCGTACGATCTGCGCACCGGGCGGCCGCTCGACATGCCCAGTGGTTACGACGAGATGTCGGAGCGGGCGCATTCCGACTACGCGGGCGGCACCGCGCAGCAGAACGCGAACCGCGCGCTGCTGCGCTCGGCGATGGAGGCGCAAGGCTTCGTGGTGAATCCGGAGGAATGGTGGCACTTCGATTACAAAGACTGGCGGTTGTACCCGATCATCAATGTCCCGTTTGAGGAACTCAAGCCAACCGCAGTTAATTAAGACCTCTGGTCATTCACACTTACGGCATTGAATACTGCTAAACTTTTGACTTAGGGAACCGATTTTGTACTGACATCGTATTCAAGTCATGGACCTCGAGGTTGCCCGCCCCCGCCTGCCAGCCATCACCTCGCTTCGCTTCTTCGCGGCGTTTCACGTAGCGCTGTTTCATATTGACGCAATGGGAGCGATCACCGGTCCCCCATGGCTGAAGACCTTTGCGGGAATCGGCTACGTCGGCGTGAGCTTCTTCTTCGTGCTATCGGGATTCATCCTGGTATATACCTACGCGGGGCGGAACATCGTATTGCGCGAGTTCTGGCAGACGCGCTTTGCCCGCATCTATCCGGCGTATCTGTTTTCGCTGCTGCTTTCCTTTCCGTTCTTTTACTTCGGCGCGATGAAGATGCACGTCCCCTTCTTTGCCTTTGCCGAACAGCACTTCACCCTGGCGGCGGTGCTGGTATTGCTGCTGCTGCAGGCGTGGGTCCCGCCCGCAGCGCTGGCATGGAACTCGGTCGCATGGAGCCTTTCGGTGGAGGCGTTTTTCTACACAATCTTTCCCTTTGCGCTGACGCGATTCAGCAAGCTGTCGCGCACAGCGTTGTGGACCATCATTCCCGCATGCTGGGTCGCCGGGATGGTCGTTTCCATTGGCTATCTGGCCATGCGACCGTCGGGCGCGGCTTACGTCAGTAGCGCGGACTGGAGCAGCGGGGTCCAGTTTGTGAAGTTCTTTCCGCTGGTGCGGCTGCCGGAATTCCTGATGGGAATGGCGTGCGGCTTCCTGTTCCTGCGAAGCGAATGGAACCCGAAGCTGGCGCTTCCGCTGGTGGGAGTTGGGCTGCTGGGCGTGGCGGCCGTTACCGCGGCTTCCAAGTTCGTGCCGTACCTGGTGGTGCACACCGCGATGTCAGGTCCGGCGTTTGCGGCGCTGGTTTACGGCATCGCGCTGGAGCCGAAGTGGGCGGCGTGGCTGAATAACCGCCTCCTGGTCATGTTTGGCAATGCCAGCTACAGCTTCTACCTTTTGCATACGATGTTTGTTTGGCCGTTCTTCCACGATTTCAGGACGCAGGCGGTGCGCAACCAGGGATTTATCGGCATCGGCCTGTGGCTGTTCATGATGCTGATCATCTCGTCGCTCGTGTACCGGTTCATCGAAGAGCCTGCGCGTCGCAAGCTGCGGCCCAAGCGCGACACTAAGCCGATGCCGACACCTGCGGCCGCGATAGCAGACTGAACGATGCGCCCGGGGTAAAGCGCGCAACCGACAAAGACACGAAGGGAAAAATACCCCGTTGGTGCGAACTATCTTCCCCTTTCGGGGTAGGACATCGTCAGACCTACGTGTATACGCGATCTTATGATTTGACTTGGGGTTGCGGCACTCCCTAACATCAGGCGTAAGGGCTTCTATCGCCATTTCCCACCAATGATCGACACGCGCATCTCGCACTACCGCATCGTTGAATTGCTCGGCGGTGGGGGCATGGGGCTCGTCTACAAGGCCGAGGACGTCGATCTGGGCCGCTTCGTGGCCCTCAAGTTCTTGCCGGATGATCTGGTCGAGGATCCCACAGCGCTGGAACGCTTCCGGCGAGAGGCACGCGCCGCGTCGGGGCTGAATCATCCGAACATCTGCACCGTTTATGAGATCGGGCAGGACGGCGGCCGTCCTTACATCGTCATGGAGTACATGGAGGGGCAATCGCTCTTTCAGGTTCTCGACGGCCCTCCCATGAATCTGGATCGCGCTCTGCGAGTGGTACTCGATGTTGCGGAAGCGCTGGACGCCGCGCACAACCAGGGAATCGTTCATCGCGACATTAAGCCGGCAAACATCTTCGTCACCAGCCGCGGTCACGCCAAGGTATTGGATTTCGGACTTGCGAAAGTGTTGCCATCGCCGCTGATCAACGCGGAGCGCAGCACGGAGATGACGGAGCCCGCGGGAGCGCGTCTGACTAACCCCGGCAAGCTGATGGGGACGATGGCGTACATGTCTCCCGAGCAGGCCCGCGGGTGGGAGCTCGACGCGCGGACCGACCTGTTCTCGTTCGGCATCGTGCTGTACGAGATGGTCACCGGCCTGTTGCCGTTCCGCGGTGGAACCTCGGCGAACATGTTCGACGCGCTGTTCCATTCCGAGCCGATCGCACCGGTGCGGCTGAACCCCGACGTTCCTCCCAAGCTGGAAGACGTGATTGCCAAGTGCCTGGAAAAGGACCGCGACCTGCGCTACCAGCACGCGTCGGAAATTTGCGCCGACCTGAAGCGCCTCAAGCGCGATACCAACGACACACAGAATTTCATGGTTTCCGAAACCGGCGAGCGGATCGAGCCGAAGTCGCCGCGGTCGGGAGTGCGGGCGCCCAGCCGGAAATCGATCGAGAGATCACGGCCGATCTCGGTGTATCCGCCACCAGCGGTCGAAGAGGAGCCACCCGGGCTGCGATGGAGCTGGAAGCACCTGGCTGGAATCGGCGCAATCGTGCTGCTGCTGGCGGGTGCAATTGGGACCTGGCTGTACATGCAATCCCATAAGATTGCCAAGCTCGGTGAGAAGGACACCATCGTCCTGGCCGACTTCGTCAACACCACCGGCGATACAGTATTCGACGGGACACTGAAGCAGGCGCTGGCAATCCAGTTGGAGCAGTCGCCGTTTCTGAATGTGCTGTCGGACCGCAAAGTGAGTTCCACGCTGAGAATGATGGACCGTCCGGCGGACGACCGCCTTACGCACGACGTAGCCCGAGAAGTTTGCCTGCGCAGCAACAGCAAGGCGATGTTGGAAGGCTCGATCAGCGCCGTAGGGAGCCACTACCTCATCGGACTGAAGGCGGTGAACTGCCAGACGGGCGACAACATCGCCAGCGCGCAGGCGGAGGCGGCCGACCGCGACAGTGTGCTCAAACGGCTGGGCGAGGCCGGCGACCTACTGCGGGAGAAGCTGGGTGAGTCGCTGATCTCGGTGAAGCGCTTCAACAAGCCGCTGGACCAGGTGACCACGTCGTCCCTGGAAGCGCTCCAGGCGTACTCGATCGGTCGATCCATGCAAGCACAGAAGGGCGACGCGGAGTCGGTGCCCTACCATGAGCGGGCCATCGCGCTCGACCCGAACTTTGCCCGCGCCTATGCCTCGCTGGGTATGGCGCAAAACAACCTAGAGGAGAGCTCGGCAGCCAGCGCGAACTTCCGCAAGGCCTTCGAGTTGCGCGACCGGGTGAGCGAGCGCGAACGTTTCTATATCGAAGCAGCGTATTACAGCTTCGTTACTGGTGAACTGGAGAAGGCCAACCAGGTGTACAAGCAGTGGGCGCAGGAATATCCAGCCGACGTGGGCCCGCACAGCAACCTGGCACTGAACTACGAGACCATGGGCGAGTTCGACAAGGCCGCCGAACAATCACGCGTCGCGATGGAAGTTTCTCCCGCCGCGGTCAGCGGCTACGCCAACCTGATAAGCGCGTACCTGTCGCTGGACCGGGTTGACGAAGCTAAAGTGATTTATGACCAGGCCATGCAGCACAATTTCGACAACGAATACCTCCGCCAGTTGCGTTACGCCATCGCCTTCCTGCAGAACGACGAAGCCGAGATGCGGAGGCAGGTCCAGACGGCGGCGAACATCCCCGGCGCTGAAGCGCCGCTGCTGGGCCTGCAGGCCGACACGGATGCGTATTTCGGACGGCTGCACCAGGCGAGGGAAGATACGCGGCGCGCGGTGGCCGCCGCCAAGGGTGACGGGGCCAATGAAAGTGCCGCGCTATTGCTGGCGAACGGGGCGGTGCGCGAGGCATTGTTCGGCAACACCACCGAGGTCCGCCAACTGGTGGGCGAAGCCCTGACTCTCTCTCCCGGGCGTGAAGTTCGCATTGGGGTAGCTCTGGCGCTCGCAATGGTGGGAGACGCAGCTCAGGCTCAAAAAATCGCCGACCAGCTCAATGACGAATCGCCGCTGAGCACCATCATCCAAAGCTACTGGCTGCCGTCCATTCGGGCGACGCTGGCGATGCGACGCGGTGATGCCAAGCAGGCGATTACGCTGCTGGAGGCAGCAGCCCCCTACGAACTGGGCATCGAAAACGTCAGCGTTATGGTGCCAATTTATCTCCGCGGCATGGCCTATCTGAAGGCTCGACAGAACGACGACGCCACAGCCGAGTTCAAGAAGATGCTGGGACATCGCGGGCTGGCGCAGAACGCTCCCATTGCGGCGATGGCGCAGTTGCAACTGGCGCGCGCGCAGGCGATTGGCGGAGACAAGGCCTCGGCTCGGCGCTCCTACCAGGACCTCCTCTCGCTGTGGAAGCAGGCGGATGCCGACCTTCCCCTGCTGAAACAAGCCCAAGCAGAGTACGAGAAACTGAAAGACTAGAACTGGTCAACTGGTCTCATAAATTTGATTTGAAAGGGCACGGCTTCACAGGCTCCGGAAAAACTCGTTTCCGAGCAGCTTTGTATCAGGGCACGACTTCAGTCGTGCCGATAAATCCATTTATTTTTTGTCATCACGAGGAGGCTTTAGCCTCCGAGGGATCTGCTTTCCGACTTTTTCCGCCGCCTCTTCAGGCGGCGACACAAAAATCGCGATGCGACCACAACAAAACCTAATCTGCTCTAGCATCGCCTTCTAAACTGCTTTGACGTTAAGGTAATGTGGGCGCGCCTCTCCGGCAGGAGGCGCAATTGGTCTCTGGTGAGCAGCCAGGGAGCGCGGCGACGAACTGAGGCTCTATGGCAGCTATTGTGACAACGCCCGGTAGATGGCGAACTGGGTGGTGCGATATACCGCTTGCAGCCAGGCACACTCAACGAAGACGCGCTCATACACCAGGTTGTGATAGATGACGTAGAGCGGGCGCGGAGTTGTAGTCAGTGAGTCACGTAAGTTCCAAAGCACGGTACGGAGAACGTGTTCGGGAAAGGGGTTGAACAGGTACAGCACCGTCGGCTCGCCGGGGAAAGCGAAATCCCGCGCGTCGCCCTGGCGCGACTCCAGCGCAAAACACCTCTGCCGTTCGTTGTGGTAGCGGTCGATGTTTTGCTGTGCGATCTCCGCGAACTCGGCGAGCATTTCGACGCCGATCACTCGGCGAAAGGGAAAGTCGGACGCCATCAGCAGGGTGCGACCCTTACCTGAGCCCAGGTCGAGAAAGACGAATCCGTCGACAGCAATGGGCAGAGCCCGCAGGATCTGTCGAAATAGAGTGGGTTCCGACGGCTGATACTGGCCGCCGGAGAGCAACTCGCGAAAGCGCGTGCGCAGCGAGACCGTGGCCCACGTGGTATCAACGCCATGATCAAAGTCATAGTCGATGTCGCCGAAGCGAGAGCGGCGGCGGGCGGGAGTGAGGTCGCGGAGCAACTCGAAGCATCCGGCTGCGTAGTGGCGCAGTGCACCGAGCGTGCCACGGGTGCGAATGGTGTCGCGCAACCAGGCGCGGGGACCGTCGGTCTCCGCTGGGCGCTTCTGCGGAGGGGAACTCACGCTGCGATGGTAAATGAAAGGTGCAGAAACACCGCGTCAGTGTCATGCGCGGCCGCGTGTAGAATCGGAAGTGCTGTTCCGTCTAAGGTTGTTCCGCCGATACAACGTCTACCAAAGTGCGTTGCGCTCGTCCTGAACAAGTCCCAAAGCGAGAGCTACCGCCTTATTCAAGGGAGAACCTGCGAGTGAAAAAACTCTTCGTTGTCATTGCGATGCTGGCATTGTTCACCTCCATCGGTTTCGCCCAGGAAAAACGATACGATGTGCCGGGCGTGTTTTCGTTCTACTATACCGACGGTTGGACCAAAGGCCCGCGCAAGGGCGGGAGCGCCACCGAGTTGGATTGGCTGGTATACCCCGCCACTCCCAGCGCCAATTTTCATGCGGTACTCGCGCGTGCTGATTTTTCCTACGATGACTGGCTCCGGCGCACCATAAAGCAAGCCAGCCCGGAGCGGGTTTTGGCTTCGAAAGAGGAGTTCATAACCACCAGCGGCGAGAAGGGTTACAAGCTGGTGTGGAATGTCAAGGGAGCCAGCGGGGCTCAGTATGTCACCAATAACTATCTGTTCCACGGCAAGGGCGACACGCAGATTCTACTGAGTGGTACGGTCGATGCCGCCGATGCCGAGAAGTTCGAGCCGATGTTCGATAGTTTCGCGAAGTCGTTCACGATTACCAAGAGTAAGTAGTGTTCAACAACGAAACGCGGGAGGCAACTTCGCCTCCCGCAGAGCCGATACCGGATCGAATCAGGCCAGGTCGAAGAGCAGGAATTCGGCGGTTCCGTTTCCGCTAACGCTGCCCAGAGTCAACTTGCTTTCGCCGCTGATGGCGGCCCCATCCCCCTTCTTCAGGCGGGTTCCGTTCACATTCAACTCACCGCTGACTAACTGCACCCAGGCGTGGCGTCCGAGCTGCAGAGCGAGGTCAAGTGTCTTGCCGCTGTCGAGCAGCGAGGCGTAAACGCTGGCATCTTGGTTGATTCGGGTCGAGCCGTCGCGGCCGTCGTGCGAGGCGATGAGACGCAGACGGTTCTGCTTCTCAGCGCGCGGGAACGTGCGGTCTTCGTAGCTGGGCTGCAAGTCTTTGGCCTCGGGCATGATCCAAATCTGCAGCAAATGGACCGGCGCGGCGGAGTTGTTGTATTCGCTGTGCACCACGCCCGTACCCGCCGACATGCGCTGCACGTCGTCCTGTTTGATGGTCGCCTCGCGGCCAGTGCTGTCGCGATGGCTCAGCTCACCGTCGACGATGTAGGTGATGATCTCCATGTCGCGATGGGGATGCGCACCAAAGCCCTGACCGGCGCTGACCCAGTCCTCATTGATGACCCGCAGGTCGCGGAAGCCCATGTGCTTGCGATCGAAGTAGTTGGCGAAAGAAAAAGTGTAACGGGTGTCGAGCCAGCCGTAGTCGCCGTGTCCGCGCTCAGCCGATGGCCGGATGGTGATCATGATGTCCTCCCCATAGCACTTCATAAGATGCTTTAACGTTAAAGAAAGACTCAAGGCGGTCGTCCCACCCCATCACCAACCGACGATAAAGGTGGGTGCCTGGAGCTGGTTAGCAATTACTCTATCCGGAAGGACATTTGGTAGAGCTGAGCTTTAGCTCAGCGTCCACGCCGCCTTTATGAATCGTTGGAGCCGGCTTCGGCCGGCGGCACCTCTGGCGGAGGCGACCACACCATTTTCTAATCCCCTCTAGCGTCCAGGAGTGGGCAGGTCCTGCTGTCCGACTTTGCGGCATAAGTCTCCGAGTTGTTCCTGCTCGGCGGGAGACAGCGCGGCCATGAACTCGGTGATTCCGGCAGCATGCTGGGGAAAGAGCCGGCGAATCAGAGACTTGCCCTTGGCCGTCAACACGACAATGAGCACGCGGCGGTCTTCGGGGGATTGCTGGCGGTGCGCTAAGCCTTGTTTTTCGAGGTTCCCGACAACCATGGTGAGGTTGCCGCCGGTGGTCAGGATCTTCTGGGCGATGTCGGAGAGTGACATCGGACCAAGGTGATACAAGGCCTCCAGGACGGCGAACTGAGTCAG
>Ga0074046_10000325_pt1 | contig 42326 bp, 37 predicted proteins | sample BogForMeECP23OM3_FD_94441 | JGI IMG/M metagenome (GOLD analysis project Ga0074046, IMG submission 94441) | Bog forest soil microbial communities from Calvert Island, British Columbia, Canada - Bog Forest MetaG ECP23OM3 | ecosystem: Environmental > Terrestrial > Soil > Wetlands ... | reverse complement strand
TGCCGGTTCATTGCCAGGATCTTCCGCCCAAAACCGGTGTGAAAGCACACCATGTCGCCTGCCTCGACGACGGCTCCTTGCGCCCTCATCGCTTCTTCAAGCCCATCGAAGCCGATATCGGCTTTAGCATCGCCAACAAGGGTGTGGAGATCGATGAGAACGGCCCGGCCCTGCACGCAGCGCCCGGCCATTTTCTCGATGCCGAGCCGCCTCGCTTCGGTGGCGTGGTCCGCGGACATCACGACATCCGCGCCGCCGCGCCAGCCGTTGTAGAACACCGTCTCGGCCACACCATCGCCGTCGGCATCGAACTCCGAACCCATATGCGCGAGGGAGTCCCACTGGGTCGAGTATTGCGTGTGAAGCGTAACCTGATCGTCGCACACCACGTCCGTTAAATCGGGGTTGTCGCCCGAAAGCCGCAAGAGGTAGCGTGGCAAGCCGTTCGGACCTGCGGTGGCTCGGCGCTTCGGAGGATGCCGGGCTGAATGGAGAACATTGCCGCCGGGATAGTCCAGGGGGAGCGAGAGGCAAAACGTCCGGCCTTCGCGGACTTCCGCGATCCCTTGAAGCACCTTTTTGGGCGTGATCAAGTTTAAGCGGCCAGCCTCATCGTCGGCGCCGAACTCGCCCCAATTCGATCCGGGCGGCCGGTTAATCCAGCGCATGAGTATCCTTGCTCCTTATTCGACTTCGGAGGCTCGATAGTAACGCGAGGGCGCGGCGGAGTCAGGGGCGGAAAATCTCGACGCCAGCACCTTCTATTTCTTTTCTTGCAGCGCGGCCGTGATCTGGATGTCGATCTCGTCGTTCACGAGGTAGCTTAGAGACGTCATATTGAATTCGCTTCGTTTCAAGCGAATCGTTCCGATCATGCGCGCGCGGCCGTCGGGCGACGACGATGCATGAGCGCTTCCAAGACCCGCCCGCGCCTCAGGCTGGAAAACGGCCTGCAGAGTCACGGGGCGGGTGACGCCGTTCATGGTGAGATCGCCGTTGAACTCGGCGCGGTTCTCGCCCAAGGGCTTGACCGATCGGCTTACGAAGCGGATTTCCGGGAAAACACCCACGTTGAAGAAGCGGCTGCTCCTCAGTTCAGACTCAAAGGCATCGGCGGAAAGGCTCGCCGTTTTAATGACGGCTTTGATGGAGCCTTGCTCTGGAGCGCGCCTGTCGAACTGAAAAACGCCGTTCAGGTCCGTGAAGCGGCCAGACTGCGAGGCAAAACCGACGTAGTAGGTGAAGCTCACATCTGCATGTTTGGTTTCGAAGGTGTAGATCCCCGCAGAGCATTGTCCGGTGAAGGTGGCTAAACCGGCCAGGGCAAGGATCGCGAAAATTGGAGCTTTTGCTGATCGAGACAAGTCCGTAAACCTCTCATGAAAGACTTCACGAACATCGAATCGCAAAATAACATTACGGCACTAATCTGGCCCTCCCCAAAATGTGAAGGAAGATCGGACTCGAGTGCGCTGTTACCGAAGCACTTACAGACCGTTACAGAAAAATACTAGATTCCAGCCGGTTTCTTCTTGTCCCGGCTGTAACGGTACAATTGGACCTTTTCAACGGTCACAACACCTCCGTTTAGGAGGTTGTCGAGGATGTCAAGAAAAGCATTCACCTTATCTTCGGAATCGAGGATTTCAACGACGAGCGGCAAGTCATGGGAGGCTCGCAGGATTTTCGCCGCGTGAAGGCCGCTCGCCGCGCCGTAGCCCATATATCCTTTGAAAACGGTTGCGCCAGTGAAGTGTGAGGCTTGTGCCTGCACCACAATCTCCTCGTAGAGCGGGCGGCCCTTGTATTTGTCGTCCTCGCCGAGAAAGATTCGCAATCTCACCCCTGTCTCGACCCGCCGCATGCTGCACCCCGCTATTTTTGATGCGACCCTGTTCAAATAGAAAACCATGTTTTTGCCACATGGTAAATCGCAGTCGTAAAGTATTAGCCCGGTTTACTGATCCTGGGCTAAAACTTGGGGGGATAACCCATTACAATTCGAAGCGTTTGAAATCTAGATGAATCATTGTAGGAGGGGCGTAGAGCTTCGTTCGTGCAATCGTTGCTCTTAAAATCATTTAAGGGGCTGATTAAGACCCTAACTGGGCGCGAGGGGCTAGGCTAGGCGGGAATGGCTCAACGGGGAAGGCGCGCGGTTCTCCTGGCAAGGTTCGCGGCAGCGCTTTGCGCCGCGCTGAGCCTTCACGCGTGCGTGGGGCCGGATTTTCAGGCCCCCGAGCCACCTGATATTGCCAGTTACACACCCGATCGACAGCCCGCGAAATATTCGGCGCAGGATAAGACGCAGCATTTGGACATCAGCCGCGATCTGCCGGGCGAATGGTGGGAGCTGTTCCACTCGCCCGCGCTCAACGGCCTTATCAGTCGCGCCCTGCACGACAATCCTAACATCGAAGCCGCGCGAGCGGCCTTGCGCGTTGCGCAGGCCAATGTGTATGCGGAAGTAGGCCAGCTCTTCCCCTTGGTGACGCCCAACGTAACAAGCGAGGGCGGCAAAGTTGCCACCACCCCCGGCGGCCTGAATGGCGGTGTGTCGGCCCCGGTCGTTGGACCTGGCAGCACCAATCCCACCTATTACCAGCTCCACACGGCGCAATTCACGGTCGGATACGCGCCCGACCTTTGGGGCGGGGTGCGGCGTCAGATCGAGAATCTCGAAGCCTTGAAAGAGAACCAGCGCTTCATGAATGAAGCGACGTTCCTCACCCTGACCTCGAACATCGCAGTCGGTGCGATCCAGGAAGCCTCGCTTCGGGCCCAGATCAGCACGACGGAACGTCTCATAACGATATCCAAGGACATCCTTGGAAAGATCCGCATTCAGAACCAGGCTGGCCAGGTGTCGGGCCTGGACGTTGCGGCGCAGGAGGCCCTTGTGGCCCAGACGGAAGCCACGCTGCCGCCCTTGCGAAAAACGCTGGCCCAGCAGCGCGACCAGCTTATCGTCCTCTCGGGCCATCTTCCCGGAGAAGGATTGCCGGAGCGCTTCGAATTTACGAACCTCAAGCTTCCGCGTAAGCTGCCGGTCTCGTTGCCCTCGGACCTTGTATCCCAGAGGCCGGATGTACGCGCTGCCGAGGAAAGCTTTCATGCGGCCTGCGCGCTTGTGGGCGTGGCGATCGCAAACCGGCTTCCGCAAGTGTCTCTCACAGGCGATATTGGCCGAAGCGGAATTTCAATTAACCAGCTTTTCAGTAATAACCCGGCGTTTTTCTTTTATACCGGTATAGCGTCTGCATCCCAGGTGCTTTTTGATGGATTCAGCTTGCAACAAAGGCAACGCGCTGCGGAAGCGGGCGTCGATCAGGCTGCGGCGGATTATCGGCTTGCAGTCTTAACCGCATTTCAGAACGTTGCGGACATATTGTATGCAATCCGCTATGACACGGATGCCCTTCAGAAGTCCGTGTTAGCGGAAGCGGCGACTGCGAAAACGCTGCAGTTGACGCGCACGCAACTCAGTCAGGGGCAGGTTGCCATTCAAACAGTGCTGGGCGCTCAAACAACGAATTTGCAAGCATCGCTAGCCGTCATACAGGCACAGGCAAACCGCTATACAGATACGGTAGGCCTGTTTCAGGCTTTGGGCGGAGGCTGGTGGAACAGGAACTTGCCCCCACCTACTCCTGAGCCTCAGGCTTGGCTCGCCAGCGTGGCCGGGCCGAGGCCCGAGCCCATAGCACGGGAGTACCCAGGAGCGACCGTCGCTGAAACACGCTGTATCGTGGATTTCTCTAGAGAAAAGTGCCCGGAGCGGTAGCATGATGCGTATTCATGTTCACTCATACAGAATGATCGTTTTTTTATTCGGATTGGCCTTGTCTGCCGCTGCCGCGGGCTTCTCGTGTCCTGCGCCGGCCACCCCGTTGGCTGGCGTGAGCCCTTCTACGGAGCCGAGCGTTGTGCTTGCCGATACGCAGCTTGCCTCGATCAAAGTCGAGCCGGTTGGTCAGCACGCCTTTCCCCAGCAGATGCAAGCCGTCGGCAATATAGACTTCAACCAGGATCTCCTCACTCAAGTTTTTACGCAATATCAGGGCCGCATCAGCAATGCTTTCGCCAAGGTGGGGGATAATGTAAAAAAGGATCATCCTCTTTTTACAATAGAGAGTACTGACCTCCTTCAAGCGGAGTCGACGCTCATCTCGGCGGCAGGCGTCCTTGAACTCAACACGAAGAATTTAGATAGGCAGAAAAGTCTTTTCAAACAAAGCGCTGCCGCTCAGAAGGACTACGAGCAGTCGATCTCCGATCAGCAGGCCGCGGAAGCCGCATACAGGGCGGCTCGCGGCGCGGTCATGGTATTCGGCAAGACCGATGCCGAAATGGACCGCATCGTGAAAGAGCGAAAGGTCGATGCAACCCTCACGGTGCCGTCGCCGATCACTGGGCTTGTAACGGTCCGGAACGCTTCTCCGGGCCTTTTCGTCCAGCCTGGAAATCCTCCGCCCGTCTATATCGTCGCGGATACATCGATCATGTGGATGATCGCGAACGTGCCGGAAAGGGAAGCCGCAGAGCTGAAAGTGGGGCAGGAGGTTACCGCCAGGGTTTCGAGCTATCCAGGCCATTCTTACAAGGGAAAAATCGTAACCATCGGGCCGAATATCGATCCGAATACCCGGCGCGTGTTTGTCCGCTCTGAGATCGCGGACCCGGATTACGACCTCCGCGCTGGCATGTTCGCGACCTTCGTCATCACGCTTGCACCGCCGAAAATGGCGCTCGCCGTCCCTCTGGATGCGGTGGTGCGGGAAGGCGATGGCAGCATGACGGTCTGGACAACGGAAGACGGCCACACTTTTTTTCAGCGCGTGATCAAGATCGGCTTGTCAAATGACGGATGTACGGAGGTTGTTGAAGGGCTGAAGGCCGGGGAGCGCGTCGCCACGGGCGGCTCTATTTTTATTGCTAATCAATACGCTAATGCTGGCAACTGATGCCTGGAAGCCAGGCGATGTGCATTCTCATGAGGTAGGCCGTGCTTGAAGGTCTTGTTGCATTTGGGCTTACGCGCCGGCCTATTATTTTGCTGTTTCTAGCCGCCTTCGTCGTTGGCGGCCTGGTCGCGTTTACGAAGCTCAACATTGAGGCCTATCCGAACCCGGCTCCCGTCATCCTTGAAATCACGGCTCAGTCGGCCGGCCTCTCCGCGGAGGAGATGGAGCGGCTTTACACGATCCCGATCGAAGTCGGCCTCGCTCCGACGCCCGGCGTGAGCAACATCCGCTCGACCTCGTTCTATGGGCTTTCCTTCGTTCGGATGACGTTCGACTACGGAGTGGATTTCTACTTCGCTCTGCAGCAGACTCAGATCAACCTTCTGCAGTACGTCAGTCTTCCCAACAATATTCAACCGCAAATCCAGGCATCGAGCCTCGTCGGCGAAATCTACCGCTACCAGGTGACCGGGCCGAAACACTTCGGCATTACCAATTTGCGAACCGTTCAAGACTGGGTATTGCAACGGCGCTTCTTGACGGTTCCGGGCATTGTGCAAGTCAACACCTGGGGCGGCACGACAAAAGAGTTCGAGGTCGAAGCCGACCTCAACAAGCTCGAAGCGTACAATCTGACGTTAGCGCAGCTCGTGAGCGCTGTCAGCAACGCCAACGTGAATGTCGGCGCGCGCACGATCAATATCGGGAAGCAATCTGTGACCATCCGAGGCGTCGGGCTGATCAACGACGGCGGCGACACGGACCTCGTTCTTGGGCGCAGGGTCACCGACATTGAAAATATCACTCTTGGCCAGTTCAATGGCGTCCCGGTTCAGATCAAGGATGTGGCCAAGGTCCACGTCGGTTACGTGCCCCGGCTCGGCAAGGCAGGCCGGGATGATGACGACGATATCGTGGCGGCCATTCTTGTCATGAACCGCACCCTTCATACGAACGACGTCATTCCGCGCATCAAGGCCGAAGTCGAGAGGATCAACAGCGACGGGACTTTGCCACCCGGCGTCAGGCTCGTGTCCTACTACGACCGCTCCAGTCTCGTGAACGTCACCACGAACACGGTGCTTCATAACCTCGTGTTCGGCTGCCTGCTCGTCTTCATGATCCAGTGGATTTTTCTTGGAGACCTTCGAAGCGCGATTATCGTCGGCGTCAACATCCCCTTCGCGCTTTTCTTCAGCATCATCATTCTAGTTTTGCGAGGCGAAGACGCCAATCTGCTTTCCCTCGGGGCCGTCGATTTCGGGATCATCGTGGACTCGGCGGTGATCGTTGTCGAAAACATCTTCCGCGTTTTTCAGGCCCAAGAGCGAGAAGAGCTCCTTAGAAGGCGCACCCCGATCGGCCGGGGCCGGAACGGCCCCTACGCCTCGGATACCGGCCTTTTGAACCGCATTCGGCTCATTTACATCAGCGTGACGCAAGTCGATACCGCCGTTCTGTTCTCAACCGCCATCACTCTCGCGGCCTTCATTCCGCTTTTCACCATGCAGGGCGTCGAAGGTCAGATCTTCAACCCGATGGCTCGGACCTACGGCTACGCGCTGGTCGGAGCGTTGCTGGCGACATTCACGGTCACGCCGGTGCTGGTGTCTTTCCTGATACCCGAACATGTGCAGGAGACCGAAACCATTGTCGTGCGGGCAATCCGAGCCGTGTATACGCCCATTTTGCGGCTGGCGCTCAGAGCGCGCAAGCTCGCCATCCTGCTGGGCTTCGCTTTTCTAGGCTTCAGCGTGTTCCTGGCGTCAAACCTTGGAACGGAATTTCTGCCCGCGCTCGAAGAAGGCAATCTTTGGATTCGCGCGTCGATGCCGCCGACGATCTCCCTCGACGCCGGAATGCCCATCGTGAACCGGATGCGCGAGATCCTCAAAAGCCATCCGGAAGTAATCACCGTCGTCTCACAGCATGGCCGTCCCGATAATGGCAGCGACGCAACCGGTTTTTTCAACGCGGAGTTTTTCGTTCCGCTGAAGCCTTTCGATCAATGGGAGGCGGGCCGCACCAAGGACGATCTGGTCAAGGACCTCCAGCAGGAGTTCGCGCGGGAATTCACCGGCATCGACATGAACTTTTCTCAGTACATCCAGGACAACATCGAGGAAGGTCTGTCGGGGGTTAAAGGGGCGAACTCAATCAAGATCATCGGCCCGGATCTGGCAAAGCTTGAGGACCTCGCAAATCAGGTCAAGAGGGTCATGAGTGACATTCCTGGCGTCGCCGATCTCGGGATTTTTCGGGTGCTTGGGCAGCCGAACCTTAATATCCAGGTCGATCGTGAAAAGGCGGCGCGCTACGGCCTGAATTCCGGCGACATCAACACCTTCGTCCAGACGGCATTCGGCGGCAACACCGCCACGACCGTCTACGAATTCGATCGCCTGTTCGGCGCCAATGTGAGGGCCGCGCCGCAATTCCGCGACAGCATCGATGCCATTCGCAACGCCAAGATCAACGTGACAACGCCCAACGGCAACGCTTACATCCCGCTGACCGAAGTGGCCGACATCTCGATCGAGACCGGGGCCTCCTACATCTTTCACGAAAGAAACCTGAGATACATCCCGATCAAGTTCAGCGTGCGGGGCCGCGACCTGGGAAGCGCCGTCGCCGAAGGGAAGGAGAAGATCTCCAAGGCGATGGCATTGCCGAACGGCTACCGCCTGGAATGGGCCGGGGAGTTCGAGGAACTCGAGCAGGCTCAGAGACGGCTTGAAATCATTGTGCCGCTCAGCCTCGTGTTGATCCTGGGCCTTCTTTACGCCTTGTTCAATTCATTCCGCGACAGCCTGCTTGTACTGACGGGCATACCCTTCGCAGTGGCGGGCGGTATCATCGCGCTCGCCGCATCGGGCGAAGCCTTCGGAATTTCGGCGGCGATCGGCTTTGTCTCGCTCTTCGGCGTTTCGGTCATGAACGGGATTCTGATCATGACCTATTTCAATGAGCTGAGGCATTCGGGCATTGGAACCTTGGACGCGATGTTCCAGGCCGCAACGCAGAGGATGCGCCCGATGCTAATGACGGCGCTTTCGGCCTGCATCGGCCTCCTCCCGGCCGCGCTCTCGACCGGGATCGGCAGCCAGGTGCAGCGCCCTCTGGCCATTGTCGTTGTCGGCGGTATGCTTATCGGGCCGATCATGCTTCTCATCGTGGTGCCCGCTCTTCAGATTGCATTTCTCGGAGACACGAACGGCTCTGAACCCTCAACAAGAGAATAGTAGCCTGAGGCCGTTTAGACCTGGCCTTAAGCGTCATCACTTCCTTTGTAGAGGTAGTTTGCCGGCAGCCCCAAACGGATGCACGCCTGCACCGCAGGGCTCGACTCCAGCATGATGCGATCCGCGAGCGCGCTGCCCTGCCGGACAAGCCCCCCTTCCCACGCGCGCAATCCATACTCATCGCCGAGGCCGAGAAGGCCGCGGACCCAGGAAGGCGTGAGACTGACCGCAGCACGAGCGAGAAGCGGTTGAATCGGCTGCAGAAGGGGCGGCAGGAGGCGAGCAGTTCGCATGATATGCAAAAACTCGAAGATGATCGGAGAGGCCTCAAGTCGCGGGCGCATCGCCTGAAAAAGAGCCTCAAGCTCCGCCTCCGAGCGCGGAGGCTGAGTTGCTCCATACAGCTTGGCGGCAGTCTCGCCATCCCGGTAATAACGGTCACGTTCGGCGAGAGTCAAAGGCGCTGCATAGACGTGATACGCCTGAAGAAACCCGAACGCGGCTGTTGCCTGAACCCAGTTCAATAGCTCTGGATCGTTGGCGGAGTATGCTTCGCCGCAAGGCGTCTCGCCCCGCACGCGATCGTGCATGCGCCTGACGCCGGCGATCATCGTTTCGGCGGTACTGCGGGCTCCGTATATGGTCACCATCGCCGCAAGCCCCGTGCGGCGAAGACGGCGGAGCGGGTCGTGGCGGAAACCGCTGTGCTTCCAGACGCCGGTCCGCACCCGAGGCTCGGCAAGCTCGAGAATCACGGCTGTCACGCCACCGATGTACGTGACGACCGGGTTCTTGAAGATGCGCCAAGCCACCGAAGCCGGCGCTCCGAGAGCCGGTTCTCCCGCCGGGCGGCTGAAATCGATCGCCCGCCCGCCTTCAGGGAGGAGCAGCTCACGAGAGGCTTTATCGAGCCGCCTGACAATCGCCCCCCGAAAGGGGAAAAGTTTCCCTGCGAGAACTTCCATGCAGTATCAACACGCGAAGGCAAAACACGGACGAACTAGTTTAGCACTTTTCCGTGGTGAGTTATCCCCTTCTGCGCACGGCTGTTACGCCTCTCGCGATGGGGCCAACTCGATTTTTCCCCCTGACGAGACGCGGCCCCTTGTGGATTGCCCGGCAATGTGCAATTTCACTCCGCAGAAGCGGACCATAGCCCGCGGCAACGACAGCTTGTTGCCTTGATCACTCTGCCGAATAGCGGCCAACAAAGATCCGGTTTTAAAATGCAAGTTACAGAGACTGTTTCAGAGGGGCTGAAACGCCAGTTGAAGGTTATTGTCCCTGCGGCCGATTTGCAGGCGCTTGTGGAGACGAAGCTTGAAGACATCCAAGCGAAGGTTCGGCTGAATGGGTTCCGGCCCGGGAAGGTTCCGCTCGCGCATGTGCGCCAGCTTTACGGACGGTCCGTCATGGCGGAGGTTTTGGAGCAGACGGTCAGCGAGACGAGCACCAAGGCGCTGCAAGAAAGGCAGGAGCGCCCAGCGTTCCGGCCCGACATCAAGCTTCCCGAGGATAAGGAAACCGTGGAGCGTATGATCGCGGGCGCGTCCGACCTCGAATACATCATGTCCTTCGAGATCCTGCCAAAGATCGATCTTGCGGATCTGCAAACGATTACGCTGGAGAAAGCGGTCGCAGACCCGGAGGAAGACGACGTAAAAAAAGCGCTCGAGCGGTTGATAAAGGCGAATGTGTCCTACGAGCCGAAGGACGGCGCGGCTGAAGACGGCGATCGGCTGACCATCGATTACAAGGGAAGCGTGGACGGCGAGCCTTTCGAGGGCGGCACGGGCGAGGATGCCTTCGTCTTGATCGGCTCGAAACGCTTCATTCCAGGCTTCGAAAAGGGAATGGAGGGCGCAAAAACAGGCGAGCGCCGCGACGTTCGCGTAACATTCCCCGAGGACTATCAAGCGAAGCACCTCGCCGGCAAAGACGCGGTTTTCGACGTGACCGTCAAGGAGGTCGCCAAGCCTGTCGAGGGCAAGGCTGACGACGAGTTCGCACGCACGCTCGGCATGGAGTCTTTTGCCAAGCTCGAAGAAGCCATCCGCGGCCAGCTCCAGAAAGAGCTTGATACAATCTCTCGGAACAGGCTGAAGAAGGCGCTGCTGGATGCGCTGGATGAAAGGCATTCCTTCGAGATGCCCCCCTCGCTTGTGGAGAGCGAGTTCGAGGCGGTCTGGCGCAACATCACCCGCCAGCTTGAACAGTCGAAGGGAAGCTTCGAAGCGCAAGGCACGACCGAGGAGAAAGCTCGCGAGGATTATCGGAAACTTGCCGAGCGGCGTGTCCGCCTTGGCCTCATCCTCGCGGAGATCGGCAATGTGAATCAGATTAGCGTCGCGGATGATGAGTTGCGCCGCGCCGTTATAGAGCGGGCGCGCCAGTTCCCCGGGCAGGAGAAAGAGGTCGTCGATTTCTACCGCAAGAACCCGCAGGCGATGAACGAGCTGCGCGCACCTGTCTATGAGGAGAAGGTTGTGAACTTCGCACTCGAACTGGTGAAAACGGCGGAGACGAAGGTCACACCTGTGCAACTCATGGAGTTCGCCGCGGAACAGGAGCGCGAACAAGTGCTTATGGAGGGCGGTGACGGCCACGAACACGAACACCACCATCACGGGGGTGAGTGCGGGCCTGAGTGCGATCACGACCACGGCGATCATCACCATCACGACTAGGCAAAACGCGCGCCGCTGTCGTAGCTAGTTGCGCTCGCGGTCAAATCGTCCCATGTATGCGGTGCGGGCCGGGTGCCCGCACCGGTCTTTTTTAGCCGCGAGTTCTCCGCCCGCGAGATCGGGAGCATTCATTAAAAATCCACTCTGCCGCGGCACTCTACGCCTGGGAGAAAACGCATGCGCGATCCAGTTGAATACTACACCAGCCAGCTCGTTCCGATGGTAGTCGAACAGACCAACCGTGGTGAGCGTGCCTTCGATATCTATTCCCGGCTCCTGAAGGAGCGCATCATTTTCGTGACCGGCGTCGTGGAGGACATGATGGCCTCCCTCGTCACGGCACAGCTTCTCTTCCTTGAATCGGAGAACCCGAAAAAGGAAATCGCCATGTATATCAACTCGCCGGGCGGGCATGTGACCTCCGGGCTTGGGATGTACGATACCATGCAATTCATACGCCCGCCGGTATCAACACTTTGTGTAGGTCAGGCAGCGTCGATGGGCTCGCTTCTGCTCGCCGCCGGCGAACCGGGCATGCGCTATTCCCTTCCGAACGCGAGGGTGATGGTGCACCAACCTTCCGCCGGCTTCCAGGGACAGGCGAGCGATATCGAGCGGCATGCAGAAGACATCCTCAAGACCAAGCGCCGCCTCAACGAAATCTACGTGAAGCACACGGGCCAGCCATACGAGGTCATTGAACGCACGTTGGATCGTGACCACTTCATGTCACCGGAGCAGGCAAAAGCCTTTGGCATCATCGACGAAGTCCTCAGCAAGCGCGCGCCTGCCGAAGAGGGTGGTTCCAGCCGTTCCTAGGACGCCCTGTGGCTTTCTTACGACGGCACAAATAGATGCGCGGTTTTTTAACTGCCTGGAAAGCATAGGCGGTTCAACCTACCACTCTACCGCTCCAAGCTCGGCGAATCGAAATTATAGACAATCGCCGCAGAAGCCGTAAGACTAAGGAAGCGTACAAGGAAGGGTTGGGGCAGGGAGACAGGCTTGAGGGTCGGAGTTAGGCTGGGAGAAACGGGCTTTGCAGTCATCAGGCAGGCGCAATCAAAGGCCACTTCCTGGTATGTGGGTGCTAAGGTAGGTCAATGACGAAAGAAAGCAGGGGTCACGACTCCAAGAATACGCTCTACTGCTCCTTCTGCGGCAAGAGCCAGCACGAAGTTCGTAAGCTCATTGCAGGGCCTACCGTTTTCATCTGCGATGAATGCGTCGAGCTTTGCATGGACATCATCCGCGAGGAGAACAAGAACTCTTATGTAAAGTCCCGCGACGGCGTACCTACCCCCCAGGAAATCTGCAATGTTCTCGACGATTATGTGATCGGCCAGGACTACGCGAAGCGCGTCCTCTCGGTTGCGGTCCACAATCACTACAAGCGCATCAACCACTCCGCGAAGAACAACGACGTGGAGTTGGCCAAATCGAACATCCTGCTTATGGGACCCACCGGCTGCGGCAAGACGCTGCTGGCGCAAACCTTGGCACGCATTCTTGATGTTCCGTTCACAATGGCGGACGCCACCACGCTCACCGAGGCGGGCTATGTGGGTGAAGATGTGGAAAACATCATCCTCAAGCTTCTTCAGGCCGCGGATTATAACGTCGACCGGGCCCAGCGCGGCATCGTCTACATCGACGAGGTCGACAAGATCAGCCGGAAGTCCGACAACCCGTCGATTACGCGGGATGTCTCGGGCGAGGGCGTCCAACAGGCCCTGCTCAAGATTATGGAAGGCACGGTCGCCAGCGTTCCGCCGCAGGGCGGCCGCAAGCATCCGCAGCAGGAGTTCCTCCAGGTCGATACCACGAACATCCTCTTCATCTGCGGCGGCGCCTTCTCGGGCCTCGAAAAGATCATCGCCCAGCGGGGACGGACGACCTCCATCGGTTTCGGCGCGAAGGTCATTTCTGAGGATGAGCGCAGGACCGGCGAAATCCTTCGCAGCGTGGAGCCGGAAGACCTCCTGAAATTCGGTCTTATACCGGAATTCATCGGCCGTCTGCCTGTGCTTGCGACCCTGGAAGACCTCGACGAGGTGGCGCTCGTAAAGATCCTCACCGAGCCGAAGAACGCCCTCGTCAAGCAGTATCAGCGCCTTTTCGAGATGGAGGGTGTGCAATTGACGCTGTCCACCGAGGCGCTGAAGTCGGTCTCGCGCAAGGCCATCGAGCGCAAGACGGGTGCGCGAGGCTTGCGCTCCATCATGGAATCCATTCTTCTCGACAGCATGTTCGAGTTGCCAAGCTTGAAAGGCGTCGAAGAGGTTGTAATCAGCCCCGAGGTGATCGAAGGGAATGCCAAGCCCTTGCGGATCTATGCCGAGCGCCTAGATGAATCGAGTGCATAATGCAGGGGTTTGTTAACCCACAAACCGAAGCGTTATGGTCCACGATCCCGCCAACAATCGAAGCACCTTTTCGGTGCAAACGACGGGCTGCAGTTAACCGGCTTGTCGTATTCCTGTGTGGAAGCGCGTCCCAGAGCGTGTACTCTTGCCAAGGACGAGGCCTTGTCGCGTCGGGCAAGCAGTCGGATTAAACCGGCGACAGTAAGCGGTGGCGGTGTTCCGCTGCCGGATTTAGGAGACTGACATGACGAACGCACACTCGGATCAATCCAAAACGGCTGGTCCCAACGAAGTTTTTCCCGTCCTGCCGCTCCGTGATATCGTTGTTTTTCCTTACATGATCGTGCCTCTTTTTGTCGGCCGCGAAAAATCCATCAACGCGCTTGACGAGGTGATGCGCACCGATCGACAGATTCTTTTGGCTGCCCAGAAAAACGCCGGCGACGACGATCCGGAGCCGAGCGCCATTTACTCGATGGGCACGCTCGCAACGGTGCTGCAACTTTTGAAGCTTCCCGATGGTACTGTCAAGGTTCTGGTCGAAGGCACCACGCGCGCCCAGATCAAGAACTTCAGCCCCAACGAGCTTTATTTCGAGGCCGAAATTGAGCGCGTCGAAGAGACGCTCGGCAATCAAGACGAGATCGAGGCTTTCTCCCGGTCGGCGGTTAGCCAGTTCGAGAACTACGTAAAGCTCAACAAGAAGATCTCGCCCGAGGTCCTGAGCACGCTCAGCCAGATCGACGATTACTCCAAGCTCGCCGATACGATTGCTTCTCACCTCGCCATCAAGATCGGCGATAAGCAGGAGATCCTTGAGCTTCTTTCCGTGTCAGACCGGCTGGAGCGCGTGTTTACGCTCATGGAGAGCGAGATCTCCGTGCTGCAGGTCGAGCGCAAAATCCGCAGTCGCGTGAAGCGTCAGATGGAGAAGACACAGCGCGAGTACTACTTGAATGAGCAAATGAAGGCCATTCAGAAGGAACTCGGCGACTCTGACGAGCGCGACGATATCTCCGAGTTTGAGGAGAAGATTGAGAACACGAAGCTCTCCAAGGAAGCCAAGGACAAGGCCGTTGCCGAGCTGAAGAAGCTGAAGCAGATGAGCCCCATGTCGGCCGAGGCGACGGTGGTTCGAAACTATCTCGATTGGATCTTGTCCATTCCATGGGGCGTCAAGGGCAAGGTGAAAAAAGACCTCGACGAAGCGCAAGCTGTGCTCGACGAGGACCATTATGGGCTTGATCGCGTGAAGGAGCGCATCGTCGAGTATTTGGCCGTGCAGAAGCGGACGAACATGCTGAAGGGCCCGATCCTTTGCCTTGTTGGCCCTCCCGGTGTCGGCAAGACTTCGCTCGGCAAATCCATCGCGAAGGCGACCGGACGCGAGTTCGTGCGCATGTCGCTGGGCGGCGTGCGAGACGAGGCCGAGATCCGCGGCCACCGGCGCACCTATATCGGCTCCATGCCGGGCAAGGTGATCCAGTCCATGCGGAAGGCCAAGAAGACCAATCCGCTCTTCCTGCTCGACGAGATCGACAAGATGGGCATGGATTTCCGCGGCGATCCAGCGTCTGCGCTCCTTGAGGTGCTCGACCCCGAGCAGAACCACGAGTTCAACGATCATTACCTGGAGGTCGATTACGACCTGTCCAACGTGATGTTCGTGACGACCGCCAATACACTCGACATCCCACCGGCGCTGAAAGACCGGATGGAGATCATCCGGCTCGCGGGCTACACAGAGGACGAGAAGCTCGAAATCGCCAAGCGGCACTTGATGCGCGGGCAGATGGAGGCTCACGGCCTTCAGCCCGGCGAGTGGACCGTGGAGGACGACGCTATCGTCGAGATCATCCGGCGCTACACCCGGGAGGCGGGCGTGCGCAGCCTGGAACGCGAGATCGCGAAACTCGCTCGCAAGGCCGTGAAGCAAATCGAGAGCGGCAAAGCGACGAAGGTGGATGTCACCGGAGAGACCGTCCGTGATTTCCTTGGCGTGCAGAAATATCGCTACGGCGAGGCTGAGCTTGAGGATCAGGTTGGCGTCGTCACCGGCTTGGCGTGGACCGAAGTTGGCGGTGAGCTTCTGACCGTGGAAGGCGTGATGATGCCGGGCCGCGGCCGGATGAACGTCACCGGCAACCTCCGCGATGTGATGAAGGAGTCGATCCAGGCGGCGAACGCCTATGTTCGCAGCCGCGCGATTGCCTTCGGCATCGAGCCGCCGATGTTCGAGAAAAAGGATATCCACGTGCACGTGCCAGAGGGTGCGACGCCGAAAGATGGGCCTTCCGCAGGCGTGGCCATGGTGACGGCGATCATTTCTGTTCTGACGGGTATTCCGGTCAGGCGGGATGTCGCCATGACGGGAGAAATCACTCTTCGCGGGCGTGTGTTGCCTATCGGCGGCCTCAAGGAGAAGCTGTTGGCTGCGCTTCGCGGTGGCATCAAGCGCGTGATTATTCCGGAAGAGAATGCGAAGGACCTCGCTGAGATTCCGGATAATGTGAAGAATGCGCTGGAAATCATCCCCGTCGCCAGGATGGACGAGGTGCTGGGTATTGCGCTCGTTCGCAAGCCCGAGCCTATCGAGTGGGACGAGGCTGCGGCACTCGCAGCCGCGCAATTGCAAGATCTGACAAAGCCGATCGCTCCGGACGGAGATGGAGCCGCATTGCCTCACTGACGGCAAAGGCCTTTAACGAACCAAGGGATGAGGTCCGCCTCATCCCTTTTTTCATGCCAGCTATCGAGCCACTTCCGCCTGCTCCGAGCGGCGAGGAATAAGCACCGAGCCTGGAACGAACGCGTCGAAAGCAGCCCAGAATTGCTCGCGAAACTGATCGCGTTCCTGAAGGATCTCATGCTTCGCACCCGCAATGACGATATGGGCGCAGTTCTTAAGGCGGCTTGCGAAGCGTTCGATCGCGGCAGTGCAGACGAATGCGTCGTTTGCGGCGGCGACAATCAAAATGGGAACTTTGACGCTCTCCATGAAGTCCAGGGAGTTGATTATCGAGATGGAGCTGCAAGCAGCCGCGACCCATCCGATGGTCGGGGAGCCGATCGCCAGGTGAGGCGCAGCGCGAAGCACCTCCTGGGCGCGCTCATAGCGGAGCCTGTCGGAGGTCACGGGGTTGCCTTCGAAGGAAATATCTTCCCATGAATGAGGCTTGCCCCCTGGAATGAAGCTGTCGCCAAAACCGAAAAGGGTGCCTGCTTCAGCTGCCGCACAAATCATGGTTTTCTGCAAGTCTGTTCCGGCAAACTGGATTTTGGGAGCCGTGAGGACCATGCGATCCCACCAGGAGACCTTTGTCTGAGTAAGGCGCAAGACCAGATGGCCGCCCGTGGAATGGGCAAGGCAATAATAGGGCGGGGGACAGTCCGGGAGCACGATTCCGCTCATGAACTGGCGGATGTCTTCGTCAAATTGCGAGAAATTCTCGGCATGGCCCTTCGAGGGATTTTTAAGGAGCCTGGATGAGCCACCCTGGCCTCGCCAGTCCATGGTCGCGACCGCGAATCCTCGCCTCCGCAGGTCGGTAATTGTTTCGAAGTACTTCTCTATGAATTCAGCCCGGCCTTGGAAAAGGCAGACGGTGCCGATGCGGCGCTCGGCGGTGGTGTCCCATCGCGCGTAGCGAATGCGAATTCCTCCGCGGGCGTTGAAGTAGCCTGCGACGACTCCGTTCGGTACCGGATTGCGGGTCGTGCCGATCAGCTCCACCGTTTCCGAGGCCATTTGCGGCTCCTCCTCGTCGATAAAAAAATTCATACTTCACCTGCACAGGGATGCTCAAGCACCCCTTGAAAGGAAAGCTTCCCGGAATAAATCAGAAGTCGCAGGCCGGAAGGCTGCAAAGTTGATCCGCCTGGCCTTTAAGGCAGGCTTCAATTCTCGCTTGACTAAGGAGAACGACAAATGAGACGTCTTGATCTTACCCCCTTGTATAAAGCCTCGATAGGTTTCGATCATCTCGCAAATGTCCTCGACCAGCTCACCAATATAGACACGGAGCCGGGCTTCCCGCCTTACAATATCGAGCGGCTTGGTGAGAACGTCTATCGTATTTCTATGGCCGTTGCTGGTTTCGGTGAAAACGACCTTTCCATCGACGTGAAGGAAGGCACGCTCACGGTCCGTGGAGAAAAGAAGAACGAGGACAAGGTTCGCCAGTACATTCACCAGGGCATTGCCGCCCGGAACTTCGAGCGCCGGTTCCGCCTGGCCGATTACGTTGAAGTGTCCTCGGCAGCGCTTGAGCACGGTCTGCTTCACGTTGACCTGAAGCGTGAGCTTCCCGAGGCCATGAAGCCGCGTACCATTACGATCACGAAGGGCCAGCCGGCTCCGCGTGTGATCGAGGGCGGCGCTACGGAAGAGCGGAAGCCGAACGCCGCGTAATTCGTCATCCATCAGCGTTTGAGGGCGGGCGCAAGCCTGCCCTTTTTGCTGCCCGCGCGCACGAGCGCCGCTGCGATCTCAACATGCGGCGAGAATTTGAACTGGTCGAAGACCGCGAGGCGCGACAGTGTGAACCCGCCCGCCGCCAGGATCGCGGCATCCCGGGCGAAAGTGGCCGGATTGCAGGAGAGCATGACAACCGTGCCTATGCTCGACGCGGCGAGCGCCCTGGACTGCGCTTCGGTGCCTTCCCTCGGCGGATCGGCGATGGCGGCGGAAAACGCATTCAGTTCCACGGGCCCGAGAGGATTGCGGAAGAGGTCGCGGCGAACCGCTTTCACGGGCTTGATCCCGCTTGCGCCTTTCGCGGCGTCGTTCAGTGCAGCGACCGCGTTGGCATTGTCCTCGAAAGCGGTGACGGGCGCCTGCTTCGCGCAAGGAAAGGTGAATGCGCCGAGCCCGGCGAAAAGATCGCAGATCCGGCCTTTCCCCGCCTTCGCTTCCGCAAGCGCCTCGCCCACAAAGGCCGCCATGTCGCGTTCGCAGGCCTCGACGGCTTGCAGAAACACGCCTTGAGGAAGCGTAACCTTCACGTCCGCCGCCAAAACAAAAGGGGCAGTCCCCAAGAAAATGATGTCGCCGTTCCAGGCTGCCCGCACGACCCCGGCACGTGACAGCGCCTGAGTGAGCTTCGCCAAGCTGCGGGCTGTCAGTTTCGACGCTTCGATGCTGCAATCCAGGCCGTTCTCGGCGGCGGTGACGTGAATCTTCGCTTCGCCACCCTTTGGAAGCGCATCCGCGAGCGCTTCCCTAAGTTGAGGCAAGGCAGACGCGATCTGCGGCAGGAGAATGGGACACTCATCGAGATCGACGAGATCGTGGCTGCGGGCGGCGTTGAAGCCAAGCCGCACTTCTCCACTTTCCTTGCTCGCCGTGAAAGTTGCACGGCGGCGGCTCGCCACTGCGAAGCTTCTGAGAGGCTCAATCGGCCCGGCTAGTCCTTCGCGCGCCAAGGCTGCTTTGACAAGACCAACTTTCCATTCCGCATAAGGCGCTTCACGCCAGTGCTGCAGGGAGCAGCCGCCGCATGTCCCAAAATGCCTGCATATGGGCAAAACACGGTCGGGCGAAGGACTGTCGATGGAAATCGCCTCGCCTTTCATGCCCACGAGCGCCGCGCTGATCGTTTCGCCCGGCAAGGTGAAGGGGATATATACCTTTCGGCCGCCGATGAGCGCCACGCCGTGGCCTTGGGTGCCCATCGACTCGATCCTCATGCCGACGGTCTGGTCAGCCACTGGGCACTCAGCGGTCAAGTCTGGCGGCGACGAGTGTTTCTTCATTGCCGTCCTGTCCCTTGATCGGCGACGGAAGCGTTCCGAAACCCGTCCATCCCGCCGCCTCGATATATTCAGTAACTCTTTGAACAGCGGCCACCTTCGCCGCCTCATCCTTGACAATGCCACCCTTACCTATGAGCGCGCGCCCAACCTCGAATTGCGGCTTTACCAGAGCAACAAGCCAAGCGCCTTTCGCGGCAAGGGGGAGCACCGACGGTAGCACCTTTAGCAGAGAGATGAAGCTCACGTCGCATGTCATCGCCTCGATCGGCGCCTGGAAATGTTCAGGCGTAAGTGCTCGCGCGTCCATGCTTTCCCAGGAGACGATCCCGGCGGCCGCCCTTAGCGAGGCATGAAGCTGATCGCGGCCAACATCCACAGCAAAAACGCGGGTCGCGCCGCGCTCCAGCAGAACCTGCGTAAAGCCTCCGGTTGAGGCTCCGATATCGAGGCAAGTTCGATCCGCAGGCGAGAGTGTAAAATGGTCCAGCGCGGCAAGAAGCTTGCCCGCGCTGCGCGCAACATAGCTTTGTTTTTCAAGGAGTTCGACAGGCTCTTCGACAGACACTTCCAGGCTGGCCTTCAGGTCAGTCCTCCCCCCCAAGCGAACAACGCCGCGCTTGATGAGATCTTGCGCCTTGGAGCGCGTTTCAGCGATCCCGCGCTGAACCAAAAGGAGATCGAGTCGCATTTTCACAAGTAAATTCCAGGTCTGCCAAACGCCCACAATATGTATGTTGCAAATCCCTTGAATTGAGGCAATCATCGATAATCTGTGTTGCTAGCAGCAACCAGAGCAAGCGCTGTTACCCAAATTCGCTTAGGGATGTTGAAAAAACACATGTGAGAGACGACAGCCTCCTTCGCGGCCGAGGTCGCCCAGAAGGCCGTGAGCGCAATACTTGGCGCAATGCCGTCAAGCTTCAATGAAGCCAAATCAGCCTCACAACTCTATTGGGATCTTTTAAATCATGATGCTTGTTCGCACCTTTCTCTCGAATAGTACGATCGAGGGAGTAGGCATCTTCGCTGCTGAGCCCATTAAAGCCGGCGATGTAATCTGGCGTCTCGAGCCAAAATTCGATGTCTTCTTTACCGAGTCTGACATCGAAGAACTTCCTCCACATATGCAAGACTTCATCGCCCGCTATTCTTATCCTCATATGACTAAGCCGGGCATTTGGGTGCTGGAGTCCGATAATGGCCGCTTCATGAATCACAGTGAATCGCCAAACACCGATTTCACGGGTTTTGAGCAAGGCTTCGCCATCCGCGATATCGCCGCCGGAGAGGAAATAACCTGCAACTATCATGAGTTCGATTCGACCTTCCAGGGATGGTTCCCGTCCATGGCGAAGGCGGCAAACGGAGAGGCGCACGCGCACCCCTGATTTCGTACTCAGTTCGGCGCCGGCCGCCCCGCTGGGGGCGTCCGGCGTTTTTGCGTGCGCGACCCCTTTTTGGCCGCCGCGGCAATGCGCTCAAAAAAAAGGATTGGCAACGCTCGAATCGACCCTTATCTTATAGTCGTGTTGAGCATAAGTGCGGCTTGGGCGAAGCTGAAGTGACGCTCTATTTTTTATGCCGCTATAATGCTCAAAGTGAGCATAATCCCGAAAGGGACGGAGGACGACATGGCATTCTTGGATAGCGGAGTTCAACCGTTGCGGAGGCGCAGCGTTCATGCTGTTCCGGCGATTGATCTCGATACCGGCAGCGAACCCGCGCGCCACGATTTCGACGTTGCCTTCGTCCGCGAAGCTATTCGTGAGCTGAAGCCGCTCTACGCTCGCGTTGAGCGCGTCATTTCGCCACTGGAGTGGGTTGGATATGCGCCGTACATCAAGGCCATTCGCGACCTTAAGCGCGAAAAGAACGCCGTCATCCTGGCCCATAACTATATGACGCCTGAGGTCTTCCATGGCGTGGGAGACATCCTGGGCGACAGCCTTCAGCTTGCCAAGGAGGCGGCGAACACGGACGCGGACATCATCGTGCAGTGCGGCGTCCACTTCATGGCCGAAACCTCGAAACTATTGAACCCGGATAAGACCGTTCTCATCCCCGATCCCAAGGCTGGCTGCTCGCTCGCGTCCTCTATCACGGCTGAAGACGTGCGCGCGCTTCGCGCGGCCTATCCGGGCGTGCCTATCGTCACTTACGTCAATACCAGCGCGGCGGTGAAGGCGGAGTGCGACATCTGCTGCACGTCGGCGAACGCAGTGAAGGTTGTGGAAAGCCTTGGCGCTCCGAGGGTGCTTCTCATTCCCGACCAGTATCTGGCGCGCTACGTCGCAACGCAGACCAAGGTGGAGATCATCTCGTGGCAAGGCAGCTGCGAGGTGCATGAGCGCTTCACCGGCGAAGAACTGCGACGGTATCGCGACAGCGAGCCGGGGGTAAAAATCATCGCACACCCGGAATGCCCGCCCGATGTCATCGAAGCAGCCGATTACACCGGCTCGACGAGCGGCATGATCAAGTGGGTGAAGGATCACCAGCCGAAGCGCGTTGTTCTCGTGACGGAGTGCTCGATGGCGGACAACGTGGCGGTCGAAGCGCCGAAGACCGAGTTCACGCGGCCTTGCAACCTGTGCCCGCACATGAAGCGGATCACGCTGCCGAAAATCTTGGACAGCCTCCGCTACGGGAAAGTGGAGGTGACGGTCGATCCGGAGGTGGCGGTTCGGGCGCGCCGCGCCGTCGAGCGGATGATAAACCTCGCCGCCTGACCTCTCCGACAAGGTTTGCGCAAAAGGGGGAATCCATGAGCAACCAGCGCACCCAAGAGCCTTTGAAGTTCCGGCGGCCGAACGGGCCAGACCGTGTTCTTGTGATCGGCGGCGGCTTGGCCGGGCTTTTCACGGCGCTCCGGCTTGCGCCGCTTCCGGTAACGGTTCTGACGCCGAAGCCGCTTGGCGAAGGCGCTTCGTCTGCGTGGGCGCAGGGCGGCATCGCCGCTGCAATTGGCGAGGGCGATACTGCGGAGTTGCACGCCGCCGACACGATTGCTGCCGGAGCCGGCCTCACCGACCCCGCGATTGCCGATCTTGTCACGCGCGAGGCTCAAGAGCGCATCGAGGACCTGCTGCGTTACGGCGTGCCGTTCGACCGCGAACTCGATGGCAAATTGCGCATGTCCCGCGAAGCGGCTCACAGTGCTCGCCGCATTGTTCGCGTCCAGGGCGACCGCGCGGGAAGGGCCGTCATGGGCGCTCTGATTGCCGCCGTTGCCTCCACGCCGTCGATTTCGGTTTTCGATAATATGGAAGCCATCGAACTGGTTCAGCGGAATGGCCGCGTCATCGGCGTTTACGCAACCCGCTCAGGGCAGCCGGGCCGGGCCGCGTTCCTGCCCGCGCGGCCCGTGGTGCTGGCGACCGGAGGGGCTGGCCAACTTTACCGGGTTACCACCAATCCAAGGGAAGCCAATGGCGGCGGCCTCGGCATGGCGGCGCGGGCTGGCGCCGTGATCGCGGACCCCGAGTTTGTTCAATTCCATCCGACCGCTTTCGATATCGGGCAAGACCCCGCGCCGCTCGCGTCCGAAGCAATACGCGGCGATGGCGCGCTTCTCATCAATCGCAGCGGCGAGCGCTTCATGCTGAAAGTGCATCCCAGCGCCGAACTTGCGCCCCGCGACGTCGTTGCGCGCGCCGTCCATGAAGAAGTGGCCGCTGGCCGTGGGGCGTTTCTGGACTGCCGCTCCATTCACCTCAAAGAAAATTTTCCCACCGCTTACGAGATTTGCGTTGAAGCCGGAATTGACCCATCAAAGCAGCCGATACCCATCGCGCCCGCCGCTCATTACCATATGGGAGGCGTTCTAACCGACGCGCGCGGCCGCACATCGCTCACCGGCTTGTGGGCCTGTGGCGAGGTGGCCTGCACCGGCGTCCACGGCGCAAACCGGCTTGCCTCGAACTCGCTTCTTGAAGCTGTCGTTTTCGGAGCACGCGTGGCTGAAGATATCGCGAGTAGGGAACAAAATTGGCGCGCATTGGGCGAACAATCCGATGTGCCTGATACGGTCAATCTCGCAGTGGAAGATTCCGCCCACGCTACGCGCCTGGTCAAGTGGCTGAGAGAGACCATGGCCTCCCAGGTTGGGGTGGAGCGGTCGGAAGCGTCCTTGCGGGCTGCGCTATGGTCGCTTCAGGAGATCAAGGCAGGAGCCGCCGCGCCCGCGCTCAAGAACATGGTCACAGCTGCGCTTCTCATCACCGTCGGCGCGTTCGCTCGCAAGGAAAGCCGGGGGGCGCATTTCCGGCTGGATTATCCGGAGAGTGCCGCCTCGAAGCCTCATCACACCTATTTGACGTTGGATCGCGCCCGCGAAATTGTCGCCGATGTAACCGGCGGCTATTTCGGGGAATTTATCAGCGATGCTCCGCGCAGACATGCTGTGATGTGACCGAGATCTGCGCTACTGTTTTTAAGGCTCTGTTTTCACTTCAATTGAGGCTGTTCATGCAGAACATGGCGGCTCATTTCGAGACCGGACTGCAATTTCCCCATCACCTCGCGGTGGATACGATACGAGCCGCCCTCCTTGAAGACCTTGGTCTTGCGGGAGACATCACGACGAACGCGATCGTCTCGCCCGAAGTGACATCGGAAGCAGTTCTGGCGCTTCGCGAGGATGGGTGCATCGCTGGGTTGCCTCTGGTTGAAGCCGCTTTCCGCGCGCTTGATCCGGAGATCGTTATCGAGCCGCATGTGAGGGAAGGGGAGGCCGCGGCGGCCGGGAGTATCATCGCGCGCCTCAGGGGAAAAACGCGCGCCATCCTCACGGCAGAGCGCGTCGCCCTCAATCTCCTGCAACATCTATCCGGCATCGCCACAGCCACCCGTCATTTTGTCGAAGCCGTCGCCGGCACGCATACACGCATCGTGTGCACGCGCAAAACGATACCGGGCCTTCGCGCTTTCGAGAAATACGCCGTGCGGGCGGGCGGCGGGTTCAATCACCGGTTCGGCCTGTTTGACGGGGTCCTCATCAAGGACAATCACATTGCTGCGGCCGGGAGCGTTTCAGCGGCAATCGAAAGGGTTCTCGCCTCGAATGGCCATCTCGTGAAGGTCGAGGTCGAGGTCGATACGCTCGTTCAGTTGGAGGAGGCGCTGCAGCATCCCATCGACGCGGTTCTGCTCGACAATATGGCCGTACCGGAGCTGAAAAACGCCGTAGCGCGAGCGAAGACTGTAAAGCCTACGATTTTGTGCGAGGCCTCCGGTGGCGTGCGGCTTGTGACGGTGCGTTCAATTGCCGAAACGGGCGTGGACATGATTTCGGTCGGTGCGCTCACGCATTCCGTCAAGAGCCTCGACATCGGGCTTGATTTTTGACCAAGTTTTCCGCTGGAACCGATGTCATGGCCGGGCTTGACCCAGCCACCAGTCTCAAAATCCAAAAAGATGGAATTTGTTATCCTGGATGGCCGCCTCGGAGGGCGGCCATGACGATAAGGGGATTCCGAATAATTTCTACACGCTTTAGTCCGCAGGAGAAGCGCTTGGCTGAATAACATAATCGCGCTTTACCAACGCGCTTCGCGAAACGGTCCTCAGGCTGACTGGAAGAATCCGGATGCCGGTTCGGTTTTCTGAGCGGGCTGCTCCGATCCGCCGAAGAAGGAGAACAGCCGCCTCTTGCGCTGGTCCTTCTGTTGCTGCTCCTGCTTTCTGAGATATTGCACCAGTGCAAGAAACGGATTCGCAATCGCACGGTCGTCCGTTGCGCCCTTCGTAACGCGATACAGGATCAAGCCGAGCGGGCGGCGGGTTCTGAGCTCGATTGCTGCGATAGCCATTACCGCAATGAAGGGAAACAGCTTTTCGAGCGTTACGGGATCGATCGGCAAGACCTTGGCGCGGTTCTCGATGATTTTCTGGACGCGTTCCTTGCGCGCAAAGAGATAATCGAGAATGCGCTGCCCTTCGCTGGCGATTTGGGCATGGCCGAAGATCCTTGGGTCATCCAGGAACCTGTCGTAGCGGCGCGAGCCAAGAAATTCGAGCACGGCGATCAAGCCTTCGGGCGTCTGAGCGCGTTTCTCGATGCTCTTTGTGATGGGTGGGACGAAATACCGAACGGTCTGCGCCATCAGTTCTTCGCCGAACCCGAACGCTTCCCCCATATGCGAGAATATGCGCGCGTCCTGCGCGCTGGCAATAATCTGAAAAACCCTCATGGCTCCGCCTCGCTCCGCCCGATGGCTTCGAGACTTTCGCCTCTAAAGCCTTACCCCCCTGGGAAACTCGCCCTACGCAACGACGCCATTGCCCTGACCACCTCAAGTAGCAGTCGAATCATTACCCTAAGAAATTGTAAACAGAAACTGGGGTACTCGCGAAGAAGGGGGAAGCTCTTCTGCTGCCAGAATCAGCTTTATTGATCAATGTTGTGTTATATTTGCATCATTCGAATGGATATGACCACACCTTGTCATTTGCACCATGCGCAAAGCTTGCGGCCTTGCCCGGAAGAGCTTAGGCGTGGCTATTAATCACGCGGTCGGTAAGATCCGGAAGCCTGACGGCGATGGGACGCCATTTTCGATGATGGTAACGTCCTCAACAAAAGCTCCTGGCGGCCCTCGCCGGCACCTCGCCAGCATCTCGAACACATGAACTTCGGCACCTGAGAACAGCGCTTCGACGGCGCCATCTCGCAGGTTGCGTACCCATCCGCTAAGGCCCAGGGCCCTGGCGTTGCCTTGAGTCCATGCGCGATACCCGATGCCCTGCACCCTGCCGGTAATGCGGACCCGCAAGGCGCGCCGATCGCATTTTTCATCGCTCATGGCGGGCTCCCTAGCTTGTTCCCGCTCGCCACTTCAAGATGTCGCAAACCTCTCCGGCGATGCAATCTGCAACTTCGGCGGCGGCGGACAGGACTGCGGGCGTGAACGGCGCGCCAGCGTCGAAGCAATCGCCCTCAATGGCGTAAACAATGATCCGTTTCGGAGCGAGTTCCAGGACGCGGGCAAGCTCGATGGCCTCGGCGAGGCCGAAAGCATGGCTGGATGTGAAAGACAGCTCGGGCGGCAACTTATCTTCGGCGAGGTCGATCCGATGGACATGCCCTGGCGCGCCTCGCGGGGCGGCGGCATCCACGCAGATCACGGCATCGAAGGCTACCCAATCCTCGATGAGGGACATCATGTCGCCACTGCGGACGACAAGCTTCGCTTCAACCGGAAGCCTGCCGGAAAGGGTCTGGGCCACGAGTGGCCCTACTCCGTCATCCCCGCCATCCGGGTTGCCGATCGCGGCTACGAGAACCTTTGCCCGCGCTTCTGCCGGATCGCCTGGCGTCATGAGCGGTGGATGGACAGCTTCAGAAAGTGCGTCGAGCAGGAAATGCAAGGATCGTAATTGCGGATGGTCTGCTCGCAACGATGGCGGATGACATCGTCCGGTTGGTCCAGGATCGACGTCGCCACCGCTGTAAGATCGGCCTCGATGCTCGGCTGGTTCTGAGAAGTCGGCGGCACGATGCGCGCCGTCTTGATCGTGCCATCGGCTTCGTACTCGTAGCGGTGCCAGCAGATGCCGCGCGGGGCTTCCGTGCAGCCGAAGCCGACACCTGCTCGCGGTTCCAGCTTCACAGACGGCTCCGCCGGGCGCTCGTACTCCGCAATAATCCGCAGCGCCTCTTCGAGGGCGTGGACCATCTCGACAGCCCTCACGACGATGCTGCGGAACGGGTTCTTGCAGACCGGCGCCAATCCGGCGTCGCGGGCGAGGGACTGGACCGGGGATGGCAGGCGGTCGAAATTGAGCGCGTACCGCGCCAGCGGACCGACGAGATAGGCGCCCCGGCGCTTCAGCACCGAGTGCAACGCCGTGGAGTGGGCGACATGCCGCTCCTCGAACTCGGAATCGTAATCCGCAATGTCGATGTCGAGACCGCGGCTGGAGACGAGGCGGCCTTCGTTGAACGGATATTCGTTCGGATGACGCAGCGCCACGAACTCGTAATCCTGCTCGAAATCCGGGAAAGGAAAGGTTGCCACCCAGCGAGTGAGCCCCACGGCAAGGTCGCGGGCACGCTTCAGCTTCTCCGCAAGCCCAGCAAGCTCTGCGCGAGTTGGCACGCGATGGAAGCCGCCCGCCTTGACGCTCACGGGATGGATTTCCCGGCCGCCGAGGAGCTGCATGATTTCGTTGCCGGCCTTCTTGATCGCGAGGCCGTTCTTGACCATTGCGCCGTGGTCCCGGGCCATCGTTATCCCGTCTGGGAAGCCGAGGAAGTCGGGAGCGTGCAGCATGACGACGTGCAAGCCATGGCTTTCGATCCACTCGCCGCAATAGATGAGACGCCGCAGCGCCCGAAGCTGCCCGTCGACCTTCGCGCCAAAGGCATTCTCGATCGCATGAACCGCGCTCATCTGGTACGCGATGGGGCATATGCCGCAAATGCGCGCGACGATATCGGCCACTTCGGCGTAGCCGCGGCCGCGGAGAAACGCCTCGAAAAACCGCGGCGGCTCGAAAATCTTGAATTGTGCCGAAGTCACGCGCCCGTCTTTGACTTGCAGGTCGAGCGCCCCCTCGCCTTCAACGCGGGCGAGATAATCGACCAAAATCGTTTTAGTCGCCATGAGCTTCGCTCTCTTTCCGGAACGGTTCCGCCGCGGCGTTGAAGGTGCGGAAGACGCGTTTAAGATCGCGCTCGGTCGCCCCCAGAGCCTGCCACTCCTTCGCCAGCGTGGCAGTGTTCGGCGTTTCCATCGGGCCGTAGCAACCATAGCAGCCGCGCCGGAATGACGGACAAAGCGCCCCGCAGCCGGCATGCGTCACGGGGCCGAGGCAGGGAATGCCTTGCACCATTACGCATGGGTTACCTTGCAGCTTGCAGTCGATGCAAACGCTATAGGCTGGGATCGCTGGTTTCCGGCCCGCGAGGTACGCCGAGATCACCTCAGCCAATTGCAGCTTGTTGATGGGGCAGCCCTGCAGCTCGTAATCCACCCGAATATGCGACTTGATAGGCGTGGATGTAGAAAGCGTGTTGATATATTGCGGCGAGGCATAGACGGCGGAGATGAAGCTGTTCACGTCGGCGAAGTTCCGCAGCGCCTGGATGCCGCCCGCGGTGGCGCATGCGCCGATCGTGACGAGAAACTTGGATTGTTCGCGAACCTTGTGAATGCGCTCGGCGTCATGCGTCGTCGTGATAGACCCTTCCACCAGGGAAAGGTCGTAAGGGCCATCTGAGATGGCGCTCGACGCTTCGGGGAAATTTGCGATGTCGATTTCCGCCGCTAGCGTCAAAAGCTCATCCTCAAGGTCAAGCAGCGAGAGCTGGCACCCATCGCAGGATGCGAACTTCCAAACGGCGAGCCTTGGGCGGTGTCTCTCGGCCATGCTAAATCTCCCTGACGGCAAGGATGCGCGAGATGCGGTCGAACCGCAGAACCGGGCCATCTTTGCAGGTAAATTCGGGACCGAACTGGCAGCGGCCGCAAGTCCCCATGGCGCATTTCATGTTGCGTTCCATGGAGAAGTAGATGCGTTCTTCTGGAACCCCCGCGTCACGAAGGGAGCTGGCCATGTACCGCATCTTGCCCTCAGGGCCGCAAACCATCGCGAGCGTCTCCTTGGGATCGAAATTCGCGCGCTTTATGAAGGCAGACACCTGTACGCCTCCGACATTGCCGCGCCAGCTGCGATCCGCGTGGTTGACGGTCACGAGGAGATCAATGTCGAGCCGCTGACGCCACTGCTCGAACTCATGGCGATAGAGCAAATCTTCGGGGCTGTGGAAGCCGAGGAGGATCGAGACGCGTCCATAATGCTCGCGATTGTTCAGGACATGGTAGATGGCGGGCCGCAAAGGCGCGAGGCCGCAGCCGCTGGAGACCATGACGACGTCCAGCCCTTCAGCCTCGTGAACCGGCCAGCCCGTTCCGAACGGACCACGAACGCCGAGGAGATCGCCCTCTTTCAGTCTTGTCAGCGCGCCGCTCGCCATCCCAACGTCGCGGATCGTATGCACGTGTCCGCTCATGTCTGCCGGATCGCCGCTCATGCTGATGGCCACTTCGCCCACGCCGAACATGTAGAGCATGTTGAACTGGCCGGCCGAAAACGGCGCCCGCTCCCCAGACAGGGGCGCGATGTCGATCGTCACGACATCCGGGATCTCGGGCGTCGAGCGGACCACACGATAGAGTTCCGGCAGAAACGGGTCCGCCAGCGCCTCGCCAGTCATCGTTTCGTCAATGCTTGCCGTAGACGTCGAGGATCTGAAGTCTTGTTGCATGAAGCCGTCCTACAAGGATGGGTAAGAAGCGTTTCATCATCTCGTAGCCAAGGTGATGATCTGCTTCGCATTTCCCGCGAAGACACGCAGCGTCCATGCCGATGGCGCGGGTCAACCCAACGGCGCGAGCGTCGAACATCCAGCGGTAAGGCGGGACGAGCCAGGACGCGCCAACGATATCCCCGTCTTGCAACGTCTCGAAGACGATCGGCTCGCGGCCGGGCGCTACGATCTCAAGAGCGATCTTCCCATGCCGGATCAGGAAGAACTCGTTTGCGGGATCGTGCTCATGGAACAGGAACTGCCCTGCGTTGAAACGATGGTTCTTCGCGCATCCCGCCAAAAGTTCGCGATGCTCTTTTGGGAAAGTTGCGAAAAATGGATGCTCACTCAGAATGCGTTCAAGTCCCTCCATTGGTCTCCTCCGTTTCGGCTGCAGGGGCTGTCCTGATTGCGGCAGCTTCCTCTGTTATGTCGATACCCGTGGGACACCAGGTGATGCAGCGCCCGCAACCGACGCACCCTGACGTTCCAAACTGATCGTACCAGCTCGCGAGCTTGTGCGTCATCCATTGCCGGTAGCGCGCGCTTCCACTTTGTCGCACGCTGCCGCCATGAATGTAGGAGAAGTCCAACGTGAAGCAGGAGTCCCACTTGCGTACCCGGCTGGCGGAAGTGCCGGTGAGATCGCTGTGATCGTCCACGGTTGTGCAGAAGCAGGTGGGGCACACCATTGTGCAATTGCCGCAGGCGAGGCAGCGCTTCGCAGCATCCTCCCAACGCGGGTGCTTCGGGTTGTCTTGCAGAAGCGCCTTGATGCCATCGGTTTGAAGGCTGCGGCCCATCCGGCTCGCCGTGCGTTCCACCACAGCCTTTGCAGCTGCGATTTCGGCTTCGGTTGCAGGCCGTTTCGGGAGCTGCTCCAGCATTTCCCTGCCCGCGTCGCTTCCGGCTTCGATCAGGAAGGTGTGGCCGCTGCCATTCAGGACTTCCGTCAAGGCGAGGTCAAAGCCGGATTCGGCTTTCGGACCGGTGTTCATGGACACGCAGAAGCATGTTCCTCCGGCCTCGCCGCAGTTCACCGCGACAATGAAGGCATCGCGACGCCGGGCCGCGTAAGCCTTGTCGACAAAAGGTCCTTCGCAGAAGACCCTGTCCTGAATAGCGATGGCGTGCAGCTCGCAGGACCGGGCGCCGATGAAGGCAAACTTCCGGGACGGCGCCTCGGGAGGCACGATCTCCAGCCCTTCGCCGTTCTTCTTCGCCGTCCAGAGCGTCTGGATCGGCGGATGCAAAAAGCGCTTCCACGATTGCGGCCCATGGGCAAAGCCGAAGAGTGCGCCATCATCCCGGCGTTCCAGGCGGTAACGCCCGGCGTCCTGGCGATCCGTCCAGCCCGCGGGCAGATCGGCTACGCCCGCGATCTCGTCATAAACGGTGGCGTCATCGCGGACGGTGGGGCCCAGAACCTTATAATCGCGCGCGGCCAGCGCGCTAATGAGCGCCTCTAGCCCGTCAATGGTAATTGCCGCTTTTGCCTCGCTCATGAAGCAAGACTCCGTTCTATGTTAGCATACTGCAAAACGCGAGACGTCTATATCGGGGGGATATGGCGCTTCGGTGAAGGGTGCAAGCGCCCTGCCACGTTTGTGAGGGGGCGCCTTGGCGAGCGGAACGTCTGGACGGGTCGAAGAATGACGGAGACGGCCTCGGCAGGCTTTGACCAGAATCAAATCGCAGCTTTCCGTAGCGCATAAATGGCTCTGGCGGAAAGTTTCGAAAATGGTCTCGCTTGGCTGCGGTCACTTGACGCCATGACTAAAGTATAACCCGTTATCGGAAATCTTTTGCTTTTTTGAGTCGGTTCTTAGCTTTTTTTGCCTCAACTTCTCTTCTTCCGATGGGACAAAAAGCGCTCGGCGCGGGTTCCAAGAGAAATGCTTCGCTTTTTCTCAGCATCGGATTACCCAGCGGAATATTATAATCTTTGCCTCGGACGCGGGCTTATGAGAGAGTTCCGCCAACCAAATCCGGGTGACACCGATGCTGCCAATCATGACCGTGAGCCGCATGTCCTTGAGGCAAGACTCAGTCGTCACCGCACTTTGCAAATAACAAAAAGCATCCTTCCAAACTACAGACAGCCTAAATCCACCGGCCTAGCCCGGTAAAGGAAACACGCATGTCGGACGCTTATGTCATCGAATTGCAGGGCAGCGCCGTCGGAATCATCGTTCGGCGTAATCAAGATGAGCCTGCTTACCGCTTCATGGCCGCGTTACATGGCTTCAACAGCCTCGAAGGCGTTGAGTTTTCAGGACCGTTCCAAGCGGAAATAGCTGCCAGGAAATTGTGGCGGGAGCGGCCCCACATCCTTCGCGCCGCTTCGGAGCACCTCGGGTTCTGGGATTAGCCAGAACCCCATCCCCCCATCCCTAAGGGCAGGATTCTTCAAGCTTCTGGACCGCCGCCGCGACACCCTCCAGCGAATATTGGTCCGTCGTCTGTGTCCCCTTCGCTGATGTCGCTTTCACGATCATAGGGCCACCGGCCACCATGGCAGCGAGCAGTTTCCGCTCTTCTGCCGGATCCTTCGCATAGGCTTTTTCGTCATCGGCCGTGAGCGAGAAGCTCTGGCCACCGACTGTCACCGTCGCCACCCCGTTTGCCTTCATGGCGTAGCCCTGCCTGACGCTGACCTCTTTGTGGATGCCGTCCTTCTGCCAGGTCGTCACGTAGAAGATGACGGGCGTTCGTTTCGCTGTTTTGGGCTGCATATCGGTTGGAGAAGACGCGGCGAAACAGACTCGTCCGTCGGCGCCTTCATAAATCAAAACGGTCCAATCCTTTATCCTTTCAAGAAGGCGGGCTTTCCCTTCGGGAGCGGCCGGAACTGGCTTCTTCGCCGGGGCGGGAGCGGGCTTGGGTTTTGGCTTGGCGGGCGCCGCGGGCTTCGGTGGCTGTGTGGGCTGCGGAACGACTTGCTCGACATCAGCATCTTGCGCTAGCGCACAAGGAGCCAGCAGGGTAAGCAATATTGCCGGAATAACAAGGCCGCCGCGCATGCAAAATTCTCGTTTTTTCAGTGCTTTCACCCTTTCTGGATCTCTACCCATGCGTCAAGGCAAATCCATTGCCTCGGTCATCGGCCTGCTGAAAGCTTGCCGGTTCGCGATCGAAGGTGCGGGGCGGGCGTGTCCATCCGATCCGGGAACGAGCCGAGACTCCGCACGCGGTCATACATGACGATCGCACCGGCCATGGCGACGTTGATGCAGAAAGCCGTCGGAATTTTGATGACATGATCGCAGCGCAAGAGAAGCCCCTCGGAAAGAACGCCGAGTTCCGGGCCGAGCACATACGCCGCATGGAGCGGATGGCGGAAGCTCGGTAAATCTGTCGCGCCCTTGATGAGTTCCACACCGACAAGCTTGCACTGGAGCGGCAGGATCATCTCATCCGCGTTCTCCCACCGATAGACCGGCAAATGGTGGGTGGCCTTGGATGTGTCCGACTTCGCCTCGAAAGCGCGCGGATGAGCACCGATTGTGAAGAAGAACTTCGCGCCGAAGGCATGCGCCGAACGCAAAAGGTTGCCCATATTCATGGGTTTCGATATCCGTTCCGCTCCGATGGCGAAGTATCCGCGCATGTCCCTTGCTTTTTGCGTAAAATGAGTCGTTTCGACTGAGGTAGGCGATGAAAGCTGTTCTGTGCAAGTCTCTCGACGGACCCGACGCGCTCGAGGTTGGCGATCTTCCCGCCTCCGAGCCGGATGCGGGTGAGGTTGCGATCCGTGTTTCAGCGGTCGCGCTCAATTTCTTCGATACCCTGATCGTGCGCGGGAAGTATCAGACGAAACCGGAATTCCCCTTCTCGCCGGGTGGCGAGCTTGCGGGGATCGTAGCTCGGATCGGGCCGGGAGTGGAAGGGCTCTCGGTTGGCCAGCGGGTGCTTGCTTATATCGGCTATAATGGTTGCCGGGAGGAGGCGATAGCGCCCGCGCGCCGGGTCATTGCATTACCTGACGGCATTTCCGATGAAGCGGCCGCATCCATCCCCATCGCTTACGGTACGGCTTTACACGGGCTGGAAGATCGCGGTCATCTCTGGCCTGGGCAGACGGTGCTTGTTCTGGGCGCGACGGGCGGCGCCGGGCTGGCTGCGGTCGAGGTCGCGGCTTGCCTGAACGCGGAGGTCGTCGCAGCCGGCACCTCGGACGAGAAACTGAAGATATGCGCGGAACGCGGCGCGGCGCAGCTGCTGAATCTGCCCGGCATCGACGTGAAAGAGGCGGTTCGCGCCCTGAACGGCGGCAAAGGTCCGGACGTGATTTACGACTGCATCGGCGGCCCGTATGCGGAGCCCGCTCTTCGGGGCATCGCCTGGGGCGGACGCCATCTCGTTGTGGGCTTCGCCGCGGGCGACATTCCAAAAATTCCGCTGAACATCGTGCTCTTGAAAGGCTGCGAAATCGTGGGCGTTTTCTGGGGGCGGCACGTTGCCATGAATCTGCCCGGCTTCCGCGACCAGATGACTCGCCTTATCCAGTGGTGCGTGGAGGGCAAGATCCGGCCGCACATTGATCGCGTGTTCTCTTTAGCCGAAACGGCGGAGGCGCTGCGCGCCATGGAGGCGCGTCAGATCAAGGGCAAGGTCATCGTTAAGCCGTGATGGAGACCGAGCCGCGCCATCTGTTCGTGTACGGCACGCTGATGCGGAGAAGCCGCAGCCCCTATGCGCAGCTTTTGAGGGCGCGTGCGCAGTTCGTGGGCGAAGGATGGACGCCGGGGCGGCTGTATCATCTCGGCCGCTTCCCCGGTGCGGTCTTTGGGGATGATTGCACGACCAGGGTGTATGGAGAGCTTTTTCTCCTACGCAGCGGTACGCTGCTCGCGGCGTTGGACGCGTATGAAGGGTGCGGCGGGCAAGGCACGAAGCCCGATCTGTTCTATCGCGATGTAGTGGAGGTACGGCTCACGCGCGGGGGGATGCTACCGGCCTGGGTCTACCCGTTTGCCGGAGCGGTTCGCGGCCGGACACTTGTTGCGTCGGGCCGCTTTCCTTTATAGCCGTGGGCCGATTTCAGAAGGCGGACGCCATAGCCTCCACGCCATCCTTCCGATAGATATCATGACGGAACTGAACGGTGCCGTCGGGCGTGCCCCATGCGGTGATATACGTCCAGTAAAGGGGCACCCGTTTTTTCAGCCGCACGGTCAGCCGTTCGCCGGTTTGCTTCATGCGAAGAACCTGCTGAACCGACCAGCCATTATCTTCTAAAAGCCACGCAACAAGCTGGTGGACGTTCTGCACACGCACGCAGCCCGAGCTTTCAGCCCGGAAGCTCTTCGAAAAAACGCTCTGCCCTGGCGTATCGTGCATATAAACGCCGTGCGGGCTCGCGAAATTGATCTTGGCGTAGCCGAGCGGATTGTCCTCGCCCGCATTCTGCACATAGAAATAATGAAGCGGTGCGTCCGACGCCCAGTCTATTTGCGCAGGGTCGAGTCGCTGACCCCGCTGATAGGCTGCGTGGTCAAGGTAGGCCTCAATCTTGTATTTCGCGAGCACATCCTGGCCGCCGCGGCCCTTCGGAATCAAATCGGCCTTAAGAACGGTCGGCGGAACGACCCACTCCTTGTTGAAGTTGATTTCCTCGATCGCCGATTGCAGGAGCGGCGACGGCCGGTCCGGTTTGCCCACGACGCCCGTATGGCGGGACACCACCTGGTTATTGTTCACCGCCTCGATTTGCGCCGCTGGAATGTTCACAAGCACATATTTGCCGGCGGGCGTGGACGGAACGAGGTTCTGCAGACGCGTCAGGTTCGTCCGCAGTTGGCGCAAACGCGCGATGGCCGGGACGTTAAGCGCATCGATGGTGATGGAGTCGAGGAAGCCGGTCGGCGGGATGCCGTGGCGCAGTTGAGTGCGCTTCACCGCCTGTTCCACATAGGAATCGTAAACTTCCGGATAGCCACCATAGGCTTGGAGATCACCAGTAGCCTGAAGCCGGCGGCGGAGCTGCACCACCGCGGGATGGTTCACCCCAGTCCGCAATTCGATCGGCGCCAGCTGGGGCCATCCGCCCTGCGCGACGAGCTCGGCATATTGCTTGATGGCGGTTTTGGTGGTCGCGATGTTTTCCTTCGCGAGCGTCGGGAAGCCGCGATCGGGTTGCGTTTCCAACTCCCCGGCAATGGCACGGTCACGGGCAGGCTGATCCCAGTTATCGTCCGATTGGTCGAAACCCAACCACTCGTCGAAGCTGTTCCTGCGCTGCTGTGCATCCGCCCCGACTACGCCCGCAAAAATCATGAAGGCAGCCGCCACCAACAGGGCTGTAACCCTCTGTTTCATAATCCTCATCCCGCCTTCCAATACAGGCATATGGAATCGCAAACTTCCGATACCCGCAGCTTTCGTGACATCGAATTATGTCGATAACGCGGTTACTTTACCGTTAGCTCAAGGGGGAGGGAGAGGGCGCGCGATCCGAGGTGATGCTGGATAGCATCGCATTCGCGAGTTGTCGCGGAGTGACGGGAGCGGCGTTGTGGTTAGGCAACGCCGCGTTTCCTGGCCTAAAGCTGGTAGCGGATTTGGTCGCCCCAGAAGCGCTCAAGCTTCACCGAAATCTGGTTGAAGTGCTTGAGGTCGGGAACCGAAACGCCGCCGACTTTCTCGAGCATGTTCAATTGGCGCTCGAGAAGGCGGTTCACCATCTCGGAAATGGCCTTCCCCTTGTCCGTGAGCTTCACGCGGACGGACCGCTTGTCGGTGCGCGAGCGCTGGTGATGGATATAGCCGCTTTCGACAAGCTTCTTCAGGTTGTAGGACACGTTGGACCCGAGATAGAGGCCGCGGGTCTTAAGCTCTCCCGCTGTAAGCTCCACGTCTCCGATGTTGAACAGGAGCAGGGCCTGAACGCTGTTAACGTCGGTTCGGCCTACACGCTCAAACTCATCCTTGATGAGATCGAGGAGAAGCCGGTGCAACCGCTCGATCATCCGGAGAGTGACGAGGTAATTTGATTTTAACGTCTGGTCGTCCGGCTGGACGCGTACGAAATCGGCGATCATTTGACCAACCATCCTCAAGTTGTGTTGATACCCGCGGATACAACTTAGAGGCGAATCCATGAATATCGTCTTAATTGTAGCAACTTTTAGGAGAACTCTTGCAAGCCTGTGCGAAGCTCGTCGTACACAATTTATTTACGAGATAATTCGAATTGAAGCTGTCGCTCTCTAACAATTCCCGCGCAGGAACTGGATGATAGCCGAAAAATCAAGGCCTCCGGCTCCGTGGCTGGAAAACAGCCCGTACAGAGATGCCGCTTCGGCGCCGAGAGGCGTGTTTGCGCCTGTCATGCGACTCGCGTCCTGCGCGAGCTTCAGATCTTTGAGCATCATGCCCGCGGTGAACCCCGCAGCATAATCTCGGTTCGCTGGCGAGGCGGGCACCGGGCCTGGGACCGGACAGTAACTTGTGAGCGACCAGCACTGGCCCGACGATTTCGAGGCTATGTCGAACAGCGTCTGATGGCTGAGTCCGAGTTTCTCGCCGAGCGTGAAGGCTTCGGAGACCGCGATCATGGAAATGCCGAGGATCATGTTGTTGCAGATCTTCGCGGCCTGGCCATTTCCCGGCCCTCCGGCGTGGATGACGGCCTTGCCCATGCAGGAGAGGATCGGCTCGGCGCGCTTGAACGCGCCCTCGCTTCCGCCTGCCATGAATGTGAGCGTTGCGGCCTGCGCACCGCCGGCGCCGCCCGAGACCGGAGCATCGAGCATATCGAGCCCCGCAGCTTCGGCAGCCGCGCTCACCTCGCGAGCCGTCGCCACGTCGATGGTCGAACAATCGATGAGAAGGCAGCCGGACGAGGCGCACGCGATCAAGCCATCCGGGCCGAGATAGATGTCGCGAACCTGTTGCCCCGCCGGAAGCATGGTGATCACAGCCTCCGCGCCCTTCACGGCCTCGCTCGCGGAAGAGGCCGCTTCTGCGCCAGCCCCGGCCAGTTTATCGATCGCAGGCTGCGACAGGTCGAAAACGCGAAGCTTGTGGCCTGCCTTGATCAGGTTGGCCGCCATAGGGCCGCCCATATTGCCAAGCCCGACAAATCCTATTGCCGCCATGCGCGCCTCCATCATCGCTTTATTCAAGCTTCGTTGGCGGAACGCGGCGTTGTCAAGGCCGCGAAGGTCTGCGGTTGATTGGCTGCTCGCGGATCAGACCGCGCTTGAGAAGGGTATTTGCTTATTCGAGGATGTTTTGCCGCCGCGTGCGGCGTGAGGGGTTCAATGGGCGGAGCGAATTCCGTCCGCTCAGCGGGCGTGCGCGTAGGGGGCAGCGCCGCTGTCTTACAGGCGAGGGCGTCCGAGACAGCTTACCGTGCGGCCGTCATCGAAGGGGCCTGCAAAACCGTTCGGCAATCCGGCGGAAGCTGCGCCAGGGTGATCAGGTGTTTCCCCTTCGAAGCTCTCAAAGGCGTTGCCCCAGCTTTCGGTGCAGGAGCCGCCGCCGCTGGGACTGGCACTGCCTTCGAGAGCTTGGCGATCCAGGCATCCAGGCCCTTGCCGCAGCCCTCGTCGGCGGCAAGGGCGGGCTGGTTGCGGCAACCCGGATTGTCAGCCGGGCAGACAAGCCGCACATGGAAGTGATCGTCGTGGCCCATGATTGGCGTGATCTTCCGCAGGAAGGCCCGGTCTTCCTTCACGTTGTCACAGAGCCACTTCTTGATTGCGGGATTCACGAACACACGCGCGACCTCGGGGTAGGAAACGGCTCGGCGGAGCAGCTTCGTAAAGTCCGGCGTCCAAACCTGCGGATTAACGTGCCCCGGATCGATGAGGAAGCTCTCCATCGGAGTGGTTTCGCGCTCTTCACTGGTCAGCATCCGGTCGGGCATGGGTTTGTACCAGATATCGACGTCGAGGCCAACCTGGTGGCTTGCATGGCCGAATGGCATCGGACCGCCGCGCGGCATGGACATGTCGCCGACCAAAAGGCCCGGCCAGCCATCCTTCGTCTTGGCGTCTTTGGCGAAGCGCTCGATGTAGCGCACCAGCGTTGGATGGCCCCACACGCGGTTTCTTGAAAGGCGCATAGCCTGCCAGGCCGGCCCATTGACCGGCAAAGGCTTCGCACCTGCGAGGCAACCCTTCGCATAGAAACCGATGGAGCGCGAGGCCATCTTGGACGGCTCCTTCACGATGCCGAATAGAACCTTGGCTGGAGCGAACTTCATGACGAGCGCCGGAATGTGTGCGGGGCTTGGAGCCGGAATTTGCGGTGCTGTGGCCGCGAGCCTGACCATCTCCTGCCTTGAGGGCGATGGAGTATCGACAACCACCGTTTCTGGCGCCTGAGTCAGCGGCGAAAGATCGCTCTTTGTAACCGCGCTTGCGGCGCGTTCCTCCGGCATGGCTGTCGCCTGAGCGAGGCTTGTCTCAGGCGGCTGCGCAAAACCAGAGGAGCCAGCTTCGAGCGCAGGCTCGGGGGTTGCAACGCTGGGCGCGGACATTAGCGGAGCCTTATGCTCTGCCGCATCCAGTATGGGCTCTGGCTTGATGGGCATGCTCGCCTCGCGCTCGGCAAGCCAGTCCAAACCGCCAACGATGGCGAACACAGCAAGTAAGATGCTCACTGCGAGCACGGCCTTAAGGACGAAACCAAACCCCCGCATTCGAATCTCCCACCAGGCGCCCACTATCCCCTAGGAAACGAGGACGGGCAAGACGGCGCTGCGAAGAGTAAACGGAAATTTCTCACCGCCCGGTTTCCGGATTACGGCCGGTCGAGCAATAGGAGCCCCTCCCTCTATAATGTGCAGGCGACGAAAGAAGTGCTCACCTTCGAATGCTGTCCGCCGAAGGCGTAGTTGGGCCTTGCGCTTTGCCTGAGCTTGCAGTCCGATCGAACAGACTACATTTCAACGGCACAAATTGGGAAATCCCTTTGGTGTCAAAAGCAGAGGGCGTAGCCGACATCCTCTGGCCGGGTCTTCGCGAAAGCTAAAATGAAAGCTGAGCCATTAGCGGGAGGAAGACAAGAGAAGCCCTCCAAACCTGTCCATGGCAAGGAAGCGGTGCGGCCTGGTTTCAGCGGGGCGACGGTGGGAAAGCCAGCCGGTTTTCTGAATGGTTTGGTGAATGACTTGCTCTCGGCTATCGGATTTGAGCGATGGACCATCGGAGCGCGTCTGGCTCTCATCGTGATCGCGCTTGCGCTCCCCTTGAATCTGCTTGGCGTTTCCGTCGTCGAGCGTGTTGTGGATGCCGCGAACGAAGCTCAGCGCGCCAGCCTGCTTTACGCGGCGCGCTCGGTCGCCGCGGGTCTCGACGCGCAACTGGACCGATACATTGTGTTGGCCAAATACCTCGCAAGTTCGCCGCATGTGCTCGACGACGATCTTCGCGAGTTTGAAACCGAAGCGCGAAGGGCGTTCACCGACGTCTCCAACTCGTGGCTGCTGGTCGCCGACCCCGAAGGCCAGCAGATCATGAATACCGCGGGAAAGGTCAGACAGCCGCTTCCGCGACGAAATTCGTTTGCCATCGCCACGCAGCAGCGTGCCCTCAAGTCCAGGTCAATCCTTGTTTCGGATGTGTTTTTCGGACCGGTCGCAGAGAATTGGGTCACGACAATCGAAGTGCCGATTTTCCGGAATGGCGAACCTTACCGGGAACTTGCCGTGACCATGAACATGGATGGGTTTCTGCGCCTCCTCAACGAGCAGAGGATGCCGCAAGGCTGGCTCGCCGGAATCATCGACCGGGAAGGCCACTTTATCGCGCGTGTCCCCTATCAGGATCGCTATGTCGGCAAACTCGCCTCGGAGAGCTGGCGCAAGGTCAAGGATCAGGATGGCGTTTTCGACATCCGCAGCCTCGAAGGCGATGACACTGTGACAGCCAATGCGCACTCGGCAAGGAGCGGGTGGACGGTGGGCATTGCCGTGAAAAAGGAAGAACTGCAGGCGGCGGTATGGAATACCGCGCGTCCAGCCATGGCCCTGAGCGCCGCGCTATCCGCCCTGAGCCTGCTCTTTGCCGGTCTTATTGCGCAGCGCATCACACGCCCCATAGCGCAACTGCGCGACAAGGCGGCCGCGTTGATCGAAGGCCCTGTGCCCGCGTTCAAGCCCGGAACGCCGGAAATCGAAGAGCTTTGGGGGGCCCTTGAGCGCGCCGCATTGGAACGGAACCTGGCAGATGCGGCGCTGCGCCAGCTCAACGAACGTTTCGTTGCCGGAGAAGAAGCGGCGGGTGGCTTTGTTTATGATTGGGAGGCAAAAGCAGACTACTGTTGGCGGAGTGAGGGCCTGATCAAACTGCTTGGGTACCACCCTCGAGAGGTTCCGCCGTCGAGCGCAGGCTGGGTTGCCCTGATACACCCCGATGACCGGAGTCGTATCGTTAACTCTCCCCCGATTTACGGCGCAGACGGCCGTTACAGCATCGAATATCGCGTGAAGAACAAGGACGGTTGCTGGGTCTGGCTCTGGGATCGCGGACGCGCTTCCACCGCGCCCGACGGGAACCTTGTCCGCCTCATCGGATCGGCGATCGATGTCAGCGAGAGAAAGCAGATCGAGACTGCCCTCGCAGACAGCGAGAACCGCGCTAGAAACTCGCTTGCCGAAATCGAGGCGATTTACGACACCGCTCGCATCGGCTTGTGCGTTCTCGACCGTGAGTTGCGCTATGTTCGTATCAATGAGCGCCTGGCTGAAATCAACGGCGTTCCGGTGGCCGGCCATATCGGGAAAACCATCCGCGAAATCGTACCCGCGATAGCCGATAAGGTTGAAACTATTGCGGCCAGGATATTCGAAACCGGTCAGGGTGTTCCCGACGTTGAGCTCTCCGGCACAACTGCGGCGGCGCCCTCCTCGCTGCGGTTCTGGCTCGAACAGTGGATGCCGCTCAGAAGCGCGGCGGGTGAAATCATCGGCATAAACGTCGTTGTCGAGGATATCACTGACCGCAAGAAGCATGAGGAGCAGATTTTGCTTCTCATGCGCGAGGTCAACCACCGTGCCAAGAACATGCTGGGCGTCGTTCAGGCGATCGCGCGGCATACCGTTACGTCGCACCCGGAAGACTTCGTCCGGCGTTTCTCCGAGCGGCTGCAAGCGCTCGCGATGAGCCAGGATTTGCTCATCAAAAACGAATGGCAAGGGACGGATCTGACTGAACTCGTGCGTGCGCAGCTCGCGCATTTCAAAGACCTCATTGACACAAGGGTTGTGCTCGCTGGGTCTCCCGTTCGCCTTTCTCCCGCCGCTACGCAAACCATCGGCATGGCGCTGCATGAGCTTGCAACAAACGCAGGAAAATATGGGGCTCTTAGTAACACCGATGGGCAGGTTGAAATAAATTGGAAAGTGTATGAACCTGAACCCGGAGAGCAACGGTTCTCCATGAGCTGGATCGAGCTTGGCGGTCCGCCCGTCTCCGCGCCTGCGCGGCGCGGGTTCGGCTCGACAGTTATTGAATTCATGGCTCGCATGGGGCTTGCCGCGGAGGTTCAACTCGATTATGCCTCATCGGGGCTGCAATGGCGCTTGGACTGCCCTGGCGAAAACGCCCTCGAGATTATAAAGGGACCTATAGTCAGGAGTTGAGACATGGCCGAGCGCGTTCTCGTGGTCGAGGATGAGCCCCTTATCGCCTTTGATGTCGCGGATCACTTGCGAGAGGCGGGCTTTGAAGTTATCGGCCCAGCGGCTTCGGTATCGGCTGCGTTGAAGCTTCTCGAATCCCATGGCTGCGATCTGGCAGTGCTGGATGTGAACCTCGGCCGGGAAACAGCTGCGCCGATAGCCGATGTTCTGCGCACTAAATCGGTGCCATTCATCGCTCTTTCCGGCTACTCCAGCGATCAGCTCCCCGAGATTTTCCACCGAGCTCCGATGCTTACAAAGCCGGTTGACTTGAAGAAGCTCGTGCATGTGCTGCGCGGCTGCCTGGAAAGCCGTTAAAGCGCCTTCCCGACCTAAGAAAACTTCGCTGATCTGACCAACAGATTAT
>Ga0074046_10000322_pt1 | contig 42678 bp, 62 predicted proteins | sample BogForMeECP23OM3_FD_94441 | JGI IMG/M metagenome (GOLD analysis project Ga0074046, IMG submission 94441) | Bog forest soil microbial communities from Calvert Island, British Columbia, Canada - Bog Forest MetaG ECP23OM3 | ecosystem: Environmental > Terrestrial > Soil > Wetlands ... | reverse complement strand
TACTGTATTGCCGGGTGATCCTGGAAATGGATACGGAGCGGGGGGAGGCGGAGCAGGCGGAGCTGCGGCTGCAGTCGCGGGGACTCAAGTGGGAGGCAATGGCGCGGCCGGCGCATCCGGAATTTTAATTATTGAATGGTAAAAGGATAAAGATATGACTAAGTATGTGCATTTTGATGTTAACACGGGGTGTATTTTAAATTGGATGGATACAAAAGCACTTTGTTATTCGGCTATGCCAAATAAAAATTGTCTTTTAGAAATTACCGATCAACAATATAAAAATCGTAATGTCGAAAAATTTATGGTAAAAAACGGGGAATTAGTACCATATGTTGCTGCAATTATCGAGCCCCCGAGTCCAGACGATATTTTAAAAATACAGCGTTTAACTATGCAAGTAACTTCATACCAATTTAAAGCCGAATTATTATTCGTCCATCACATAGAGGATTTGGTCGCTCCACATGTTGGAATAGAAACAGAACAGAGAGCGATATATGCTTGGCACATTTCACCTGTTTTTAATCGCACGGGAATCACTGTTAAATATATGTTGGATACCATGGGTATTTCTGAAGTTGAAATGGATGATATTTTTATAAAAGCTAAACTTAGGGTTGCGTAATGTTAGCGATATTTAAATCATGGCCATTATTGTTAGTAGTAATCTTTGCCGGACTGTTAATACTAAAATGCGTACAAGAGCGTTTTGTCATTAAGCAAAGAGATAGTGCACTTCACACAGTGGTGGTATTGGAAACTAAATTAAATTTGCAAAATGAAGCAATCGCAATTCTGGATAAACAAAAGTTAAAGCAACAACAAAAATTGGAAAATTATGAAAAGAAGGCTACTGCTTTACTAAAAAAATCACAACAAGAAATTGATTTTATTTTAAAAGAAGAGGTATCTCCAAAATGCGATGAAGCTTTTCAATATGGAGTTATTAAAGCCATGGAATTTAAGGCGCAGCGATGAAAATTATATTTTTAATAGCATGTTGTACACTTGGTGCGTGTAGCGCCGTTACTCCTCAATTTGTTAGCATACCCGTGGCAACTAATATTCATTCTATAGAAATTCCGAAAAAACCGTATTTACCTATTTACTCTTTAACACCCATGAGTACTTCTGCAGAAATAATAAAATCTTATGTGGCTTCTGTAAAATTACTGTTGGATTATAATCACAGTTTGAGATTAATTATTGAAGGCCAACGGTAGTTAAGACTTGTGCGCGCGCCACATGTGCAATTAATATGGTATGACGGTGGATCAAGCTCCAAAAAAACGTATTGTCGTCTTAAACAAAAGGGGCAACAATTTAAATCAATAGTTTTGTTAGTCATTGGGTTAGTTCTCTGTATTAAGCTCCTCATGAGGCTCCAATAAATGCCAGGATAATAAAATTAATGTTGGAAGATGTAACTTTTCTCTTAGTTCTTCAGTTAATATTTTTACATGATGATATCCGGTAATTTTTGTTTCCAATTGTATTACTTGGCTATCTAAAATAGTATATGACAACCCTGATAGTCCATAGGTTATGTAGTAATTAAAGTAAGTAGTTTTGTTAATCATTGGGTTAGTTCTCTGTATTTAGCTTGTAATGGTTTATTGGGTAGTGGAATTACTAGAAATGCTATTTTTTTACATTTGCGACATCGCAACATGTTTACTACGCAACCCCTGTTTCTTACTTTTTCCATAAAATAAAAATTAAAGCGGGGATCTTCCAGGTTATTTAAAATTTTTCCTTTGCATAACCTCCATATTATTTCTAACCCAACCTCGGATAAAACAACTGTCGACAGTTTATATCGTTTAATAATCCTAGTGTATTTATGACAATGCCACATTTTATTTAGTCCTTTCTGTATCTATTGTCCAACCAACCGCCCGAAGCTTTAATCGGCCAATCTTTTGCCCAAACGGGCATTGTGGACATTATCGTTTCAAATTGTTTAACACTACCGAAATTTATTGGTATTTCTGCGATGATTTCATCGTGTACTTGTAAGACTACTGGGTAATTATATTTTTCTAAATTAATAATAGCGTTTGCTAAAACATCTCGCGCCGTAGCCTGTACAATGTTCTCCGTAAGCCTACCGCCATACGTATTCATTCGTATCCAACCTATGCCGCCATTTTTAGGGTTGGTATTCCATCCCTCAAAAGTTATAGCATATTCGTTAGCGCGTCGTTGACTCATCTCTAATTTGGCTTTATGATACGTCAAGTATCTACCCGATAATAATCGTATATATAAAATTCCTTGATTAACAATACATTTTATTCCTCTATATTCGAATTCCACATCAGGGAATAGTAATGCGGAAATCGCGCATCCTTCTAGTCCATAGTACTCAGTTTTCCAATTTTTAGATTGTCCACCCCACATTTCAACAATTTTGGGACTAGCGAAACGCCACTGCAAAATAGAATGTTTAATTTCGTCATCATTGAAAAATTCATCGGCTCCGAATTGTTTCCATGCACCAATCCAGCCTTGGTAACCACTGGCAAGTTCAGCTACCTTACCTATTTTTTTCCGCATAGGATGATGTTGACCAGTGCGATTTTTATATTCTTCAAATTCTTCAAAAGGTATGCCTGTAATTTTAGACGCCGACATTTCATAAATTTTTCCATGAGTACGAAAAACGTCTAACCGCCATTCTTCACCGGCTAGTGCGGCTAATACAACCGCCTCAATTGCACTATAATCAGAGCCAATTAATATATGATGAGGTGCGGCAATAAATAATCCGCGTAAACAACCCGCTACAATATTTAATATATCTTCATCCCAGTAGTATTCAATACATCCCGAAGCTCCAGAGGCCATAGTTTCTAGAGCATCTTTAACAGCAGTGGCATTCCATTCACCCCAATGATAAGACTTTAATAATTTTCCACACCACGCGCAGATATTGTCTTTGTTAATTGAGTATTTACCGCAAAAATTATAATCCGCAGCATCTTCTTTTTTATGATTACACCCTAAAACCGCGGGACCACTGTTAGGTAAATTTTGTGGTTGAGGTCCAGCACCTGCCGTACGACCCGTACGAGCCGAATGATAGATAAATAAATCATGTAATCGGCCTTTTGAAGTTGCCTGATTTAACATCGTATATAATTTTTTAACTGCCGCAGAACCTAAGAGTTGTCGTATTTGTAAAACTCGTCGAACATCTTTGTGTAAGTTGGGTCTATTTAGCAATCGTTGAAGCTTATCTTCATCAAGACCATCAACTAATAAATCATGTTGATGATATAACCAAGTTTTTAGTGCAGGTACTTGAGAGGCACTTGTTACTGCACCATTTGTTAAACTACACAATTCTTCGTTATATTTTTCGGTTATCTGTTCTAAAATAATGATACAATTTTTAATTGATTCAGTATCTATTTGTACGCCTCTGCGATTTATAATTTGATCGCATTGCCAAAATTTTAATTCAAAATCTCTTAGATCGGGAATCAAACTTGAACACTCAGCTTCAACGGTGATGTCTTGGATATTATATTCGTAGAGTTTTCTAGTGTCGGGATCATTTAAGTTTGGTAGTATTCGTACTCTGTCATCTGTTTTAGTAGGGTTACGTGGTTTACTAAATTTATCGAGTAATCGTTTACCTTCCGGATTTTTTCTATTTTTTGTACCTAATACTTCGGCGGCTTTATCTAACCCTCCGGGTAATGAAAAAGCCCGCGCTTTAGCCATGGCGCAACGTAAATTATTAGAGGATAGCCTCGGCCAGCCATACTTAGGCTGGCATATATTAACCCAAACCCAGTATTCAAACGACACATTCCAAGCTTCTAACAATTCTCCTCTGGCAATATGATCAAATAAATCTTGTGGATGAGGTTGACCGGGTATCCACTGTCGTTTACCTCTACCATCTTTAAGATTATAGGCCAAGGATAAAACTTCAGCATCCGGGTGTTGGGTATATACCGCTGCACCGACCACAGATAATCCTTTGATTTTAGTGTTGAGTAAACAGCCCCACGTTTGGCTATGCGATTTCCACACGTAACCCGCCGGACTGTAAGTTTCAAAATCAAAATCAGCAAGGATCGTAGCTATCCCATGTCCTGCTTTTAATTGGGTACCGGCAGATAGAGTATCTAACTGTGGCGGCAACGGAATATTCATGCAAACATTCCATGTTGTTTTAATAATTCGTCTGTCCAACCCACAGAAATAAGTTGTTCGTAACTGCTACCTTGCGCTTTGGTAGACATGCGAGGACTGGCGGAAACGATAGGCATAGGTGGAGTGGGTGCCGCCGGGGGAATAAGTATTGCAGTATGCGGAGTAACAACAATTGGTTTTGGCATAACCGGCGGCGGTGCAGAAACAGCAGATGTCGGTGCCGCCGGAGTTGTCATACCCGACAGTGGAGTTAGACTTGCGCCAGGTGGCAATTGACCTTGGCCAAAACCAACGTCTTCAACATCCGGCATATAAGATAATCGTTCGCCGTAAGCGTTAAAAGCAATCATGGATTGATTTAAAAATAACCCTGGATTGCGCGGGGAACCGTTGTCACGTATGTTTGCAAAAACTTGGATATAATCGCCGCGATTAACAAAATTTTCCTCCGTTACTATTCGTTGAGTGCCGTCAGAGAAATTATAAATATTGGTAGGAAAACCATTACTAAAAGATAAAACCCAATTACCCGGATACGCTTCTCGTTCCGCGGGAGTAATACCTTTTTGATTAGGTACGGTACTATCTCCATCCACTACTTTCCATGCAAACACGGGTGAGCGTGCTGAAGTTGGATTTAGCGCATGACCGGCTTGCCATATTTTAGATCCCCATTCTGTTTCTGACCAATGTTTTTCGTTACCTTTTTGAATAGCCACGGCTATAAAATATTTAACATATGCTTGACCTTTTTTATCAATTAAAGATTTTCCGTCCACATTTGTGGTCTGTGGTTGGTATAGCGATCCTGCTACCAGCCGTCCACCGACCGGCGTTAAAAATTCATACTGTTCAGTCATTTACGTCTCCTTGAGTAAAAACTATTTCTAAATTATAATTAAGCATAGCTATCTCTATTTTCTCTATAATACCTGGTGTTATACAATACTTTTTAATATCTTCTTCATTATCTAATTGGTCGACATATTCGCCGCATAAAACAAATACATGAGATAGTAAAATTGTCCTATGTGGATTATTAATAAAAGTTTTTCCTATTTGCTCTTCCTGCATTTGAGCATCTAAAAGGTAGCTTACTAGTAGTTTTGGAGAGAAAATATCTTGAGGAATTTTTGTTAATACAAAAACTATTCCTGAAGTATCTAATACTATGGCTTGGGGTTCATTCATTACAATTGGAATGGGCATACTATATCTCCTTAAATTTAAAAACTGATATATTAAATAATATTGACAACAGTGTCAACTAAATATTTTCCTGACTTTTTTCTCGTTGTGTTGAATTAATTTTAATGGTCCTTGTTGTAGTTCAGTGTAACTTCTTACCAGTTCCGCGTTCATTCCTGCTTTAATGGCTTGTTTTGGGGTAACAAGTTCCTTGGGTTTTAATAAATTTATTCCTAACATTTCTCCTATTAATTCTATATCTTCCGTTTTGCCATTCCATTTTTCACGAGGTGTGGCTGACTCTAAAACATACGGCGGTATACGTTGACCTTTTTTAATTTTAAAAATAGCTTGTTCTTCAAGTGCCGTTATTCTAGCTTTTAAAAGCTTTTCCGCATAATGTAAATTTCTTAGTTCATAACCTAATTTTTCGTCATTCAAATCACTATTAATATTTTCCATTTGAGCATCAATTAAAGTTAATGCCGAGGAATGTAGTGCCGAACATACATGTCGAGCGGGACAAAAAACACATTCGGTATTGGTAGTACAAGGCATGTGCGGTTGTAAGGCTAGATTTTCGGATATGCACAGCGCATTAAAATACTCATCTAATTCCCGTGTTAATATCCGCCACTCAGTAATTGGAGTTTTTTTTAAATAGCATCGCGGTTGTACTAAACGAAAAATAAAAGTCATCGGTTCGTCTTCTCCTCGTTTTTGTAAAAGAGATAATATACCGGACGCATACTCTATCATTTGCCAATTTTCAAAAACTTCTACGGGGGAGTGTCCGGATTTAAACTCCCATAAATATATAGTTTCTTTCCATCGTAACCAACAGTCAGGGGTTCCATAACATTTATTATGTATATCGGAGATATGGATTTTTGTTTCTATAGTAGGTTTTTGTTTGGCTAATTGTGTAATATTTAATACATCTGCCACGTAAATATCAATTGCCTGTAAAAGATCGTCTGATAAATCCGGTGGTGTCGTGACTCTTCCAAGCGTTGGGGGTACGCTATCTCTATCAAGATTTTGTAATAGTATTTCTTTAGCAAATTCGTGCGCTAAATCCCCCTCGATAGCCGAAGGGGATTTTTCTTGTGGGGGTAATTGTTGTTCTAATAAAAAAGAGCCAGAACAATTAACACGCCGCGCCGCAGAAGATGGATCTAAATTCATATCAACCCGCTCCCATTAATATTTCCTCATCCACTAAATCCGATAAAACTTCTACTAACTCAGGATGATCTCGTCCAGAAGCAAGAGAGGGTAGACCGGCTTTTAGTACTAATTTTTGGAAAACTTTACGATCTAATTTTCCCTCTTTTATCAGGTCTTTAACTCTATTAGTTATATCTATAAACGGTTGTTGAAGACTATTTGTTTTAGGATTCAAAGATTCAGGATCAATATAAGATTCTTGTATCAATGGTATAGCCGGTGGTAGGGGAATCTTAAGTTTAACTTTAGAAACCACAATGGGAATAGTCGGCGGTAAAGGAACTTTTTTAGATTGATCATGCTCAGATAATACGTGTTTAACTAAGTGCGGGGCAACGCCGCGACGTTGTCGCCATTGGCCATCTGCTGTTTTTGTTCGTGAGCTAGAATGTATACGTTCATCCCACGGTAAACCGGTTTGATCAAGTTCATCCTCTTGTTTTTGTGTATCTAATTCAGAGTCTATATCTTCTACTTCATTTGCGTTTTCCTCGGTTATGGCGTAATTTTCACAAGTTTGATCGCGGGCTGCGTTATCCGGCGGCATATCCTTTGGTTCTTTCCTCCAAATAGCCATGTCTTCTAAAAACATAGCTACTTTACGTAATACATACGCATCTTCTTCACCTAAATTATCAATCGTTATTGATATCATTTTTTTACTCCTTATATTGAATCTGAAATTAATAGACGGTGATTTTATTCATAGCCACATGTTAGAGTTGACATTTCGGGCAAATCCTTACAATTTAATTCTATAATCCGAGTGGTACCGGGGGTATTCTCACCAAATGATTTAGCACATTCTTCGGCTTCTTCTTTATCTAAAAAACAGTCCGTCAGTATTTCATGACTGTCTATCATAACTGCGTATACTTTCATAATTTTTTACTCCTTCGTAGTTGACAACATCAAATGAGCTGCGTATATTAACATTACTGTTAATTAAGTCAAGCATAAAAAAATGACATTACTATTAAGAGACTATCAACGTACGGCAGAGCAGGCTATCTATTCGTCTTGGCAAAAGGGATCAAAAAATATATTAGTCCAATTACACACGGGGTCTGGTAAAACCGTTTTGTTCACCAAAATTTTAGCCGATCATGAAGGAATGTCAATCGCTATCGCGCATCGCAATGAGTTAGTGAGTCAAATATCCCTTACTCTCGCACAGCGTGGGGTAAAACATAAGATTATAGCGCAAGCCGCCACTGTGCGGGCAATCGTGGCTTTACACTTAAGCGAGACTGGCAAATGCTATTTTGATCCGCATGCCCGTTGCGCCGTCGCAGGAGTAGATACTTTGATAAAAAGGCAAGAGACTTGGTTTAAAAAAGTATCATTAGTCGTACAAGATGAAAGTCATCATGTACTACGAGATAACAAGTGGGGTAAAGCTGCGGCATTATTTCCTAACGCTAAAGGGATTTACCTAACAGCCACGCCGGTGCGTGCCGATGGTCGGGGGTTAGGGCGATTAGCGGATGGTATTATGGACGATCTGATTGTTGGACCGTCTATGCGGCAATTAATTGAGAACGGTTATTTATGTGATTATATAATTTTTAATCATGAGAGTGATGTCGATTTATCTGAGGTACCAATTTCTGCTGGCGGAGATTTTAGTCCTCCAAAATTACGGACGGCGGTACATAAATCGCATATTACCGGCGATGTGGTAACTCATTATTTACGACATGCGGAAGGCAAATTGGGTATCACTTTTGCAGTAGACATTGAGGCCGCCACAGGGATCGCCGCAGAATTCAGAGGGCTTGGCGTACCGGCTGAAGTTATTAGTAGTAAAACTCCCGATATTTTGCGACATCAAATTATGAAACGATTTAGACGCCGAGAAATATTGCAGCTCGTTAATGTTGATTTATTGGGAGAAGGCGTCGATGTCCCGGCGATAGAAGTTATTACCATGGCTAGACCTACTCAGTCGTACGGTTTATATGCACAGCAATTTGGCCGCGCATTGCGACCTCTAGACGGTAAAGATCGCGCTATTATTATTGACCACGTGGGCAATGTAATGCGGCATCGATTACCGGATCGAGAACGAGTTTGGTCATTGGATAACCGAGACAAACGATCGCGTAGTCAATCGACCGACATCATCCCTTTGCGTACTTGTTTGGGAAAAAACTGTTTTGCGATGTATGAAAGAATTCATAAAGTTTGTCCGTATTGCGGGTATTATACGCCGCCAGCCACGAGGTCGGCACCGGAGCAGGTAGACGGCGATTTAACGGAATTATCAGGTGACGCCCTGGCTCGATTACGGGGAGAGATAGCACGGATAGATGGTTCACCGAGGATACCGCAAAATGCAACACCTATTATACAAAAGGCAATTTATAATCGACATTTAGAAAAACAACAACAGCAAGAAAAATTAAGACGCGCTATCTCATTGTGGGCAGGGTTTCATAGAGATCATGGACAAAATGATTCAATTATTTATAAAATATTTAATTTTACTTTTGGTGTGGATATTGCCACGGCTCAAACAATAGGGCGACGAGAAGCGCACGAATTAGAAGAAAAGATAAACCAGCAATTGATACGATGGGGGGTAGAAATATGATTAGAGTTCCAATAGCAATTGCGATCTGTATGATGGGAACAATTAATCTTTTTTTAACGATGTTCTATGTAATACCCTGTAGTATAGGTGTTACTATTAGTTTAGTAACAACGATTCTTGGCTTACTGATTATAATTTCTTACGTTTTAAATTAAGGAGTAAACCTATGTTAATTTTTTTAATAGTAATGATAATCACGGATACGATTGTTTTAGTTTTACTGCGTCAGAGCTTAATTAGAAATAATAAAGTATTAATACAAATAGCTTTTTGGTATTTGACTTCAGTTTCTATAGCATGCATCATGGTATCCATTTTAATTTTAGGACACGGAGTTAATTAAATGAAATGCGTAACATGTGAAATTGTTGTTGTAAAAAATTGTTTAATATTTTTATTATCAAAAATATTTATTTTTTTTGGTTTTATAATAGGTACGTATTATATTAACTATAGATATCTTGGTAACTCTTATATTTTACAAATGTTTTTATTGATTATCATTGTCTTAAGTATTTTGAGAATTTCCAATACCCCTCGGGTTTTTGATCGTAAAGAACACGCTATTGAATATTTAAATACTCTTACCTTTTCAAACCTAAACTACCGAAATGGGAGTAAACGCTATGGATAAATTTAAAATTGGTGATATTGTATTTTTTTGTACGTTTTCTAAGATTTATAAGGGAACTATATTAAGCAAAGGGGGAGGAGACCCTATTGCTTATAAAATATTTACAGGAGGTAAAGTCAGAGACTGGTTTAATGGAAGTGAGTTATACATCTCCAAAGCTGCTCTTATTGCAGCATTGCAGGAACAAATTGTATGAAAGAACTTTATGAATGGATGTCTCGTTGGGGAATTCCACACACCGCGGTAAGTGAACTGCGAGAGATGTTTAACCTAGATATAAAAACTGAATCTCCTATTCCAGAGTCGATTTCAGAAGCAAAAATTTTGCAAGAAGTAAGATTACTTGCCTCACAACGCGGAGGCCGATTGTGGCGTAATAACGTAGGTGCAACCTATACCAAAGATAATCGTTTTTTACGGTATGGCTTGGCCAATGACTCCGCTCATGTTAATCAAAATTTAAAGTCCTCTGACTTAATTGGGATCAATCCTGTAACTGTCACATTGGATATGGTTGGAAAAACCGTAGGGATATTTATGTCCCGGGAAGTAAAAACCTCAAATTGGAAATATCGAGATACGGAAAGAGAAAAAGCACAATTAGCCTGGATAACATTGATTACTAGTTTAGGCGGCGATGCTAAATTTACCCGAGGTGTAGTGGATGAATAAGTATCAACGTTTACCGGCGAAAGAAAGTAGACGTCAAATTTTAGAAACTGCGATAGTCTTTGCATTAAAAGAAGGTTACTATAAAATTACATTAGTTAAAATAGCTCATGCCGCTGGGTGTAGCTATTCTTTAATTTTATACTATTTTAAAAGTATAAAAAAATTACGACAAGCCGTGGTAGATTATGCAGTGGAAAATAAAATACTACCGTTACTCGCTCAATTACTCAGTAATCCTGAGCTATCGAAAATACCTAAACCCCTACGTGCTAAAGTGATGGAGTACTTAGCTAAATAAAAAGAGACGACCATATGGATTTTTTACCGATTGCCTTGGAGGGTTTAAGTAAATTTCCGCAATTTATAATTTATCAATTGCTACCCAGCGACTCACGTCCCGGTAAAACAGATAAAATACCTATCGATCCGATACGTAGATATAAAATAAATCATTTGTCTCCGGAGTCATGGATGACCGCAGAGGAAGCGATTACTTATAATCACATACTTGGTGTAGGGTACGGCGTGGGATTTGTTTTTACTAAAGATGATCCCTATTTTTTTATTGATATTGATGATTGTTTATCGCAGGATAACTCTTGGTCTGCACTATCTCTTGAGATTGCCTCTCATTTTCCCGGAGCCTCGATCGAAATATCTTCATCCGGAAAAGGTTTACATATCATCGGTCGTGGTCATGCGCTTGAGCATGCTTGCAAATCTTCTACTTATGCAAATATAGAATTTTATACACAACAACGGTTTGTGGCGCTTACGGGTACGTCAGCAATAGGTAATGTGGATACTGTACACGATCCGGCTCTAGTGTGGCTCACGGCTCAATATTTCCCTGTTAAAAATACTATCTCTGATATCCAATGGACAACCGGGCCTTGTGTGCAATGGCATGGACCAACGGATGACGAAACTCTACTTAAGCGTATGCTTGCGTCGCATTCCGCCAATGCAATTTTTGGTAATAAAGCGTCTTTTAAAGAGTTGTGGGAATGCGATATACCAGCACTGTCTCGTGCTTATCCCGATAAATATCGAGATCGAGCTTATGATGAGAGTAGCGCGGATATGGCACTCGCGCAACATTTAGCGTACTGGACGGGCAATAATTGTGAGCGTATCTTAATCTTAATGTTACAATCAAAATTAGTACGTGAGAAATGGCAACGTGAAGATTATTTAAAAAGTCATACTATTATCAAAGCATGCGGGATGCAAACCCGTTGGTTACAAGATAAATCTATGGTCGCCGAGGATGCCCCAATTCGCAATTCTTTTCCCTCCCTGGATCAACAAAAAGAAATATTTAAGGGGTGTGTGTATGTGAGAGATGCTCATCGGATTTTAATACCCGGCGGGGAATTACTAAAACCCGATCAATTTAGGGCAACATACGGTGGATATAGTTTTGTGATGGATGCGTTAAATCAACGAGTAACACGTAATGCGTGGGAAGTTTTTACGGAATCTCAAGTGATACAATTTCCACAAGCTCAGACTTCTTGTTTTAGGCCAGACTTGTCACCGGCGGAATTAATAAAAGAAGACGAACGCGTACTGGTTAATTTGTGGTGGCCTATTTCTACTCGTCGAGTCGCGGGCGATATTACATTATTTACTCGTCATTTATCGTTAGTATTACCAGATGCAAACGATCAATTAATTTTACTCAGTTACTTAGCGGCGTGCGTTCAACATCCCGGGATTAAATTTCAATGGGCACCCTTAATTCAAGGCGTGGATGGCAATGGCAAAACTCTTTTTAGTCGTTGCGTGGCATATGCGGTAGGACGTCGGTATACCCACTTGCCAAATGCAAAAGAAATCACAGAAAAATACAATGACTGGTTGTATGGTAAAATATTTATCGGTGTGGAAGATATTTATGTGGATCCCGATTTACAAATCGAAGTGTTAGAAACATTAAAACCGATGATCACGGGGGAATATATTGCTATACGTGCAATGTATTCCCCGCAGGAGATGCGCCGCGTATGCGGTAACTTTATATTAAATACTAATCATAAAAACGGTTTACGTAAAACTCGTAATGACCGACGTTTCGCCCCGTTTTTTACGGCACAACAATCCAAAGAGGATTTAATAAGAGACGGTTTAACACAAGATTATTTTATGAATTTATATCACTGGTTAGAACAAAGAGACGGGTATGCAATTGTAAATGAGTACCTTCATACTTATAAAATTCTTGATCAATTTAATCCCGCGCATAAGCAACCCGCTCCGGTCACTAGTACTACGCATGATGCAATAGAGCAAGGATTGGGGGGAGTGGAACAAGAAATTCAGGAGGCGATAGAACAACAATTACAAGGTTTTAAAAACGGTTGGATATCTAGTTTATTTTTAGATCGACTATTAGATCGTCTCAATGCGTCTCGCAAAATACCGCGTAGCAAACGCAGAGAATTACTACAAAATTTAGGTTATGACTGGCATCCGGCTTTACCGAGCGGTCGCGTTGCGATACCCATACTGCCGGATAACGGACGACCGACTCTTTATATTCATAAAGAGAGCCCGGCGGTACGGATAGATAATCCCGTGGAAGTGACCAAAAATTATACAATAGATCAAACGAAATAATTATGTAATTTGTTATTGACATTAATGTTAGTAGAGGCTATCATTGTATTGTACGATAATTAAATACGGAGATAAAAAATGAAAAGATTATTAAAATACAGCGGTAACGCAGTGAGAAACCCCGAAAATGCTCTACAAGAAATGACTAGAGACGCATTCGAATTTGTTACCTGGGGAAATTTGAGCACGGGCGACCAATTTATAGCTAAAAAATCAACTCTTGAAAAAATGGCTCATAATCAATCTTGTTTAAAACGGATTGATCATTTGCAGATAGAAGAAAACGAAGTAATAAAAATTTCAGACGTGAATCTGACAATTGATGAAATAAAACTAGAGTTAGATGCGAAAGGCAGCGATGAGATAACGATAAAAGAAGGATTTCGTAAAGTACCCACTAAAGTTAGCAGAGCTAAAATAAACATGTTAGAGCAAGTACTTTACAATCCAGATTTTGATTGCTCGACGTTGTTCATAGCAGTGAAACCATAAAAAAATACTATACGCAGACGCAAGCGGCCGAGGTACTAAAAATCACTCCTGGCCGCTTGAGCCATAAAATAAAGCAGCATGGCTTTAATTTTTAACTAACACGGAGTAAATAAAATGTTTAAATATTATTATAATACTTTAAAAGACAATCCAAATAACATGACTTTAGGATATGTCACTAGGGATGGCGATTTTATGACAATATCCGATTACAACGATATGCAATCGCCTCAAAATTATTTAGAATATGTGCAAATTAAAATTCTTGCAGAAATAATCGCGGAAGAAGGTTTGTTAAGCGCCGGCGAAACTTTTGAAGAATTTTGCATACGTATCACTAAAGATATTTACCAAGAATTAACTACTGAAAACTAGATTTTTCCTCGCACCGCCCATTAATAATACATAAGGAGTACATAAAATGTTTAAATATCAATTACAGTTAGCTCACTACAAAGAGCCTGCCCATACTGTCTCACTTACATCAATCACAGTTGATTCTTCCAAACTTTTAAAAGAGGGAGATGCGATTACGGGGGCATATAAAGACAATAATGGAAATCCGCGACGATTAACCGGAGTAGTTTCACAAATTTTTTCAGGGGAAGCGTACTAATGAAAAAAACTTATTTAGGTGATAATGTGTACGCAGAAATTATAGACATGCAACTTATCTTAACAACTGAAAACGGTTTACCGACCGATCCATCTAACAGGATTGTGTTAGAAAAAGAAGTTATAAGAGCGTTAGTAAACTATCTTGAACTGAAAACGGTCTATCAACCGATCCGTCCAACACGATTCCGTCCAACACGATTCCGTCCAACACGATAAGGAGAATAATTGACATGCCTTTAAGCAAAACCCGATTACGTATACAATTTAATGTATTGACTCAAAAATGGGATATTGTATATCCCTCGATTGCTGCGCCAATTGCTTCTTTTCACAATCGTCGAGAAGCGCGCGATTGGTTGAGAGAAAAGAAAAAACAGAATAAACTAGAAATGCTCTGGGTTCCAAAAAAATATAAGACAACTATCGCTGCCGGAGACTCTGGTACATCGGATTAAACAGGAGAATCATGTAATGAAATCCCTCTGCAAACTGAAAATACATTATTGGGGAACTAAAAAATACGTGCCTTTAAGTAACTCAATTATTATTACGGCTTTAATTTTTAAAAAGGAGTGTAAGTACTGTCCGGCATTTAAATACATACGGGAGGGGCAACGGAGAAATACAAAATGGATATACGATATGCTGTTAGGAAGACTTGGACATTAAGAGCGGAAGCGATACCGTTTTTGGCATCATCAGAAGAAGACGCAATGAGAAAAGCCCACGAAATAGCCGAAAATAAAAAGTGGTTAACTTATGTGATTGATGCCATCTACAGTAATAATACTCGATGGATTATATCAGGAAACACAGGACAAAAACGATTTATTAATTTTAAAGGAGTATAACGATGAAACATTTTGCCACGTTTATCGAAGCAGAAAAGGCCGGATTCATTTCCCGTGCAAAAGTACGAAAATTATTATCTAAATGTTATGTGATCACCGATATCACCAACCACGTGGATAGATACTATGTTGCCAATCGAGAATTTTTAATTTCTAAAATTGATAAACAAAAAATTAGTACTTGTCCTATCGTCATATCTACGGAAGAGATAATATTAACAAAACAAGCGATATTTGGTAGATTTGAATGTCGAGTCAGATTATTCAATCATCAACATGTACTAAGTGTTATAGATCAATTTAGTAAAGAGGAAAAAACTCTATGAGCAAGATTAAACAACTTAAAAAAGCTCATGATTTATTGGATAAATCAAAAGATTACTTTATAGTAGCTTTAGACAAACATAATCAATTATCTATTATTTCCGACGGATTATCGGATTTTGTTGTCATGGCAATCTTAGACTCTGTCAATAAAACGTGGGATACTAAAAAATCCAAGTGTAATTGTCCTCACTGTACTAATCCATTGACAGTAAAGAGTATGCAGTGAGATTTTTTAAAAAGAGGCAGGAACTATTTTTAAATGGGGACTGGGTTCGAGTTAAGAAAAAATATAGGACATATTACCCCTCTTTATGTGAATTGGAATTGGAGGTAGTAAAATATAGTCTGGGTGGAGTAAAACTAAAATGTAACACTCTAGTTTATATCATAGACCATAATCACATAGAAAAAATAGTCCCTGAAGTACATTTGTCTTTAACAAACGAATCGGAGAGAAACTATGACTCAAACAATTAAACACAAGCTTATCGCTCTCATGGGTGGATACATAGAATTATATTGTCAGTATTCTCCCCCCATGATACTCAAAAGTAAAGTAAATTATCCCGATAATCGAGAAATTATAAAGACCCTATTACAATCCGTCCCTGAAGTAAGAGATGAACTATTGGATCTGTTAGAAAATATGGCGACTCTAATGTTAAATAGCATGCACTATTTTTTTATAAATAAAACAGAAGCAATAAACCCCTATCTTATTTCTTACTTAAAACAAGAAGAGAAAGCCTTATATATCATTAATACCCTGTCTATTGACAATTTCTAGTTGTCTTAGTAAGCTATCAAAGCCTTTGGTGTTGCGCCAGGCAAAGCTGTCGCTGGCAGCAAAATGGTGTTATTGACCATTTGTATCTCCTGCTGTTCCTGTTGTTATTAGTTGTGCCCGGTTTTATGCCGGGCTTTTTACATGCACATAAGCCCTTCCCTAGACCTCTTTTGCGGTCTTCCCTTCCGTAAGTCTAGGGGGAGGCCGTGCGCTTATCGTTTTAATCTATTTCCAACATTAAATCTCTAGCATCATTTAACGCTTTTATATACTCGTCCAAATGCTGTTGATCAAGTCTGTCTATATGATATTGCACAATTACTTTATTAAGTCTCATCGCTACTCGTTGTTCCTCTACGCCATGACGATACTTCTGCGCTCTCCATTTTTGGCATTCGCTGCACACACTGGTCATGGTATATCGCATGGCTGTATGCCCATTGCGACAAGGTTTACCGGTGTAGTATCGATACAATCCTTTTCGTACCGCTTCACTTCTTGTTGTCGTTTCCATTTTTAGATACCTCTTTTAGCTATAACTCAAAACATTTTAAAATAGCACCGTAACGCCGGTTTGACACCGCCGGAGATATTATCATAAAATTATGTAAATTACTATAAAATTATGTAAATTACTATAAAATTATGTAAATTATGTATTTATTGTATACCCTCTAAAACATATAACGAGTGATAGTTACGGTGCTATTTTAAAACGTCACGGTGGGCTGCAATCCACGGCTGTAGCGCGTCCGCGGAACTCGGTGTTTTTTACGCGTTTTTCATACTCTCCCCCTGAAATACTTACGTACACTTACAAGTAACCCAAAGTGTCCTATACTTATGGGTATATATTCTACAAGTCCATGGTACCCTTCCGGAGTTCCGGTGTCAAAAAATGTACAGCAAATAATATATAATAATCAACAACATAGCTACACCGTGACATGAGGCTAATATAGGGGTTGTTCCGTCGATGTACAAATCGAAGTTTACCGATATAAAAGTGAAACAAAAAGAGAACAAAAAAAAGGGGGGGGGGATAGAATAGCGATCGCTTTGTGGTTATACTAGCGCCATGAGAAATAAATTGACTTACCAGCAAGATCGTTTTTGCATTGAGTACATAAAATGTTTTGAAAATGCGACAGAGGCACATCGTCGAGTGTTTGGCGATTCCAAAACCGCCAACGTGAAAGCGGGACTACTGATGTCTCGAGAACATATTAAACTACGTATCGAAGAAATCAGGGCGTCTCTTGCGAACAAAGTTGAGTTAGAAATCAAAGAAGTTTTAATGCAATGGATGATGATAGCAAGAGCAGATCCAAATTCTCTCATCCAAAATCGTCGCACTTGTTGCCATTACTGTTATGGTAAAGGGCATTTTTATCAAGAGATACAACAAGACTATCGAGGGGATGCAGAACCGCTAGGAGGTTTTGGATTTGATCACACTAAATCGCCGCACCCTAAATGTCCGGTGTGCAGAGGGGAAGGACAAGATAATATCTTTGTGGCTGATACTCGGCATTTATCGGGTGATGCCCGGTATCTTTATGCGGGAGTGAGACGCACAAAATACGGCACTGAAATTATTATGCGAGATCAAGACCGGGCCTTGGAAAATATCGCAAAATCTCTTGGCATGTTTAAGCCATCTGCGATAGACTCACCCCAACCATCGGCTCTTGGATCAAGTTTAGGTAGTATTACTCAAGATCCGATCGAGGCGGCAAAAATATATCAAAGGATTATTAAAGGAGATTAATCCCGTGACTACGATAGTCCAAGGTTACTCAGTTTCGACGTTGATCAGACAACCTTTAGATTTAGATTCTCTGCCGGTTACTTTAAATTATACGGGCAGTCAAGTAACTAGTTTGCAAGTAGTTTATAATGAGATAACTTACACTCAAACTTTGACTTACACTGGCGGTAATTTAACGCATATTTCAGCGTGGGTGGCCGTATGACTTACGCGCAATTTATTGAGTATGTTGCTATTTTCCAATTGGTAAATCAAACCCAATTAGCGGCGGTGGGATCCGGATTTATTTTTAAAGCTCAAGCTTACGTTGCATCTAATGCAGCGACGGGAGCAACGTATAATAATGGCACCGCGGGTGTCGGTGCTACTTTGACTTATGGAAGTTCAACATGGTCACTCGATGGCGTGGCGCAAGCATCGATACCAACTAGCTCTTATATTTTGATAAAAGATGAGAGTACCACGGCTAATAATGGTTTGTATGTTAAAACTTCCACTACCATTTTAACGCGCGCATCCAATTTTGATAATTCAATTCCAGATGAAATTCAAGCCGGCGATTATGTCGCTGTGCTTAATGGTACCGTATGGGCTGGATCAATTTGGAGTCAGGTTACGCCGGCACCGATAACGGTTGGTACTACGGCTATCGTTTTTCAAGAGTTAGGATTTTTATTAGCGGGCACCGGATTATATTTACCAGCACCATGGACTCTTGCAATCAATAATACCGGCGTAAGCGGTAGTTCAGCGGGCGGTGCGACAAGTGTGCCGGCGATTACTTACAATCCGCAAGGTCAATTAACGGCGGTTACTAATACCCCAATCCAAATTACAGAATCTCAGGTGACTTCATTAACCGCCGATTTAGCCGCGCGTTTAATTGCCGCCAATAATTTATCTGATTTGGCCAGTGCAGTGACGGCACGTACTAACCTAGGATTAGCAAGCGCGGCGGTGCAACCATCCACATTTTTCGCGCAAGTCGCAAACAATTTATCGGATATGGCAAATGTTGTAACTGCCCTCGCTAATTTGGGTGGATTACCTCTAGCCGGTGGAACTATAACAGGCGCTATCACCAATTATACATTGATTCCCACCGCCGCTTCGGAGTTAATCCCCAAAGCTTATGCTGATAGTATTTCCGCAGGTACATCCTCGCGTACGTCTTGTCGTTTGGCTACGACCGGTACCTCGCTAACTGTGACATATAATAATGGAACGGCGGGAGTAGGTGCGACTCTTACTAATGCCGGAACCCAAGCGGCGCTGGTAATAGATAGTGTCACGGCCAGTGTCGGAGATCGTATTTTAATTAAAGATCAAACAGGTCAATACCAAAATGGTATTTACGTGGTTACCAACGTTGGAAGTAATTCCACAAACTGGATAATAACACGTGCCTCTGATTTTAATACAGTAACGGCAATCGGCGTGATCGAAGGTGCATTTGTCGTAATTACTGAAGGCACAGTAAATGCAACAGATATATTTGTGGAAACGGGAGCCGGTCCTTTTACCATCGGTACTACCGGAATTGTTTTTTCACCGCAGAATACCGCGGCCAATATTATAGCCGGTACCGGATTGACAAAAGTCGGTAATGTTTTGTCTATCACAAATACCGCAGTAAGTCCCGCTTCGTACGGTGCGGCGAATAGCACGTTAACAGCGACTGCAAATGCCCAAGGACAACTTACCGCTCTCGCCACTCTTGCGATTGCTATTCTATCATCGCAGGTTACGGATTTTGCGCAAGCCGTTTTAACGAATGCGTTTGGCGGTGGCGGCGGCGTAATGTCAATTTCATCCAACACTACTTTAACCAGCTTGCCACAAGTAATTTTAGCAGATACAAATAGCGGAAATATCACAATACAATTTCCAGATTTAACAACAATCCCTGCGACTCCTGGACAAAAAGTTACGGTTTATAATACGGGAACTGGTACTAATATAGTTGCTTTTACTGATCATTTGGGAAACCAAATTGCTTCCAATCTTACTGTTTATCAAGGTGTAGAAATTACGATTTCTCAACTCAGCCCCTTAACAGTAACACCCGAATATAAGCCACTTTTAAATAATGGCAATCTTAATAATGTAGCTATAGGAGGAGTTGTCCCGGCTCCTGGTGCGTTTACTACTCTTTCTGCAAATAATATAGTAAATTTTCCTAATTTAACCGCATCTCAATTTTTATCGTTAGATGGTTCCAACGACCTCGTTAGTAAAGCTGTAAATCTAGTAAGTTCTTGGGTGGATGCAAATAGCACCCCAATTGTAATGATCCCAGGAACAGGCTATATAACCGATCATGGAGTTGTTGGAGTAACTTATAGAACTCCTACTACTTGCGCCCAGGGTAGTTGTTTTATCGTATTAGGTGGCTCTAATGGGGGATGGACTATTTCTCCTCAAGCAGGTCAAAATATTATAACTGATAATGGAACTACTACACCTGGCGCGAGCGGTACATTAATGTATAATTCAGCCACGGGGCTTGATTCTGTATTATTGATTACGACAGTCGCTAATACTACATTTCGTGCAATTGTACTAGGCGGAAACATTACAGGAATTGGCAGTCCAAATTTTACTGTGAATCCAATGGGGGCATTATTACCAGCGTCAGTTTTAAATGTTCTTAATCCTGCATCTTTTGCTTTTGTAAATGCTGATACAAATCAAACTAATTTAAGTGTTTATGAATTTGGTTCTTATACCAGCACGTTTACATGGGGAACCGCGACTAGCGGAACAATAACTATTCAATTTTGGCGCATCGGTCGGTCTGTAACGGTGTTTGTCCCATCTTTTACTATTACCAATTCATCGACACAAACTAGCCAACAATGTGTAGCAAATACTAATGCGCCTGCGCGTTTGCAACCAGCCGCAGCAATCATTGTAAATACTACATTGCAAAATCCAACCGGAACTGTTGTAGCTACGAGAAATGTAATTTTAACGACTGGGCAAATTCTATTTCAAGGACCGTTAGCGGCTACTATAACGGGAGCTGGTAATTTATCATTAGATCAAACGACGTTTTCGTATTATGTTTAATTTATCGAAAATGGTTGCTCGGTTAGAGGTAGATGATTTTGTGAAGTTGATCCATGGAGAGGTCAGTTATGAGCATCAATAGTCAGCAATTACAAATGCTTGTTATACGTCCAATTCTACAGCGTTTTAATCTGTGGTCATACTCAGCTGAAAATTTACTATTGGGAACGTGTGCTCAGGAATCCCAAATGGGCACTTATTTAAAACAGATAATGGGAGAGGCGTTAGGTATTTACCAAATGGAACCGCCCACTCATGATGACTTGTGGTTAAATAGCATTAATTCAGATTTGCGTCGTAAGTTACGCGGCGTATTTCCTAATCTCACCGTAGGTTTTGATCCATACCATTTACTTATTGTAAATTTAGAGTATGCCACCATAATGGCCAGGATTAAGTACTTAACAATTAAAGAAGCGTTGCCGGATGCGGAAGATATAGCGGGATTAGCAAAATATTATAAGAGATATTATAATTCTAGTATTGGTAAAGCCACAGAGGAACAATTTATCAGTAACTATCATAGATATGTTAAAAAAATAGGGGAATAAAATGCAGACTATAATGACGCCAGAAAAAATTGCAGAATTTTGTCATGATGCGCTACGGGTGTTTGATGGAGTATTAGGGCGTCCTGCCGCCAAAGAATGGAAAGACCTTTCGAGTGAAGATAAAAAAGAACAAGTGAATCAAGTGAATGTGTTAATGCAGGGTTTAGGATTATCTGCGCTTCGGTGTCACGAAAGATGGATTGATTTTAAAAAAACGCAAGAGCTGAATTCAATAACTACAAAAAATGAAAAACAAAAAGCTCAGGAAGAACAAAAAATTCATGATACTTATGCAAAATTAGTACCTTTTGAGGAATTTACAGAAAGCAGTCAACGAGCGGCTTTGCTTTTTAAACATATGGTGGAGAGCCTTATTAATTTTTGATGGAGTAAAATATTATGAAGAATCCGGTGAAAGCGATATGGACGCGCTTGGTCGCCGTTAGCCCTCCGGTATGGCGTAAATTAGGCGTATCATTTAATATGGCTTCGGGCGTTTTAGTAGGAGCAAATGCACTTTACCCATTGTCTCATTTTATGATGAGCGCCGCAGCTTTATTTATCATTGGGGGTTTGCTTTGTTGTTTACCTCAAGAGCCACCATCTTAGTATGCCAGTACCCTTTACTTTTGATTTTAAAAAACCCGACTATATTGCTGTATTCGATTGGCGATTAGAACGACTTAAACGCATACGCGCGGAGCCATCGGTTATTCCCAATCTTAAAAAATACTATGCTTCTAATCCTGGTCAATTTATTATTGATTGGGGTGTGACTTTTGATCCCCGTAATCCAGCGTCGGGATTGCCGACGATTATCCCTTTTATTTTGTTTCCCCGGCAAGAAGAATGGATAGACTGGTTTATGGATTGTTGGAGAAATAATAAACCGGGTATTACCATTAAATCGCGTGATATAGGTATTAGCTGGCTAATGGTTTGTTTGGCAGCCACACTGAGTTTATTTAATGAGGGGTTAAACTTTGGATTTGGCTCGCGTAAAGAAATGTATGTGGATAATACCAGTGCTAAATCTCTTTTTTATAAAGCACGACAATTTATTTTACATTTACCGAAAGAATTTCGAGATACCTGGAGTCCGAGAAATAATTCAAAACACATGGAGATAGAATTTCCTCCAACTCAGTCTATGATGACAGGTGAAGCCGGTGATAACATTGGCAGAGGGGATAGAGCTACAACTTATTTTATCGATGAATCGGCATGGCTGATGAGACCCGAGTTGATTGATGCTTCTCTGGCCGCTACTACTAATTGTCGTATTGATGTTTCTACGCCATGCGGTATGGCTAATCCCTTTGCGCGTAAAGTTTTTTCTGGAAAAATTTCTCTTTTTTACTTTCATTGGCGAGACGATCCCCGCAAAGATGATGCCTGGTATCAAAAAAAATGTTTGGAATTAGATGATCCGGTCATCATAGCTCAAGAATTGGATATGAGTTTTTCTGCGTCCATGGAAGGCGTCGTAATTCCTGCTGCATGGGTACAAGCGGCGGTGGATGCCCATCTCAAGCTTGGATTAAAAATAAGTGGTGAACGTCGATTAGCTTTAGATGTAGCCGATGAAGGTAGAGATAAAAATGCAGAGTGTGGTCGGTATGGCATTTTGATTGAGCATTTAGAGCAGTGGTCAGGAAAGGGTGAAGATATTTTCCATACTATTGAACGCGTTTTTGAAACATGTGATTTAAATGGGTATAGTTCCTTTTATTATGATGCCGACGGTATAGGCGGGGGTGTGCGGGGGGATGCGCGCATTGTTAACGAAAAACGCGATCATAATAAAATCGAAGTTATTCCTTTTCAAGGTTCTGGTGCCGTCGTGAACCCGGAGCATGGGATTATGTCGGGGAAACCGCCGAAAAAAGGTGATCTGGAAAGGACTAATGAGGACTACTTTGCTAATTATAAAGCACAAGCCTGGTTTGCATTACGACGCCGTTTTCAACTGACATACCGCGCCGTCGTGGAAAAACAAGAATATGAAATAGATAAATTGATTTCCATTTCTTCTTCTCTACCCAATTATCATCAGTTAGTGTCGGAGTTATCTCAGCCCACTTTTACTAAAAGCGAGGGAACTGGTAAGATGGTTATCGACAAAACTCCGGAAGGAGCGCGTAGTCCTAACTTAGCGGATGCGGTTATGATGTGTTTTGCCCCAAATCAGATAATTGCCAGAGGTTTTTTTGATGTTTAAATGGTTTCGTAAAAAACCGATTATCACTAAAGATTCAGCGGAGACAAAATCTCCCGAGTCATCGCCGACTCCCGGGATATTTTCTAGTGAATTTTTTCCCGCCGAAGATATTTTTATGACACAAAGCCAAGCGTTGTCTCGGATTTTTCAAAGATCTGCGACAGACGACGTCAAAATCAAACCGATTAAATCGGGGATGGCTATGGATGAAGGAATCGACCAATTAAAGTCAGCCTTTGCTTCGTCGCCTAATGCGATGTCTCCTATTATTTATAATTGGTATGCCTCCCAAAGTTTCATCGGTCATCAAACTTGCGCTATCATCGCCCAGCATTGGCTAGTGAGTAAAGCGTGTGGAATGCCGGGAGAAGATGCAATCCGAAATGGGTATGAGCTATCGATTAATAAAAAAACTGATATTGATCCCGATATTTTAGAGGCCATCCGAGAATATGATGTGCAATATAATATAACGGCTAATCTACTACAGTTCGTGAGAATGGGTAGAGTTTTTGGTATACGCATTGCAATGTTTAAAATTGAATCGAGCGATCCGGAGTACTATGCTAAACCATTTAATATTGATGGCGTTATGCCTGGTAGCTATAAAGGGCTTTCTCAAATTGATCCTTACTGGGTGGCACCGGAATTAGATATAGCATCGTCGGCTGACCCTTCGTCCATTTATTTTTATGAGCCCACGTGGTGGTTGATCCATGGACGACGGGTACACCGCACGCATTTGATTATCATGCGTCGTAAAGAAGTGACCGATATTTTAAAACCTACGTATTACTACGGAGGCGTACCATTACCGCAGGAAATTTTTACTCGCGTGTATGCGGCGGAACGTACCGCTGATGAAGCACCACAGTTGGCCTTAGCAAAAAGGGCGATGGTGATGCATGTTGATATTGATGCGGCCATTGCAAATCAAGCGTCGTTTGATCAGCGCATGGCGGCCTGGTCATATTACATGAATAATTTTGGTATTAAAGTTGTCGGTAAAGAAGAGAAAGTAGAGCAATTCGATACGTCTTTAGCAGACCTCGATGAAGTAATCATGACGCAATATCAGTTAGTCGCGGCTATCGCTGAAGTACCGGCAGTTAAATTACTGGGAACATCGCCCAAAGGATTTAATACTACGGGTGAATTTGAAGAGGCTAGTTATCATGAGCATTTAAAGAGTATCCAAACTCATTATTTAACTCCACTTTTAGATCGCCACCATTTGCTATTGATAAAATCCGAAATACTGCCTAAATACGGCGCGGAAGATTTTAATGTCAGAATAGTATGGGCATCGCTGGATAGTACAACCGGCAAAGAAAAAGCTGAAATTAATTTATCAAAAGCACAAACGGGCGTGGCGTTAGTTCAGTCCGGCGCTATTGACGGTGAGGATGAAAGACAACGGGTTACACAAGATCCAGATAGCGGATATAACGGTCTCAAGGACCGGGAAGTATTACCAGAAGATCCAACTGATCCGGAGTTTACAAATACAGATCCTCAGGAAAATTTACCCGACGAAAATGACGATCATGACACTTTTAACCAAACGCCGTAGTAAATGGGTACAATCGCGGCAAGACGTAATTTTGCGTGGATCTCGATTAAGTTATAACGCCAGTCAACAGGCTAAATATAAAGCGGCGTTAGAACGTTTAGTACGTCAGATGGTCGAACAAACTGAACGACAAATTACAAAACTATTTGAGAGCGAAACGGCTACCAATTTTTATGATGTTGATATGACGGTGGCCATGGATGACAATTTAGCAAGTCAAGCGCGTATTTTGACTAATGCACTGTCGCGTAAATTTGAAAAATTATTTGGGCGTTCTGCGCCGAACATTTCTGAGCGCATGGTTAAAGGGGCGGCGGCGGCCAGTAAATCAAGTTTACATAGTAGTTTTAAAAAATTAAGCGGTGGGTTGAGCATAAAGACGGATTTAATAACGCCGGGTTTAAAAACAATTTTGAAAGCTAGTGTTTCGGAAAATGTGGAATTAATATCGTCTATTGCAGAAGAGTATTTATCTAGTGTCAAAAAAAGTGTTATGAGATCTATTACGACGGGCGGTGGTTTGCGGACATTGATTCCGGCTTTGGAAAAATATAAAGGAATTACTGAACGAAAAGCTAAAAATATTGCATTAGATCAAACACGTAAAGTTTATAACTCCATCAATTCGCAGCGTATGCAGCAAGCCGGCGTAAAGCGTTTTGAATGGGTACATAGTGGTGGCGGTCAAAAGCCACGTAAAGAACACATCGCCATTAGTGGTGAGATTTTTAGTTTTGATAAGTTACCGTTCAGGGATGAAGATAATCCAGACGGCATAATACCAGGGCAAGCCATTAATTGTGGCTGTACAATGATTCCCGTAATTGAATTTGATAAGGGTGAAAAAGATGAGTAGAAGTAATAGATTATGTGGCGTCGGTTGTTTATATTGCGATTGTTTACGCATGGAAAGCGAATTTTGTTATTTGAAAGGGATACTGCAACAATTTCCACACAGCGAACAATTACGAATGGAACAAATTGAACAAAGTATAGAAATATTAGAAAGTCTTTTAAATGGTATGGAGCGAGGGTTATGTAATGCCGCTTAAAAAAGGTAATTCAGAAGCCACAATTTCGGCCAATATCGAAGAATTAATTAACGCCGGGCATGATCCAAAGCAAGCGGCAGCTATCGCATATAAAGAAGCCGGCGAAGAAATGCCATTTACCGAATCCTTAGATAAAGAATCCAAACGCATCGAAGATATTAATGGTTTCATCGAAATAAAAGACAATCCCATTTCTAAAGTTGGCGTGTTTCCATACTCCGGTCGTCAAATAGACCCGGATGGCGAAGAGGGACTAGACCCGGATAAAGTTTATCAAGTATACCGATCGGAAGATGAGCTATCAGATCAAGAATGTATCGACTCTTTTAAATTAGTCCCTTGGATTGAAGATCATGAAATGTTAGGAACGGGATTAACACCGGCAGAACAAAAAGGTGTCGATGGCGTCGTAGGGGAAGATATTTATTTTAAGGACGGATATTTAAAAGCAAATCTAAAAGTATTTTCCGACAAATTAAAAGTCCAATTAACAAAAAATGATAAAAAAGAGTTGTCGATAGGGTATTGGTGTCTGTATGATATTAAGTCAGGGATTTATAAAGGCCAGAAGTATGACGTGGTACAGCACACAATACGCGGTAATCACTTGGCGTCGGTCACCCAAGGTCGAGCGGGACCCGATGTAGCGGTATTGGATAGTTTTAAATTTACATGTGACATGAGGTTAGCAATGATAAAAAACGCGAAAGATGAAGGAATGATGGAAAACGAAACTAAGGACGCCGAGGTTACTCTGGAATCCCTTAGTACTAAATTTGACAAATTATATGAAATGGTCAGTAAATTAATTTCTAAAAAAGAAGGTGACGAAGAAATCAAAGAGCCGGTTTTGGACGAAGAAACCGAGGAACCTGCCGTTGATGAAGAAACCGAAGATAAAGAAGGCGACATGGAAAAACCTAAGGATATGAAAGACGAAGAAACCAGAGGTAAGACCAAAGAAGTGATGGATCAAAAACTTCTTAAAAAATTAACAGCGGATATCGCTCTATTAAAAAAATCTAATCCAGCAATGGATATGCGACTTTTTATGAAAGATTTATCAAAGCGTAACGCTTTGGCCGAACGTATTTCCAATCACATTGGTGTATTCGATTATGCGGAAAAATCTATCGATGAAGTAGCACAATACGGCGTTAAAAAATTAAATCTTACATGTGATCATAAAGGTCAAGAATTAGCAGTTTTAACTGGCTATCTTGCCGGGATGGATACCGCAGCACAACATAACTATCAAAATCTATCTTTTGGAATGGACGCCGCCAATGAAGATAATCAGATCGACGCGTATATTAAAGGAGTTAAATAATGACTGCCGCAGCTTTTCAATCCACTGTTTTTTTACAACAAGGTTTTGGTGTTCCAGGACAAGTGTTTGACAGTAGTCCGCGTCGATCACAGCCTTGGATTTTAAACTCCGCGTTAGCCACATATAATATTTTTGGTCGCGCTTTTACTGTTGTTAGCCAAGGTATAGCACAAGCGGGTAATCCTTCTGCTGGGACTTACGCCGGTGTTTTGATTAACCCTCGAGAGTATGCTTCTTTCGGTGACGGCACTAATCCGCTTAACCCGAGTTTACAATTACCCAACGGTGAGGTTGCAGAATTGTTAACGATGGGCAGTGTGATTGTCACTTTACCTAACTCGGCGAACATCGGTGATGTAATTATTTATGATAATACGACTGGTATTCTTGCTAGTATCGCGCCCACAGTCTCATTGCCCTCTGGGAAATCTTATGCTTATGCTTATGTTAGCCGATTTACCCAAGGTGGTTCGTCTGGTTTAGCGGTTATTGAAGTCAATTCCGTAACCCCCGCTGTTATTCAATAAGGAGTTTATAACGTGCAAGTTTCACAAGTCCGTGCAAATGCTCAGCTCTCGCCGGTACATGCTTTTCTTCCGCCAGGACATCCGCCTTTAGACGGTTTTAAAGTTAAAGACGCTCGATCTATCCAGGCATTGAGTAGGTTAGGTATCGGGTGGTTGGATAATAGAATATTGGTAGAACAAGCCCGTCATGGATATCGTAGATCAAATACGGCCATGGATGTTAATTTGCAGCCATTGGTTACGGCGGGAAGCGTCACGACGCCTGTGCAATTTCTACAAAACTGGTTACCGGGTTTTACTAAGGTTATCACTGCTGCTAGAAATATTGATGAATTTATTGGTATCGCTATGGTGGGCGCGTGGGAAGATGAAGAAGCCGTGCAAGGTTTGTTAGAATTAACCGGCATCTCGGTACCTTACGGTGATTTTACTAATGTGCCTTTTTCTGGATGGAATGTAAATTTTATTTATCGCACTAATGTGCGATTTGAAGAAGGTTTACGAGTAGGACCTTTGGCGCAAGCACGCGCCGCTCGAATACGTGTGGACACCGGCGGTATGACCCGAGAAAGTTGCGCGTTAGCTTTAGAAATCCAAAGAAATTACATTGGTTTTAATGGATTTAACAATGGCGCAAATTTAACGTACGGGTTTTTAAATGATCCCGGTCTGGGGGCATACCAAAGTGTGGGTGGAACTGGTTCTGGCGGTTCAACTTTTTGGTCAGCTAAAACGTTTTTAGAAATTCAGGCGGATATTTTGACCGCAGTGCAGTCTTTACGTACTCAATCCTTGGATCAAATTGATCCTAAAAAAATGCCGACCACTTTGGCGGTATCTACTAATGCGGTGGACTATCTTAGTACTACTTCAGATTTTGGTATTGCGGTGATCAATTGGATTGCTCAAACTTATCCAAAAATGCGAATTGTCTCAGCTCCTGAATTAGATCTTGTCAATGGCGGTCAAAACGTATTCTATCTTTATGCAGATGCTATCGACGATTTATCTACCGATGACCGTCGTACTTTTATGCAAATAGTACCCGCCAAATTTATGGTATTGGGTGTTGCACAATTGGCTAAAGGGTACGAAGAGGATTATTCTAACGCTACTGCCGGTGTTATGTGTAAACGACCATGGGCAGTAACTCGATGGACGGGTATTTAAAAAGGGGGTATTACATGGCGAATTATATTTATTCTACATTGACTGCTCCTCAGATTTATATTCAGTATGCCCCGGGTAACGGTAATGTGCGTGTAAGTCAAAAAAGAATATTAATTCATGGTGGAGCAAATTTAGCTCGACCTTCAGGAAATTTTGAATCCCGTTTGGGTGTATCTACGTCCAGAGGGGAAGTGACTGAAGTCAGTGATGAAGATTTGCTATTATTAGAAAAAAACTTATGTTTTAAGAATCATGTTAAAGATGGCTTCATTACCGTGCGGCGGGAAGAACATAAAGAGATTGAAAACGCTGTTAAAGATATGGCAGCAAAAGATAAAAGCGCACCCAAAACACCGGAAGATTATCTACATTTGCCTGAAGAAAAACGGCCATATACAGGTTCGATCAATGAACGAAAAAGTAAAAAATGACGCCGTTTGTTTTTGTTCCCGCGACATTTAGGGCGACCTATTTAGAGTTTTCAAATGCGACTATTTATACCGACGATTATCTAACGGGATATTGGGATATTGCTATTACTTATATGAGTGCTTCTAATTATGGTTATTTAAATGGTGACGCCCGATTTTTGGCATTAAATTTACTAACAGCTCATCTTATAAAATTGACTCTTATCGTACAAAATTCTAATTACAATCAGATACCGGGCATGGTACAAGCTGCAACAATTGATCGCATTACGGTGACGCTAACATCACCTCCCGTCCAAAGCCAATGGCAGTGGTGGTTATCTCTGACTCAATACGGACAACAATTATTAGCTCTATTACAAGTTAATTCCGTGGGTGGATGGTTCCTCGGTGGGTCTTTAGATCGTGCTACTTTTCGAAATGCAGGTGGGTATTTTTGAAGATAAAACAAGTGCCGGGTGCCGGCAGACAAAAATTAGAAATACTTTTGAAAGAATTAAAAAACGCCGAAGTACGGGTTGGTTGGTTCGATACGGCGGAGTATCCTGATGGTACGAAAGTAGCTCAAGTGGCAGTAGTGCAAGAATATGGAGATCCAGAACATAAAATTCCCCCGCGGCCATTTATGCGCCCGACCATTCGCACAAAACAAAGTGAATGGAAAGCAGCATTCGATATTTTAGCGCAAAAAATCGCTAAAAATGAAATCACCATGGCTCAAGCTTTAGAGCAAATGGGTGGTAAGGCCGCCGGCGATGTTAGAAAAAAGATTAGTACGATTTGGTCACCTCCTTTGGCCGATTCTACAATCGAAGCTCGTAAAAGACAACGCGCTAATAAAACAAAAGTCGGTAATCTAAATAAGCCTTTGGTCGACCAAAAATATTTGATTAATACTTTAACCCATGTGGTAGTAGCGGAATGATCGTACCTGGCGCAAACATTTTATCCATCGCTTTATCGGCCATTGGTTCCCAAAGCATGAGCTATTACCAGTCTTTAAGTAGACTGACGAATGATATCGGACAATGGGTTACTACCTATGCGCCCCCGATTATGTTGTATGGCAGTATTCAACCCGTACCACGTAAAATATATGCTCAATATGGATTGGATTTTCAAAAATCCTATTTTACTATTTACGTGTCTAAAAATATAATTGATTTACAACGAGATATTTCCGCAGATCAAATTATCTTGGGAAGTGATACGTATCAATGTGAGTCCTCTGATGATTGGTTTACTTCTGATCAGTGGGATAGAATACTGTGTGTATTGATTACTGGGCAAGCAGGATAATGTTTGATAATGATTTGGCTCGACTATTTATCCCTTTGATTACTTCCGGGTTAGCGGCCAATGGTTTCGGTACAATTCCTGTTATTCAAAATTTTCAACCCACACAAGAAGGTACTCCGACTACCCCTACTGTCTATTATGCTAAGATATTCGATCATCGTTTTGGATTTTTAAAACGTATTAGTAAATGGATTCCTCTATCATCTATCGAGCAACATGTGGAATCTCAAAGATATGAAACTCGATTTCAAATCATGGCCACTGTTATCCAGTCGGTGAATACTACTAACACTTTTACGGCGTCTGATTTGGTGAATGGGGTTGCCGCTATTTTACAAAGCGATTCCACGGTTATGGCTTTGAATACCGCAGGGGTAGGGATACTGCGCATTACCGAAGTAAGCAATCCCTACGCCAAAGACGATCGTGACGAGTACGAAGGTTTTCCCTCTTTTGATTTTACATTAACCCATAAACAGACTATTATAAGCACTGTTCCGGTGTTGCAGTCAGTGACGGCGGATATCTATCGAGTTTAATAATAACAGTAGGGATAGATTAAGGGAAGGGAGTACTCATAAAAGAGGGTTATGAATATGAAACGTGTAACGAAATTTTTAGGTTTATTAGGTATTAGTTTTTCCATTGCGGCATCGACTCAAGCGGCATGGGCTCAAAATGAATTGCAATATCCGTTGCCTTATACCATGGATTGTATGATAAATTTTTCAGGCAAATTGGATTGCGTACCAACTCCGGTTGGTACTAAGTTAACACTAATACAAGGCAAACTCACTAATGATAGTACTTTATTTTTAAAATTTCTCACTCTTACCAAGGGCGAATTATCTGCACAATATGTAGGGAATCCCCAAAGCCTCGTTTTTACGGGGGAAAACATGAGTCCTGTTCCGAATACAGGATGGTATAGAACTGCCGATGACACTTATGTCTGTCGTGTGATAAACACGTGTAGGTATACTATTCAATAAAAATATGGAGTTAGTAAATGGCAATTCCGATTTCTAAATATGTCAATATTACTTCGGGCATTGGTGGGGCGACCATTGTCCCTACCCGAGAGTTAATTGGCCGATTATTTACAACCAATAATCTTTTGCCAACGCAAATGTATTTAGAATTTACTAGTGCTGCGGCCGTAGGTGCTTATTTTGGATTAACTTCCGAGGAGTACCTTCGCGCCGCTTTTTATTTTGCTTGGATTAGTAAAAGCATTTCTTCGCCGCAAAAAATATCTTTTGGTCGATGGACTAATGCTGCCGTTGCACCAATGATTTTTGGCCAAAATTTAATAGCCGCAGGATCTACTCTTTCGGCATTACAAGCGGTTACCAATGGTTCTTTTACTCTTACCTTGGGCGGTTTTACTTTTGATGTCAGCGGCTTAAATTTTTCAAGTGATTTAACTTTAGCTGCCGTTGCCGCCGCAATACAAGCCGCCATTCAGGCAGAAAGCGGTGGCGGGGCACTGTGGACAAGTGCAACGGTCACTTATGATTCTGTGCGAGGAAGTTTTGACTTAGTAGGTGGTGCAACGGGAGTAGCGGTTGTTTCTGTAGCCGCCGGCGGCGTTGGTCAAGATATTTCCGCGGTTATCGGATGGTTTACTCAAGCTGTTACTGCTAATGTCGGTGCTATTTGGTCAAACGGTAATGCGGCTGAAACTCTTACTCAAACGTTAACTCTGTCGGCTTCGTTATCTAATAATTTCGGTTCTTTTCTTTTCCTGACATCGCTTAATTTAGATTTGACGCAATATCAAGAAATTGCAATTTGGAATACCGGGAAAAATATTAGTTTTTTATTTATGATTCCGGTTCCGAATTTGACTGCCGCAACCACTTATGCCGGGACATTGATGGGTTATCTCGGATTAACAGTTACGGTATCACCGACGGGTTTATCACCGGCGCAATATCCCGAAATGTTACCTATGATGATTTTAGCGGCCACAAATTATTTTGGTCGTAATACCGTGCAAAATTATTTTTACCAAATGGCTCCCGGATTAACCCCCTCCGTAACCGATCTTTCTATCTCTGAGCAATATGATGCTTTGGGCGTAAATTATTATGGTCAAACTCAACAAGCAGGCGCGTTACTTGCTTTTTATCAAAACGGTATATTGATGGGGCCTTCATTGACGCAACCGCAGACAATAACGGTTTATGCCAACGAGATTTGGTTACGTGATAACATGGGCGCGGCTATATTGGGATTACAATTAGTATTAAATGAGATCGCTGCTAATAGTCAAGGTATAGCTCAACTCTTAGCTATTGCACAACCCGTGATTAATCAGGCTCTACGTAATGGTACGATCAGCACGGGTAACGTATTATCGCAATTACAAATACTTTACATCAACGAAGAGAGCGGTACCGATACCGCTTGGTATCAGGTACAAACGATTGGCTATTGGATCAATTTTGTAATTGTAGCCACTGTGGTAGATAGCATTACGGTGTATACAGCAGAATATACTTTAATTTATAAAAAAGACGATACTATCAATAGTGTCAATGGTACGCACATTTTGATTTAATACGGGGCATATATGACTCAAAATATTTCGGGTTTTGGTTTAATCGTACAAGTTCAAGCTTCCCTTACTTTTCCGGCAGGGTTAACGCTCACGGAATTTGCAGATGATGCAGATCCCTTTGATTTACCGTCTTTGCAGGTTACTGATAAAGCGATGGGATTGAATGGTGATTTATTAGTATGGTCAAAAGCGGTACCCATCGCTATTACATTAAATATGTGGGCGAGTGGCGAAGACGACACGAATTTACAAATTTTATTGGAAGCTAATCGTGCGGCACGGGGAAAATCGATTGCTCGGGATCGTATTACTATGACTGGTATTTTTCCCAACGGAAGTTATATTACTTTGGTAGACGGAGTAATTACCAACGGTATGCCGGGTAATTCAGTAGCAAGTGCTGCTCGATTTAAGACTAAGGCATACGTTTTTGCCTTTGAAAATAAAGTAAGTAATCAGGTTTTTTAGTATGGATGTTTTTCAAGGCGGGTTAAGTCAAGTAAAGGAAATTTTTTTAAACAATCCAGAAAATATATTTAGCCATTATATCACTTACGGTATAGCTGGGTATGGCAGTAAATATAGATACGTTGAGTTTAGAAACGTACCCCAGTCGCATTGGATTTTTATAAATATAGAAAATTCGGATACCGACGCTTTAGCTATTGCTAAATCTGAAATTGGTCGAGTCTACGAGTTTCAAAACAGTCAAACAGGGGAAGAAGCTAATGATTGAACCGAAAGAAATTGAGATAGATGGAAAAAAGTATATTATCTCTAAATTCCCTGCGATTGCGGGGCGTGAAATTGTCGCTAAATACCCCATGACTGCATTGCCTAAAGTCGGGGATTATCAATTGAATGAAGAGGCCATGTTGAAGTTGATGTCTTACGTCGCAATTGAAATTAAAGATGGACATAAAATTAATTTAATAACAAAGGCATTGATTGATAGTCATGTTACGTCTTGGGAGGTTTTAGCTAAATTAGAAATAGCTATGATGCAATATAACGTAAGTTTTTTTCCACAAGGGCGGATCTCAACTTTCTTCGAAGATACCGCCCGGAGTGTGCTTGCGAAGACTTCAAAAATATTGACAGCTTTTTTGGAACAATTATCGCCGAAGGAAAAGCCACCCTCACCGAACTCCGAACCACCCTTAGTCTAGAAGACGCTTTTTTATTGTGGGAAGTGATTATGGTTACGCGATATAACGAGTACTTAGCCATAAAACACGCAGAGAAAAAGGGACAATGAAATGTCGTCTGTATTAGATGTTTTTTATTTTTTATTTAAATCAGATTCTTCAGAAGTTAAAACTGGCGCGCAAGACGCGGAAAAAACTGTCAAATCTCTTAATGAAACTCTTTCTGCCTCGGGTCAAATTAGCGAAAAAGTTGGCCATCATTTCAAAGATTTAATTCGTCAAGCCGGGAGCGCATTATTAGCGTTTGCATCCGTTGGGGCAGTTATTGGAGGAATAAAAGGGGCTTCACATTTTGCCGATGAAATTAGCTTATTATCTAAATCAGTCAATGTAAATATTGAAGACTTAAGCGCGTGGGGTGACGCAGTGGAAGCAAGTGGCGGTACATCCGCGGGATTCCAAGCCACCGTGCAAAGCATGACCGCCGCGCTTTCTGATTTTGCTACGAAGGGGAATAGTCGAGCCGCGCCCTTCTTCAAAGAGTTAGGTATCCGCATGACGGATGCTAAAGGGAAAGCTAGGAATTTTATTGATCTTTTACCGGAGATTGCTACTAAGTTTGAAAAGCTTAGCAAAGCTGAATCATTAGGTATTGGCCAAAAAATGGGATTGGATATTGGTACCATTTTATTGCTTCAGTCGGGAAGGCGTGAAGTAGATGCCATGATTGCCCAGCAAAAAGAGCTGGGCGTAGTTACTAAACAAGACGGGGATATTTCTGAAAAATTTAATTTACAATTAGTAAATACTGAACACGCTTTTCGATCTTTATTTATCACGGGCAATAGTACTATTCTACCTATTTTTACGGACATACTGAAATCCGTAGAGAAATTTGTTTTATTTCTACGTCGCCACAAAGATATCGTGGTTGGCGCGTTTATTGCTATCGGCGTGGCTGCGGCTGCGGCGGCATTAACGTTCGCCCCTTTTATCCTTATTGGTATAGCTATTGCTGCGGTGGGCGCCGCATTTGCTTTACTATATGACGACATACGCGGATTTTACAAAGGCAGCGAGTCTGTTATAGGGGAAATGATTAAGCGATGGCCAATCGTTGGAAAAATATTACATATTATCGAAGAAACAATAAAAAATATTGTTAAGAATTTTTGGACTACCGTAGGTGTAGTTAATGCGGTTTTTGATGCCCTATTGCAAGGTGGACAAATCGTTAATAATATTTTTCAAGGCGTCGTATCCATTATTAAAAGTGCCCTGTTGGAAGTTATGAATGCGATTAATATAATTACTAATGCTTATAATAAAGTAAAATCAGTCTTGGGATTTGGTGGAAACACCAATGTGAATATTAAAGCAGGACAAGACGCTTTATCGGTAGCTAGTAATAACCCCCTGGGATCACAAACATCAAATAGTATTAATAGTAATAGTCGTATTAATCACCGGGCGACCAATGTTTCCGTGGGCGATGTAACAATACAAACCAAAGCAACGGACGCCCAAGGGATATCGCGTTCCTTTAGTGAAAATTTAGATACACAAATGCGACAAGCCGTAAATAATTTTGATGATGGAGTCATGGCCTAATGGCTCTAATTCCAGACATTCCACCCGCAATATCTCATATTATAGGTTCCATAATTCCCTCGTCCGCATTAGATGTAGTGGGCGTTTATAATCAAAATTACGTACAAGTATTTTCCGAAGCCCGTCCATTAAAAGCAGTGGTAAAAGAAGCGTCTAAAGTAATGGAGCAACCCTTAGAAACGGGAGCAACTATTGTTTATCACAGTATTATTCTCCCGATAGAAATCGAGTTATCTCTTATCTTAAATAGTGCGGGGTATTTAAATGTTTATCAACAAATTAAACAACTTTATCTATCCAGGGAATTGTTAATTGTCCAAACTAAAACGGGGGAGTATATTAATCAAGTCATCCAGTCGATGCCGCATGAGGAAGATCCCGATAGATTTGATGCAGTAATTGTTGCATTAAAATTAAAAGAAACATTATTTGCTATTACTCAAATTCAAACGGTACCGATTGCTCCACGTAATCCAACGGATAATAATACTGTACAAAGGGGCGGAGTTAATGGTATGCCGGCGACACGTCCACAAACTGGATTATCTGAAGCGATTTTTGGACGGAAGACTACAACATGATACAAATACTTCTAGACGCAATACCTAATCAGTCTTTTACGATTAATCTTGATCAAAATTCGTATGCGATTACCATAAAAGAAGCTCGTGGTATTATGGCCGCAGATATTGTCAGAAATGGCGAGGTACTATTGTCGGGTGCCAGAATTGTGGCAGGAACACCGTTGATACCCTACCAATATCAAGAGAACGGTAATTTTGTTATATTAACTGAAAACGAATTGATTCCATATTATTTATATTTTGGGATATCTCAAACATTAATATATGCTTCGCAAGCTGAAATTGAGGCCGCATTAAATGCGAATGCTTGATCCGCGCGTTGTCATAGTAACAATAGAAGTAAATGGCCAAGCGCGTACGTATCAAGGCTTGGAGTTATCGATTAACGGGACTAAATATGCTAATGCTAATCAAAACAAGTGTGAGATAAAAATAACTAATTTGGAACGATCTGTTTTAGATTTTATTTTGACTGAAACATCGCCCTTTAATAAAAATCGTACGCCAAAAAGAGTCACCGTGGATGCAGGTCGTATGTCATACGGAACCAGTCGAATATTCACCGGAGAAGTGGCGAGTGTTACCGTCGGGCAGCCACCTGATGTAATTGCCACGTTGAAATGTTTAACCGGTAATTTTTCGAAAGGGAATATCGTGTCGAGGACGCAACCGGGCCAAGTGCAACTATCTAAGCTATCGCAAAATGTTGCTAGTGATTTAGGTTTAAATTTAGTGTTTCAAGCAACCGATATGTTAATTTCTAATTATAATTTTACGGGAGGCGCACTAAAACAAGTTGAAAAATTAGGACAATTGGGAAACATCAGTGTTTTCGTAGATGACGCCCAATTAATCGTGACTAATTTTAACACTCCACTTTCCGGGCAATTGAGAGTGGTGGATATAGAAACCGGTATGATTGGCATACCCGAAGTGACCGAACAAGGTATAAAAGTAAAATACTTATTAGATAATAAAAGTGTGTTAGGCGGCGCTTTACAAATTAGGAGTATTATGTATCCCTCCTTTAACGGAACCTATACTATTTATAAGTTGAATTTTGAAATTACAAATCGAGACGTGTCTTTTTATTATATTGCTGAGGCTAAAAAATGAATGCTAATCCTTCGATAGGAAATAATCCGGCGGATTTAGATAGTTTTACCGGGAGTTTTCGTTTCATTTTTGCAAAATTGATGCAGAGCATAGACGGCGCATTGCCCGCTAAAGTAATAGCATTTAATCGAGCTACCAACTTAGCACAAGTGCAACCTACTATTTCAGTAATAGATACCAATGGTAATGCCACGCCGCGCGCTCAAATTGCCAGTGTTCCGGTATTGCAAATAGGAGCCGGGAATTTTATGTTAAATTTTCCAGTCAATACCGGGGATTTAGGCTGGATCGTGGCTTTGGATAGAGATATTTCTAATTTTTTAAATTCGTATCAAGACTCTAGCCCCAATACTTTTAGAGTAAAAAATTTCGCCGATAGTTTTTTTATACCAAATATTTTAACTAATTATACTATTGCTGGTGGAGATGTGAATAATGCGGTTTTACAATCCACCAATGGACAAGTAAAGCTTTCCCTGGGTATGGTAGAGTTAACTCTTTCTGCCCCGACGATTAATATAGATGCGGCTACCGAAGCAAATATGAATTCCGCCACCGTGAATATCAGTGCCACGGGAGAATTGAATATTATGGCCTCAACAATTAACATAACCACGGTGGGTGTAGTAAATATGACAACTCCGACTTTGGCCGTGGTAGGGAATATTACCGCTACGGGTAGCATAACACCTTTTGTGTAGGATTATTTTATGGTACAAACTTTTGCGGTGAACAGTAGTAATGATTTATTTATTGGAAATGATGGTAATTTATCTATTGCCAATGGCATTGACGCCGTGCGATTCGCTTGTCTATCAGCGGCTAAAGCCCTGTTGGGCGAAATGATTTATGCAATCACTTCCGGCGTACCCTATTTTCAAACAGTGTGGATAGGAACACCGAAATTATTACAATTTCAGTCCACTTTACGAAATACTTTGTTAGGTGTAAGCGGAGTAACGGGAGTCCAAAATTTAGTATTAAGTCAAGCTGGGAATGTTTTACAATATGAAGCTATTATCTTAACAATTTACGGACGAGTCACGATCAATGGTTAACTATGAGTACATAACCGCAACTGGTGTAATTATACCTGATACTGAGATCACGCTTAGTCAAATCCAAACTGAATTTAAAAATGCTTTTGGTCAAGATATAATTGTCACTTCGGATACGCCGCAGGGCGTTTTGATTAGCGCCGAGACAACAGCGCGCAATGCGGTCATCCGAAATAATGCTGCGCTGGCCAATCAAATAAATCCTAACATTGCTGGTGGCACTTTTTTAGATGCAATATGGGCATTGACGGGGGGCGGGCGTTCTACTCCGACTTTTTCAAACGCGTCGGTGAATCTAACAGGTGTGGCCGGCACAGTCATCCCAATTACGATAACCGTGGCAAATTCTAATGGCGATTTATTTTCACCCATAGAATCTGTTACTCTAAATAGCGAGGGTATGGCCTCTGTTGTTTTTAATGCTTTGATTGCAGGACCCATTGCGGCACCGGCGGCAACGCTTGTTAATATAATTACTAGTGTTTTAGGATTAGAAACGGCAATAAATCCCAATGACGCAAATTTGGGAACTATAGAACAATCCGATGTTATGGCACGCCAAGCGCGACGTAACACTCTCGGCCAGCAGGCGAATAGTCAAGCAGCAGCTATTATTGCCGGAGTACTTACGGTACCAAACGTATTAAGTATGAGCTACCGAGAAAATGTTACTAGCTCAATCCAAGTCATCGATGGAGTCACTATGCAACCTCATAGCATGTGGGCGTGTGTTGATGGCGGTACAGATATTGCTGTAGCTACGGCTATTTTACAGCGCAAAGGCGGCGGATGCGGTTATACCGATGGTGCAGGTACTCCAGTCACAGTTAATGTAACCGACCCTTCTAGTGGGCAAGTGTACTCGATATCTTTTGATCGCCCTACTACAGTGGGGGTGTTAGTACAAGTTACTTTAAGTATAGGTCAATCGGTACTCGATCCATTGACGACCGTGCAGAACGCTATCTTAAATTATGTTAACGGTTTATTAAATGGAGAACCGGGTTTTGTGTTAGGTGTACCGGTATCTTGTTTTGAATTAGCTGGAGCGGTCAATCAGGCTGATCCTTTATTTTTTATTCGTAACGTGCAAACCTCTTTAATATCTCCGGTCAGTTATAGTAATGCCGAAATACCTATTGCCCTATGGCAAAAAGCGGTATTAAATGTTTCCGGCATTACGGTTATAGTAGTATGACTATACAGGAGATTAGCTATTTAGTTGATTTGATAATTGCGCTTTTGTGGCAATATGATAATGCGCCGATTTTAACGTCTATTATCACGCAAAAACAAGAATGGTATAATACGAACCAAACTCAATTTTGGACAGACTGGTATACCAATGTTTTTAATTTACAAACAGCGAATGCTTTTGGTTTGACGGTATGGGCGATAATTTTAGGTATCCCGCTACAAGTATTGCAGTTACCGAATGATGGTCCTCTTTTCGGCTTTGCCTCGGAGACGATGACTCCGAATGACAATCAAAATTTTGAGAATGGAAATTTTTCAAATTTTAATAGTGAAGAATATTATTTAACGGTCGAACAATTAAGATTAATATTAAGGTTACGGTATTTTCAATTAACATCGCGGTGCGCCATCCCCGAAATTAATGCGTTTTTAGCAATATTATTTGTCGGACAAGGTAACGTTTTTATAGTAGATCATTTAAATATGTCTATTACTTTATATTTCGGATTTGCGCCAGATCCAGATGTTTTACAAGCTATACGAGAATTTGATTTGATTCCGAGAGCGTCGGGCGTATTACTTAATTACGTGATAGATACTGGAAGTATTTTTGGTTTTGGTTCTGAAACTATGACTCCAAATACTAATCAAAATTTTGAGAATGGAAATTTTATTGAGGAATTTTATTAATGACACTTAAATATTTTGTTGATGCTTTTGCAGTTGCCGGCGATAAATCTTCTATACCTGATCCCGTACAAGTAGACGGATCAATAAGTTATTCTCAAGGGTATGGACCAGATTATGCGTTACCTTATCCGTCCAATCCCTCGGCACTTCCGGTAGGACGTTTCCAATTTAATCAGTTGGTATACGATATTACGAGTTCCGTACAACAATTACAATCAGTGGGCGTATTCCCATGGATCACTGCTGCGCAAAATGATAGTGCACCATTTCCTTATGCTTTATACTCTTTTTGTATTTATGACGATGGCGTTAACGGTAATCGCATATTTCAATCTTTATTTAGCGGTAATACTAACGTACCGGCTTCTTTTTTCACAATAGCTCCCTACACGGTGTCGGGAAATATATTAACTCTTTCTAGCACGACTCCTTATTTTACGGGCGCGGCGGTGACTGTAAAAACCACTGCAACTTTACCGTCACCTCTGACGGCAGGAACTATTTATTATGTGATTAATATTTCTAGCACAGAAATATCTTTGGCAACTAGTTTATCCAATGCTTTGGCTAATATCCCGATCACATTATCTGGCACCGGTTCGGGATCGCAAAGTGTCGTTATCCCGATATCCTGGCAATGGGTTAATAACACGGCGTCGGCTCTGGTGATTGATGGGACTCCTATTTTTCAAAGCGCAGTAGTTAATGGAAATGTCGTTTATTGGGACCCGACAAATCAATGGTATGCCGCGGCAATTGCAAATGGTGCGGCACAACAAAATGTGGTGGGCATTGCCGATGTAACTTTTAGTCGAGTTTTTGCGGCGGGTGATATCTCCCCGTTAATCGGATTAACTGGATTAACGCCGGGAGCAGTTTATTATCTTTCAACTGCAACAGCTGGCGCGATCACCACGACTCCATCATCTTCCAATGCCGTGCAAATCGGGATTGCTAAATCCGCCACAGAACTTTTTCTTGCGATCCAGACCAACGTGTCCGGAGACGGAGATCAAATACAAACATTTACAAGCAATGGTAGTTTTATTGTGCCGGATAATATCACGCAAGTTTATGTCTCTGGTGTTGGTGGCGGGGGCGGGGGCGGCGGCTCGGGAGGCGTTCAGCAGCAGAATGATGCAAGCGGCGGTGGAGGCGGCGGTGGCGCGGGTAATTTTTCATTACGTCAGCCATTGACTGTTGTATCAGCGGAAACTCTCACTATCAATATTGGTGCGGGTGGTTCGGGTGGAGCCGGTGGATCAATTTTTACTAATGGAAGTAACGGTACCGTAGGAGGAACGACATCTATCTTACGATCTATATCTTCTATTTTTTCTGTTGTCGGAGGCGGCGGGGGTTACGGCTCCGTGTTTGCGATTCCAGCGACGAATGAAATAACTTTTAGTGGAGACGGGGCGGACTATGGCGGTTCTCCGGGCGGCGCTGGTTTTTCTTTGGGAAGCGGAAACGTATTTTCGGGTTTTGGCGGTTGTGGTGGTAGTTGCCCGTATGGCACGG
>Ga0074046_10000321_pt1 | contig 42707 bp, 40 predicted proteins | sample BogForMeECP23OM3_FD_94441 | JGI IMG/M metagenome (GOLD analysis project Ga0074046, IMG submission 94441) | Bog forest soil microbial communities from Calvert Island, British Columbia, Canada - Bog Forest MetaG ECP23OM3 | ecosystem: Environmental > Terrestrial > Soil > Wetlands ... | reverse complement strand
GGCACGCTGCTCGCCTTCACCCGAGGGCTAGGCGAGTTCGGGGCGACCGCCGTGGTGGCCGGGATCCAGCCCGGGAGGACCGAAACACTCGCCCTTGGGATCTGGTCGCGGATCGAGCTCGGCGACGATTCCGGTGCCCTCGTGCTCTGTCTCGCGTCGTTCGCTCTGGCGCTCGCCGCCACCACCCTGGCCGAGGGATGGTTGCGCCGCGCGCCCCATCCAAAGGCCAAGGCGCCGTCATGAGCCAGACTGAACTTTTGCTGCGCGGCACCGCCAGTGGCTTTCAGCTCGACGTGGATGCCGCGTGGAGTGAACGCGTGGCGGTTTTGTTTGGGCCGAGCGGCGCGGGCAAGACGACGCTCCTCGAGGCGATCGTGGGCCTGCGTCCGGAGATGCGCGGGCGGGTCCGCGTCGCGGGAGAATGGCTCGAGGACTCGGAGCGGGGACTTTTCGTGCCGGTCGAGGCGCGAGGGCTCGGATGGGTACCGCAGGACCCCACGCTCTTGCCGCACCTGAGTGTCAGCGGAAACCTTCGCTTCGGGCAGCGGCGCGCGGGTGCGAAGGGCGCGGCTTGGCTCGAGCGTGCGATCGAGGTGCTGGAACTCGGCGATCTCCTCGGTCGCGGCGTGCAGGAGCTCTCCGGGGGTGAGCGCCGGCGCGTGGCCCTGGCGCGGGCGCTCGCGTCCGGACCGCGCGCGATCTTGCTCGACGAACCCCTGGCGGCGCTCGATCTCGCGCTTCGGGCCCGGGTGCTGCCCTTCTTGTTGCGCGTTCGCGACGAGCTCGGATTGCCGATGCTCTACATCACCCACGATCCAAATGAAGCGATGCTGATTGGTGACGTCGCGCTGGTGCTCGCAGCGGGCCGCGTGATCGCTCTCGGGCCGCCGCGCGAGGTCCTGTGGAGCCAGGCCGTTCTCCCGTTCGCGCAGGCGCTCGGCGTCGAGAACGTGCTCGAGGCGCGTAGCATAGGCGGTGCGCGGGTGGAGACGCTGCGGGGCCTGCGGTTCGTGGTCCCTGCGGACCTTCCCACCGGCGAGCGTCTGCGGCTTGGGCTGCGCGCCGAAGAAATCCTGCTCGCGGCGGAGCCCCTCGGTCGGATCTCCGCTCGCAACGTCTTGGCGGTGACCGTGGCGTCGTGCGAGGTGGAAGCCGGCCAAGCGCTCGTGCATCTCGACACCGGTGCCGAGCCGCTTGTCGCGAGAGTTACTGGGGCCGCGGCCGAAGCGTTGGCGCTGGAGCGAGGCGCGAAGGTCTATGCCGTGATCAAGGCCCAGTCGCTCAGGCCGCTGTAGCGGCCGAAGCCTCGGAGGCCGCAAACGGACCGAGCTTGCGCTTGCGCAGCTCCTCCGTCATGAGCTCGCGGAAGCGACGGTTCCGGAAGAGCACCATGTCGACCATCCCGAAGTAGCCGGTCGGGAGCTTGGGGCTCTCCTGCCAGTGACGAAGCTCTTGAAAGGGACGCATCGCGAAGGCGTGGTGGTCGGCGTGCCGCGAGAGACCGACAAGAGTGTAGAGCGTAAACCAGGAATCCGTGTCCCATGAGTCGACGGGCGAGACGCGCTTGCCGGTCCTCACGAGTCCCCAGTGCTCGAAGTAGTTCACGGCCTCGAGCAAGCGCACCGCAACGTTCGCCTGCAGCACGTAGAGCACAAAGGCGCCGAGCCCAAAGACGCCGGCGATGGCGAAGGCGACGCCCCACTCGGCGACGAGGCCGTGGACGACCCGACTGCGCAGGAGCCGGCGGTCGAACAAGCCCATTTCCTCGTCGCCCAGGCGCTTCTTCTCCAGTCGAAAGGCGCTGCGGAACTGCCCGGGGACGGTGCGTCGGAAGAAGGCGGCAAAGGTTTCGCCGAAGCGCGCCGTCGCGGGATCGCTTTCCGTACCCACCCGCGCGTGGTGGCCCCGCAGATGTTCTGTGTAGAAATGTTCGTAAAGCACGCTCCCCATCAGGATCCGGCCGAGGAGCTGCATGTGTCGTTCACGGCGGTGGATGAGTTCGTGCGCCACCACGATGCCGGAGTAGCCCGAGTTGACCCCCACGAGGAGGAACGCGACGAGCGTGTCGGTTCGGAAGAAACCGTTGGCAGCCACCATCTTGACCGCCAGACCCAGGTTCATGAGTTGGAGCGCGACCAGCAGATAGAGCAGCGCATCGAACGGCCAGGCAGGGAGCGCGGGTGCGGGTTGACGCAGCTCCCGCGGCGACAGGTTGTCAAAGAGGACGGAGGCGAGGAGCGGCAGGAGCCAGAGCAACGCCACCCCCCAGCGATGCGGCGCCGTGGAGAGGAAGCCAAGCGTGGTGAGCGGCAGCACGAGACAAAGCAGGTGCAGGCTCAGGGGGCGCGTGGTGGCTCTCCCAGGGATGAAAGAAGCGGTGGTCGGGGAGGTGGGATACGCGGCAGCCATACGACTCCTCTGGAGCGAATTCGAGCGCGACTCGATCACATACGAGCGCGTATGCAGGTACTTGATTCTCCACATACGAAACGGTATGTCAAGAGCGATGAAAGAGCGCAAGCGCCCTCGAGAGGTCGGGAAGGAGGAGACCCGCGAGGCGCTGCTCCTGGCCGGGCTCGCAGAGTTTGCCGAGCGCGGCCTCGACGCGCCGAGCCTCGATTCCATCTGCGCTCGCGCTGGTTACACACGCGGCGCATTCTATGTGCACTTTCGCGACCGCGAGGCGTTTGTCGTGGCGGCCATGGAGCGGGTGCTCGGGCCGTTCCTCGACGCGGTCGTGGCCCGGGGCGAGGAGGCCCACGACCTCGCTCGCACGATCGAGCGCTTCGTCGCAGCCCTTGCTGCCATGGCGCAGCTCGTGAGCGCCCCGGACCCGGGTCTCCCTCCGAAGATCATTCCCCTGCACCGGCTCCTGGACGCCTGCGAACGCTCGCCGCACCTCGCCGAGCACTTCATCCGGATTGTGAGAGAGGCGATGGCGCGGGTCGAGAAGTCCACCCTCCGAGGTCAGGACGCCGGAGAAGTGCGAGGCGATGTCGACCCGAAGCAGCTTGGCTCCGTGCTCCTGTCCCTCGCCCTGGGTGCGATCGTGGCCCTGGAGCTTGGAATTGCGCTCGATCTGCAAGCCGCGGGCAAGGCCGTGCTTACACTGGTCGCTCGGCCCCCTTCCGTACGGGGAGAGCTCTAGGGCTCACGCCCTTCCGTGGAGTCTGCGCGGGTTCTCGACCATCATGATCTCGAGCTGTCGATCGGTCGCGCCACACGCCTTGAGCCATGGCAGGATGTTCTCGTACACATGGCTGTAGCCCCAGCCACCGTAGGCCTTGTAACACGTCTTCCACCCGATCTCTGCGCAGAGCAGCACACGATCCTCGAGACCGGCTTCAAGCAGCTGCATGACGAGCGCGATCTCCTCCTTGTCCGGGGAAAAGGCCCGGCCGGGGCCGATGCCTTCGGCGTACTCCTCGTGGCCGAAGTGATCGTAGGACACAAAGCCCACGCCCCGGGCCAAGAGGCGCTTCGCGATCGCGATGTCGGGGAAGAGGCCTAGGTGCGACATGTAGACCTTTGCAAAATCGCAGCCTTCCTTCTCCAGAATGTCGAGATAGAGATCGAAGTGGTCGAAGGGTTTCTCGCCGTAGATCAGAAGGTGTCCGTTCGGGTGGACCGTGAGGGAGGCGCCCGTTGCCGCCTGGGCACGGGCCGCGGCGCGCAGCACCTTCTCCTCCGCCGGCTGAAACGGCTCTTGAGGCAGCCCGGAAAGCCCGATCTCCCCGATATTGCCCGCACGAACGCCCGTTCCATCGATGCCGTCGGTGAGCTCCCGAATCATAATTTCGGCGAGCTCGTCCACGCTCTTGCCAGCGATTTGCGGTGGATGACAGGCGTTTATGTACCAGCCTGTCGAAGCCACGATATGAAGGCCCGTCTCGCGGGAAATGCGTTGGAGCTTTCGCACATCCCGGCCCATGCCGGGGAGGTCCACATTCACGAGGGCTCCGCCACCGGCCTTCTTGTAGTCGGCCACTTCTCGGATCGTGAGCTCGACGTCGTCTTGCACTAGGTTTCGCCGCCACGCGAGCCCGTTGCGCCGGACGCGCCCGATGTTCCCGAGCGTAAACTCGCCGTCCGCTTCCTTGGCTTTCTCGGGATTGCCGTAGGGCATGTGCCAGCAGAGGATGTCGATCGTGAGGTGGACATGCGACATGGTCCCACCGAGCTCGCGCGCGTCGATGGGACCGAATACGGTCTGGACCGTCGCCATCGCGGCTCCCGCTTTAGAAGTTTACTTCGACGGGCTCGGAGTAGAACTGGCGATACCACTTTCGGAAGCGGCTGATGTCGCCATCCCCCTCGGCCAGCACCGGTTGCGGGCGGAAGACCTTGGTGTTCCAGAGCGGAATGTCGAGCTCCCAGTCCTTTGCGTAGAAGTCGAAGAAACCCTCTGCCACCTCGCGGTTCGACTTCTCGTGCAGATAGTAGTTGTGGGTGAGCTCCATCTTTCCCGGATCGATCGGCGTTAGAGACTGCACGGAGACGCCTTCGATCAGCCCCGATACCCGGGTCAGGGACAAGCCTGGTCCGTACATGAACGAGCGAATTGTGGCCATCCCCTCGGCACTCGACTGCGCGGCCGCATCGCGCACGAATTCAAGATGGAGCTTCATGATCGGGCCTTCGGGCGTAAGGTTCACGCCCTTCACTTCCATCCCGTGCAGCGTCTTGAAGTGCGCGACATCGAAGCCGTTCTCGTAGAGATCCTGAAGGTGCGCGTTGATCTCCCACTTGCGGCGGCCGAACAGCGAGTATTCGGGGTGGCCCACCTCGGGAATCAGGTCCGGTGTGAAGGCCGGCTCGGCCTTCTCGGCATGGAACCAGCTCGCGACGAAGCCGTTCTGCTCGAGCACCCGCCAGCATCCGACCTCGGCCTTGGGCGGAATGCGTTTGGCGTAGGGCACCTCGGCGCAGCTCCCGTCGCCGTTCCAGCGCCACCCATGAAACGGACACCGGATGGTGTTCCCAACGACTTTCCCGCCAACGCCGAGATGTGCACCGAGGTGCGGGCAATAGGCGTCGAGGATGCGCGCCTTGCCATCCTCGCCCCGGAACACCACAAGATCCCGGCCCACCACGTGCACAGGCCGCACGCCGGCGGCCGGAAGCTCCTCCGAATAGCAGACCTTGAACCAGCCGTTCGGGAACGGCGGCAGGGGAAAGCGCTCCATCGAGTCTCCTCCGGCGGCGACTCCGCGGGGTTGCGGGAAGCCGGAAAAGTAGAACATGTTCTAGTTCCATTGTGACCCAGAACGGGGGGGGCTGTAAAGGTCTCGGGACGCCTCGGGCTCGTCGAGCGGCGAGGAGAGAGCGTCGGCACGCCGGGGCGCGCGCGTCCTGCCAGGGGCCGCTGCGCGGGCCTCCGCCGTCCGTCGCGGCGCAGTCACGCAAGCGCCTCGCGTCGACCGTCGGCTAGCCCTCGAGCTGCAGCGCCTTCGGCTCGAGGAATTCTTCCAGGCCATAGCGTCCGAGTTCACGGCCATTGCCGGACTGCTTGCAGCCGCCGAAGGGTGCAATGGGATTGAAGGGCGCACCGTTGATGTCGAGCTGGGCGGTGCGGATGCGACGCGCCACGCGTTTGGCGCGCTCGAGGTCGCGTGACCACACGGCTCCCCCGAGCCCGTAGATCGTATCGTTCGCGATGCGGATCGCGTCCTCCTCGTCGTTGTAGGGAATGATCGTAAGGACCGGTCCGAAGATCTCCTCCTGGGCGATCCGCATTTGGCTGCTCACGTCGGCGAAGACCGTGGGTTTCACGTAGTAGCCCTTCGGCAGCGCCGCCGGCTGCTCGGGGCCTCCGGTCACGAGCTTTGCCCCCTCGTCCAGGCCGCTCCGGATGTAAGCCCGCACACGTTCCTGCTGCGCCTTGGAGACGAGCGGCCCGTAACGAAAGCTTCCGCTTCGCGGATCGCCGAGCGTAAAGCTCTCCGCCTCCTCCTTGGCAAGTCGCACGGCTTCGTCGTGGCGCGCGCGCGGGACCAGCATTCGCGTCCACGACGCACAGGTCTGACCCGAGTTGATGAAGGCGTGCCCAGTTCCTGCGCGCACCGCCTTCTCGAAGTCGGCGTCGTCGAGGATCACGTTCGCGCTCTTCCCGCCGAGTTCGAGGGAGACCTTCTTCACCGTCGCGGCCGCGAGTTCTGCCACGCGACGACCCGCGGCCGTCGATCCCGTGAAGGACACCATGTCGACTTCCGGATGCTTGGCGAGGGCTTCGCCCACGACAGGCCCCGCGCCCGTCAAGAAGTTGAAGACCCCGGGTGGCACACCCGCGCGATCGACGATCTCCGCGAACATGAAACAGGAGAGCGGGACCACCTCGCTCGGCTTCACGACGACGGTGCAGCCCGCCGCCAGGGCGGGACCGACTTTCGCCACGATCTGGTGCAGGGGATAGTTCCACGGTGTGATCGCTGCGACCACGCCGACTGCTTCCTTGATCACGAGGGAGTTGCCGATCCTCTCCTCGAACGAATACTCACCGAGCAGATCCGCGTAGAAGCGGATGGTCGAAACGGGGAAGTCGACCATGAACTGCTCGGTCATCGGCCGGGGCGCTCCGAGCTCGCTGATGATCACCTCGACCAGGTCCTTGCGCCGGGCAAGCACACCGTCCGCGATGGAGCGCAGCGCCTCCGCACGGTCCTTCGGCTTCGCCAAGGCCCAGCGCTCGAAGGCCCCTCGCGCCGCGCGAGCCGCATGATCGGCGTCGACGTCATCGCCTGCCGGGACACGGCCCACCACCTCCTCCGTCGAGGCATCGTGCACGTCGAACCACCCAGCGCCGTGGGGCGCGACCCAGCGGCCGCCGATCAGAAACTTCTCGAAGACGAGCATCCGTAGTCCTCCTCAAGATTCGCGGTAGGGCTGACCGAATGGTGTGTAGGGATCCCCGGGGATCTCGATCAATTCGATCAGCGTTCCGTCCGGATCGCAGACGAAGACGAGCTTCGAACCATAGTCGGGGTGGTGGACGTAGGTGTCGTCCAAGACACGTGTACCCGCGGATCGGAAGCGCTCGAGAGACGCATCGAGGTCATCGACCCGCAGCATGAGCGCCGCCATGCCGAGCTGATTCATGGCCCGAGGCTCGCCGCCGCCTAAAGGCGGCGGCGCCAGGAACGCGAAGAGCGCGAGGCGCAGACCGTCGCGCTCGAGAAAAACAGTGCGCTGGTCGACGCCTCGCAAACGCAAAAGGCGATCCGATTCTTCACCCTTTACATGGACCTCGGTAAGCGGCCGAAAGCCGCAGAGGTCCCGGTAGAAGCGGACTGAGCGCTCGAGGTTGGATACGCAGATCCCAAGGTGTCCGACCCGCAGGACGGCCATCAGTCCTCCCCACTGCCTTCGAGCCAGGCGCGCAGTTCTGGCTTTCGAATCTTGCCCATCGGTGTGCGTGGCATCGCCGTCACGAATCGGAACTCCTCAGGCACCTTGTAGCGCGCGAGCTCTTCGGCGCAGCGTGCGCGCAGGGCATCCGGCGATGCCTCCGCTCCCGGTACGAGTTCGACGAACGCCACCACGCGCTCACCGAGCCGCGGATCGGGCTTGCCCACGACGGCGCACGCCCGCACCCGAGGATCGGAGTGCAGGACGCGCTCGATTTCCGCAGGGTAGACGTTCGCACCGCCGCGCAGAATCAGCTCCTTCTTGCGGCCACGAATGAAGAGCGTGCCCTCGCGATCGAGCGTGCCGAGGTCACCCGTACGGTAGACCCCGTCGCGCAGTGCCTCGGCAGTCTCCTGTGGCTTGTTCCAATAGCCGAGCATTGGGGTGTACACCCTGGCGAAGGGACCCGACCGCGCCGGGGCCACGCAAATCTCGCCGATCTCGCCCGGTTTGAGCTCTCTCCCCTCCTCGTCCAGGATCCGGATCTCGATCCAGGGCAGCGGCTTGCCACAGATTCCGGGGAGATTGGGCGACCCGGGGAGGGCCCGGGTGACGGCGGTCGGCGCTTCTGTCATGCCATAGCCGATGGACACATCCCGTCCGAAGCGCTCGCGGTAGAGCCTGCGGAAGGCGTCGGGGCAGTCGGCACCCCCGACCTCGGGACGGGTCAACGATCCGAGGTCCTGCGGCTTGACGTCCGGGTGCGTAAGGAGATCGTGCAAGATGGCCGGCACGGCGTGGAAGGTTGCGATTCGTTCCTGCCGCACCCACTCGGCAACTCCCAGTGGGTCGATGCGATCCATCGCCACGCATACGCTTCCGATCTGAAAAGCGGTGAGCGGAACAAGCACGATGAGATTCAGGATCGTGAGGGGAAGCAGCACGCCCATGCGCTCTTCGGGGCCGAACCAAGCTTCGGCACGCGCCACCGCTCCGGGCACGAGCAGGTTGTGTTGGCTATGGACGGCACCCTTCGGGAATCCCGTCGTCCCGCCGGTGTAGGCGATCGCGGCCGGCGCAAACGGGTCAAGACGTGGAGCGGGCGGGCGCGCGGTTGACGCGCTCTCGAGGAGGATGTGCCAGGAGAGTTCCCCCGGGCCGAGTGCGCTCGCCGAAACGCCTCCCGGGTCGGCGCGTACGACTTGGTGAAGGGCGGGCAGCTCGCTCCGCCGCGCGGCGATCTGGGCCGCTTGTGTCTCGTCTCCGAGGAAGACTGCCGCTTGGCAGTCGGCCAGCATGTAGACCTTCTCCGGGGGTGCGAGGGGACGGTTGATGCCCACCCAGACGGCCCCAAGGCGCTGTGTGGCCAGAAAGGCCACGACGATCTCCGTGTCGTTCGGAAGCGACGCCGCGACTCTCACGCCGGGCGTCACCCCGAGGGCCGAAAGTGCGCACGCCGCGCGGTCCGCGGCGCGATCGAGCTCCGCGTAGGTGTAGCGGCCATGCCGGCCGACGAGCGCCTCGCGTCCGGGATCTGCCTGCGTGACCCGGCTCAGCACCTCGGCGATCGTCTGCGGAGCACCGGGGATCTCGGGGCGGATCCCCGATTCGATGAGACCGGTCGAGCGGTCGAGGGCAGGAGGGCGGGTCATGCCTGGCCCCGCCTAGGGCCGCATGTAGAAGCCGCCGCTCACGTTGACCGATTCCCCCGTGATGAATCCCGAGCGGCGGTCCGAGGCGAGAAACAAGATGCACTCGATGACGTCGGCGGTCTGTCCGTAGCGCCGCAGCGGGGTTTTCTCGATGAGCGGGCGGAACTGCGCGTCAAACTTCTCTACGAAGCGCGACCAAATCAGACCCAGCGCGATCGCGTTGCAGCGCACGCCAAAGGGCCCAACCTCGTGGGCGATGTTGCGTGTCAAAGCGAGGAGCGCGGCCTTCGACGCGGCGTAGGCAGGCTCGCCCCGATCGGGGTTCGGGTCGCCAACCCATGCTGCGATCGATCCAATATGGATGATCCCGCCGCCCCTGCGCTCCACCATCGCGGGGAGCACCTTGCGGGAGAGGTAGAAGTTCGCACTGAGCGAGACCTCAATCGTCCGGTCCCAATCCGCCGGATCGTAGTCGACCATGTGGCCAAGTTTGTTTTCCGCCGCGTTACAGATCAGGATGTCGACTGGGCCAAGCCCGCGCGCCGTCTCCGCGATCATGGCGTCGACCTTTTGCCGGTCGGCGATGTCGAGGTGGAAATCGAGCACACGGGCGGAGGCCTCCTTGCGGATGCGCTCCGACCACTCTCGAAGACGCCGCTCGTGCATGTCGCAGATCGCGACGCGTGCCCCCTCCTGCGCGAAGCGCAAGGCCGTGGGACCGCCGATGCAGCCTCCGCCGCCGCCCGTCACGAGCACTACCTTGTCTTCGAACTCGCGCTCCGGGTGGTCCATCGCCAGGGCTTCCTTCTAGACCGGGAGGTTGGCGAGGCCGCGCGCGTTGTCGCGCATCACCCGGCGCAGGTCGTCCGGTGCGAACTTGCCCTGGATGTCCTGGAGCCACTCCTCGGGGTGAGGCACGCACTCCGGATGGGGATAGTCGGAGCCGTAGATCACATGGTCCACGCCGATCAGCTCCGCAAGAGCGACGTGGTCCTCCTCGTGATAGGGATTCACATAGACGTGCTGCTTAAAGATCTCGCTCGGCCGTCCATGCACGCGCCCGCCCAGCCAGGGACCGTTGCGACCCATGCCCTTCATCTTGTCCATCACCTTGAGCAGGTAGGGCACCCAGAGCGAGCCGTTTTCGACCGAGACGATGCGCACATTCGGAAAACGCCCGAAGAGATTGTGCAGAATGAGGGCGGAGATCGTGTCCATGATCGGCCGGTCGCCGTAGAAGTTGGTCCATTGGAACGCCGACTGGCTGTGGGAGGAGGGATTCGGCGCCTCGCCCCAGTGCACGGACATCATCTCGTTGTAGCCCGACTCGCCGACGTGGTAGGCGATCGTGATGCGTGCTTCGTTGACGCGCGCCCAGAAGGCATCAAACACGGGATCGGCAGGGGATCTTCCATGCGCGGGGCCCACTCGGATATTCACGAGGCGCGCGTCCCGCCCGAGGGCCCACTCGAGGTCCTTCACGGCTTCTACCGGATCGAGCAACGAAACGATCGGCGAGGCCAGGATCCGTCCGCAGTGATTGAAGCCCCATTCTTCATCGAGCCAGCGATTGAACGCGCGTAGGTTGGCGTAGGTCTGCTCGGCGTCCTGCTTCATGAAGTGCTCCACGCACACGCCGAGCGTCGGAAACAAGAAGATCGACTCGACGCCCTGCTTGTCCATGAGGGCAAGCCGGGCATCGCGCTTCACAAAGGCGGGGTCTACCGGAATGTGCACCTCGTCTGCGTCGACAGGGCTCTCGTGAGTCAGCGTACGCAGGAACTCTCGCAGGGATCCGGGGCGAAGGGTGGTGTCGAAGTTGAGTTCCATGTCGGCCAGAAAGGTGAATGCGCGGTCGCCGATCCGGATCTCTTCGCCCCCGTCTGCGCGCCGCAGGACCCGCACCGCCTTGTCGCGATAGCGGGGTTCGAGAAAGCGCGTGAAGGCGTCTCGGGGTTCGTAGTAGTGGTTGTCCCCGTCGAAGAGCGTGAAGGCGGGTCGGGCCATGGCGTGCCCCTCCCTCTTGGAAGCCTGTCAAAAATGGAACATGTTTCAAAACGCATTATCCGGAGGATGCGCGGGTTTGTCCAGGGCGGGCGGGTCCGGCCTTTTTGCCTAGCGCAAGCCCAGCCTCTCGAGCTGATCCTGCGGCGCCTCAATCTCGACCAACGCCGCGCGCAGCCTCTCGGCCACCTCCTTCTCGCGCGCCGATTGAGCCAGGTTTTGATCTTCCGTGGGATCGTTGGCCAGGTCAAACAGCAGGTTCCCGGGCGGCACGCCCAGGCTCCAATAAGGCAGCGGATCGCCCTTGGCGAAGGGCTGCCGGATGACGGGAATCCGCGACCCCGGCATCCGATCGAGGAAGGCCCGTTCGTCGGGTGGGGGGAGGCGAAGCTCGGGCATGCCCAAGACCGGCATCGTGGACCAGCGGTTTGACCAGAGGCTGAGCGGTGCGTTGTCCCCCGCTGGTCCTCGCACGTACTTCAGGTCTTCTTCCACCAGGTGCACTTGCCGACCATAGATTCCGGCGAGCACCCACTCCCGCACCTGCCGAACCTCGCCCCGTAGCAACGGTACGAGAGAGCGGCCGTGGCTGTACGGGCTCGTAGCGACACCGAAAAGTTCCGCGAGCGTGGCGTGGAGGTCGACGCTCGTGGTAAGAGCCCGGCAGATGCCCGCCGGAACGCCAGGCCACCACACGAGCAAAGGGATGTGGCCGAGCGGCTCGTAGACGGGGACACCGGGTTTGCCCCAGAGGTCCTTTTCACCGAGGTAGTGGCCGTGGTCTGTGGTCACGAAGACCGCGGTCGTGCTCCACAGTCCCGTGCGATCGAGGGCGTCCAAGACGCGCCCCAACCAGGCGTCGATCATCGTGAGCTTCGCGCCGTAGCAAGCTCTCACCTGGCGAGCCTGGGCGCGGGTCAGTACGCCCTTCGCGATCCCCCCTGCGACATAGGGCGGCCAGATGAGATGGGCCTCCTTCCAGTCCGGGTCGTACATCGAGGCGTAGGGTTCCGGCGTGTCGAAGGGCTCGTGCGGGTCGAACTCGTCGACAAAGAGCAGGAAGCGATCGTGGTGCGGCGCGTCGGCTTCGAGCCAGCGCGCCGCGGCGGTCATCGTCCGCGGGCCTGGAAAGTTCGCTTCCTCTCGGAAGTAGCCGCGGGAGTCGTCGTAGGGCATGGGCCCGCGCCCAAAGCTCGGTGCCCCGACCCATGAGGGGTCGGGACGCGTGCGCCAGGGATCGCTCTCGTGACCGCGCTCGTAGTTCCACGCGGTGAAGTCCGTGTGGTAGTTCTCACCGCCGGCTTCGAAGAGGTGCGGGTGGTCCGTCACGAGCTTCGTCACGACCTTCGCGCGGCGCAGCGGCACCGTGATCGGTTCTTCCCAGAGCTCGATCGAACCCCAGGGCTTCCACAGAAAGTCGAGCGCCCCGCACAGGATGTCATGGCGCGCAGGCATGCACGGGAGTGAACCCGAATAGTGTCGGTCGAAGCGCACTGCATGTCGCGCGAAACGTGCGAGGTTCGGTGTCGCGAACTCGCGCCCGCCGTAGGGCTCGATGAGATCGCGGCGCAGGCTGTCGAGCAGCACCACGACCGCGCGTGTCGGGCTCCCGGAGGAAGAAGAAGGTTGCACGATGGAGCTCTCCCCCGAGCGCGTTGCGAGGGGTCCAAAGCCGCCTCCGCAGGCTCCTATACTGCCGCACGTCCGCGTCCTAGGCCCGGGCGAAAACCGTCGAAGACAACCCCGGGACCGGCGCTCGATCGACCACGCAGCGCAACCGGCAGAGCGGCGAAGGGTCTCTCGGAAGGCTCGGGGTGGCGCGCGCGCCCGCCCCGGATTACCTCTCCCGCAAGCTGTGGAGGTCTCATGGTCAAGCTCGCGATCGAGTTCGAGAACCCCGCGAAGCTCTGGTGGGAAAGCGGGGGGCGCGAGCTGTGGGACAGCATCGCCTACGGGTTCGACGGGAACGAGGTGTTGGTCGACGACGACGTCGCGCACTCCTGGATCGCACGGGCGGCAAACATTCCCGGTTGGGAGGGAGGACCGAACTACGCGCCTCACCCCGTGTTCGTGAAATCCGTAGACGAAGACGAAGAGCTGTAGGGGCATCCATGCCCGATGCGCTCGGCGCTCATCGTCCCTTGGGTCTTGGCTACTGGCCCCTACCCGAGGACGCGCCGTCGCTGGCGATTGGGCGCGAGCCCATCCGCCTCGTCACACCCGACCGCGCCCTCGTTCGAGGCATCTTCTGGACGCCGCCCGCAGGCGTGCGCTGGAAGACGGCCGTCGTCCTCTCACACCCCCGCGGCGATTTCTCCGTTCACTATGCCTGTCCGCTGCTCGCCGCCGCGGGGTACGGCGTCTTCGGCTTCGCGACGCGCTACCTGAACAACGATACCGATTGTCTGCACGAGTCCTGCGTCGTCGACGTCGGGACGGCGGTCGCCGAGATGCGCCGGCGCGGGGCGCAGGCTGTGGTACTCCTCGGCAACAGCGGCGGCGGCTCTCTCATGGCGCTGGCCCAGAAGGAGACCCGGTGCGGTGACGGCTGGATCGGCGTCGCCGCGCACCCTGGTGAGGGGGTCTTCATGGGCCAGGTGATTGATCCATCGGTGGCTGACGAGAGCGATCCCCATTCCGTCGTGCCCGAGCTGGACATGTACAATCCCGAAAACGGGTGGCGCCCGTGGCCAGAGCCCTGTCGCTATGAGCGCGCATGGCTTACCCGCTACCGCGCGGCACAACTCGAGCGCATCGCACGCCTCGACGCGATGGCAAAGCAGTCACTCGAACAGGCGCACGACGCCGGCGCAAAAGCGCGTGCGCTCGAGAAGGCCACGGACGCGAAGGGATGGCGCTACTGGCGCCAGCGCGCCGTACACACGCGCTACTTAACGATCTACCGCACGCTTGCAGACCCCGCGTATCTTGACCTCTCGATCGATCCCGATGACCGGCCCATGGGGTCGCTCTTCGCGTTTCCGGACCCGCTCGACGCGAACTACGGACGCGGTGGGTTGGCGCGCGTCATGACCGCGCGCGGCTGGCTTTCGACTTGGTCCGCGCTCTCCTCCCCGGCGCGGCTCGCGGACACGCTGCCCCACGTCAAGGTGCCGACACTGATTCTGCATCCCACGGCTGACACCGAGATCCGCACGCGGCAAGCCCGGGAAATCCGCGATCGCGCCGGCAGCACGGACTTGACGTACCACGAGCTTAAGGCTGCACCCCACTATCTCGAGGGCAAAAGACGAGAGGCGATGGAGCTTGTCGCGAGCTGGTTGGAGCAGCGCTTCCCGAAGCCGTAAGCTGGCCCCGCTATGCGCCGTCGAGCAGGACCTCGTGCGCGAGCTTGGTATCGAGATATTCCTTGAACTCCCGAACCTTGCCCTCCCGCACGACGAGCAGGAAGTGGTAGAGGTTGTTGTAGAGCTTCCCGTTGGCGTGGCGACCCTGGGACTCGGCCTCCACAGCGACGCGGTCGCCCTCGGCCGTAATGCCATGAATGGTAAAGCGCAACCCTTCGGGGAATGCGCCTAGAATTCCCTCCATGAGTGGCGCCACCTCCTGCTTCGAACGCCGCCCGGAAAAGGCGAGGCTTCCCGCCGTCCACACGCTGGCGTCGTCCGCATAGAGGTCGAGGACGGCTTTCGTTTCACCCCGCGACAGGTGTTCGAAGAAGCGGCGCACAGTGCGCTTGTTGTCTTCGATACCCATGCCACTCATCCAAGCCGTGCGATCAGTTGATCGCCGTAGCTCTCGAGCGCCTTGCGCTTTGCGTCGAGCGTCGCACCCGGACCCAGTGTGTAGGCAAGAGGCCAGCTCACCAAGGCCGTGACCCCTGCGTCTTCGAGGCGCTTGAACAGGTCAACCTCCGGCGGGACGCTCACCGCGACGATGGTTTCAAAAGGAGTTCGCGCACGCTCGTATTGTCTCCGGAGCGCTCGCAGGCGCTCCATGATGCCGGGCACGTCCTCGGGCGTATTGCCAGCGCCGATCCAGCCATCGCCCACCCGCGCGGCCCGGCGCAGCGCCGCATCGCTCCCGCCACCCACATAGATCGGGATTTCGGCCTTCGGAGCCGGGCTCATTTCGAGGCGCCCGAAGTCATAGTACTCGCCATGGTGTTCGACCATGCCTCCCTTCCAGAGCGTCCTCATCACTGCGATCATCTCGTCGAAGCGCTTGCCGCGGGTGGCAAAGTCCTGGTTGCACGCCTCGAATTCCTCCCGCATCCAGCCGAGCCCCGCCCCCAGCGCGAAGCGGCCTTGCGAAAGGAGCGAGAGAGTGGCGACCGCCTTGGCGGCTTCGAAGGGGTTGCGCAGCGGCAGAATGTAGACCGCTGTCGAAATTTTCAGCCGCACAGTCGCGGTGAGAAGCGCCGAGCAGGTCACGAACGCGTCGGGCCAAGGCGTCGTCGAGTGGAATGGCGGGCTGCCGTCGGCGGAATAGGGGTACTTCGAGCGGATCTTCTCCGGCACCAAGAGATGGTCGGAGGCGAATGCACCGTGGAAGCCCACCTCTTCAGCAATCTTCGCCAGGGGCACGAGGTGTTCGGGCTCGGTAAACGAGAGGGACTGCCAGAATTTCATCGGGGCTCACTTCACCGCGAGGGGATTGATCGGGGAGCCGATGCCTCCGCTCACCTTGAGGGGCGGCGCGCTGAACAGAAAGTCCCACTGGCCGTCCCGTGCACAATCCTCGGCCAGCGTCTCGAGCTCGAACATCTCACCAAAGGGCATGCCCATGTCGCGGATGCCGAGAAGGTGCACGGGGTAGAAGACCGCGGGGTCCTCGCAAGGCATGACCTCGATCGCGGTGTTGTCCGCGCACACCGCCGCGACCTCCCGTTCGTGGAGCCACTCCACGCAGGCGATGCCAAGACCGGGGCCCTGCCAGAGATAGACCTCCTTGTCCCCTCCCTCGAGAAAGACGCGCAGGTGGCCGGTGCGAACGATCAGGATGTCCCCGGAGCGCAGTGCGACCCGCTGGCGTGCGAGAGCGGCGTCGAGGTCTGCGGGAGTAATCACGGTGCTCGGCGCGAGACGCTCGACCCCGTGAAGGCGCGCGATGTCCAAAAGGACCCCTCGTGACACGATCCCATTCACCGCCAGCTTGTCGATTCCGTTCTTTGCGGTGCCCGAAGCCGAGAGCGCGGCTTCGGCCGACACTCCGTTGTAGAGCAGCCCGTCGTAGTGAACGTGGGCGAGGCTGTCCCACTGCGTCGCGCACTGAAGCGGCATACAGATCACGTCGTCGGAATAATGAAAACCGCCCGGCGCACCGAAGGGGGCACCAATCGCCGTCATGTAGTGCTGGGGATTAAAGCGCCCGACCACCGTGCCGGACTGCGGACCTTCCGGACCAAAGGCAAGTCCCAGGCTGAAGACGCGGCCGCTGCGCACGCAGCGCGCGGCCTGCCGCACGACCTCGGGCGTGATGAGGTTTAGGGTTCCTCGCTCGTCCTCTTTGCCCCAACGACCCCAGTTGGACACACGCCGCGCGAGCTCCCGGACCTTGTCCATCGGGTTTTGGGTCATGGTGTAGGCCGCCCCGCAAGCGCGCAGGAGCAGCCGGCCTTCGGGCCTCTCACTTGAACTCCGGCATGATCTTTGTCGCGAAAAGCTCGAGTTGGCGGTCTTGCACGTGGCGGGGCGTCGTGCCCTGACAGAAGAAATTCCAGGAAAGCCACTCGAGCTTGCCGTCCGCATAGCACTTCACGAGGGGTTCCATGGCGCGCTTGATGTCGTCGACGGTGCCGCACAGCTGGTAGCCCTTCTCGATCATGCGCTTCACGGCGTCTTGGTTGCTCTTAAAGCGCCAGGGGCGGACGTTCGGGTCGTCCTCCGGATTGCGGAACAGCTCGAGGAAGCCGAAGTGGCCGAAGTATTCCTGATAGGAGTAGCCGGTCGTGTTGGCAGCAAGCTGGAAGGCCTCCTCGAAGGTGTCGCCGATGCAGATTGCCCGGACGCAGCCGCAGTTCTCCCCGAGTCCGAAGTTGAAGCCGTGTTCGGCCGCGACGCGCAGGTAGCTGCGGCACATCTCGAGAAACTTCGGCGGGTCGCCCTCCCAGATCCACGGCAGCCATCCGTTTTCCGCGCAGTTGAGCAGTGAGGTCATGCCGCCTGTGACCGGAACGGAAATCATCGGGTGCGGATCCTGGTAGGGACGCGGGCATACGCCGATCTTCTTGACGATGCCCTTGTCGTCGATCTCACCCTCGGCTCCAAACTTCCGCGTGTAATGCGCGGCTGCCCAGCCTTCGATCCCCTCGTAGGGATAGGGAACCTGAAAATGCTTGCCTTTGTAGTTGAAGCAGTCCTTCTTCCACGCTTCGAGCAGGATCTCCATGTTCTCGTCGTAGCGCTCGCGATTGGCCTTGTCCGCAGAGTCGCCGGCACCGGTGGCGACGCTGCCGCCCTGGCCCAGCACCTGCATCCAGCGCTTCTGATAGCCCCGTGCAAAGGCTACGCCGACCCGGCCCTTCGTGAGCTGGTCGAGGATGGCCAGGTCTTCCGCAACGCGGATCGGGTTCGCCGTGGTCATGACGATGGACATGGGCATCATCATGATCCGCTTCGTACGCGCGGCGAAATCGGCGAAAAGGAGAATCGGATTAACCGACAGCTCATTGCCTTCGGTATGGAAGTGATGCTCCGTCGTCGAGAAGGCGTCAATCCCCAGTTCGTCACCCATGATGCAGAGGTGGCGTAGCTCCTCGAGCATCTTCTGATAGCGCTCCGTCGAGCGGCCGACGGGACGCTGTTCTTCGCGCTCCTTGAGCGTCGCGGGAACGGAAGGCATGGCGAACAGATCGATCTTCACGGGGTGTCTCCTTTTTGGCCGATCAGCAGAAGCGCTCTTGGATCCAGGGTACGATCTTCTCGAGCGCCGCCTGCTGCCCGCTGCGGTCGCCCATTCCTTTCGGGCCGTAGCCGAGATGATCGCCTGGCACGGTGTGATGCTGCTTGTCCGGGGCCGGCGATGCCTCCGCGATCGAGTCGGTGTGGTAGTTGAAGACGGCGTTGTCCCCTGCATAGGCGACCACCAGCGTCGGAATCACGATCCGCGAGATGCAATCGAGTGTCGATGCGCGGGACGAGAGACCCGACCAGGTGGACAGCCACGCCCGCGGGGTTTGATACTTCCCGAAGCCGGCCTCGAGATAGTTGAACACGTCGGGTCTTGGAGAGAAGAACGACCCGATGGCCCGCTGCGAAGGCCAGAGCGAGAGGTCCGTGTAGGCGGGATGCGCCTCGGTACGATGCACGGCGAAGTAACGTCCGAGAAAGGCGCGTCGCTCGATGCGCTGCTTGTCTGCAAGGGGCAAGGCGTCAAAGTCTGAAGCTCCGAGCTTCGCCAGCCAGTAGTTCCATTCTGCAACGTGCTCCCGGGAAACGGCGTCGATGCGCGCTACACGCGCGCGCTGCCCGGCCTGGTAGTGGACCAGGAACTCGGGGGAATAGCGGCTTGGCCTGGGCAGCCGCTCGAAGCCATTGTGCGGGTCATACATGTCGAGGTTCGGATCGCGGGACAAGGGATCGCTCTCATCGGTGACCGAAGGGTCGATGATGGAGAGCATGAGTCTGCCCTGGCCGAGGTGGGTCGCGAGCTGGATGACGCCATCAGCGGGCGGCATCTCGAACCCGTTCAAATCGCAGACGTCACCGGCGGCGGTATCCCGCAGGCGTCCCGGCGGAGGTGTCGCGGCCTGCGCCTGGTAGAAGGTGTAGAGCGCGCCGCCCCCGGAGTTGCCGAGCAACACGATCCGCTTGAAGCCGCGGTCCTTCAGCAGCCGAATGGCGCCGGCGATATCGAGTAGAAGACGTTCGTGGATCAGGTTGATGTCGTTGTTGATGTAACGCCCGGCCTGACCGAAGGCCGCGATGCCCCCTTCCAGGAGCGCGGGCACCGCGTAGTGCCGCTGCATGTCTCCGCGCGGGTGCATGAGGAGCGCAACCACCGTCTCACCGCCCCGCGTGTAGAGTGTGCCGTGGGATTCTCCGCCATCCGCCGCCACCACGGGTACGGGCTCCACACGCGCCCCGCTCGGAAGCTTCTCGAAGGACCACAGCGATGGGCCGAGAGCCGGATAGCGTGCCAGCTGCGGAAAGGGCATGGCGGCTACTTCTTGCCCGAAGTGAGCTGGACGTGATCTCGCTTTGCGGCCATCGCCTCGGGCGCCATCACGAGAGGACGCACGCAGTCGATATTCACCGCCTCGATGTCATTCATGCCGATTTCTTGCCAGAACTGGTCCGCCATCTTGCGGGTTTCTTCGCCAGGACCGTGAACGGCTCCGCGCGGATGCCACATGATGGTGGTGCCTTCCATCGCGACCCCCGCCACGCTCCCCGCGTGCAGGAATCCGATCTCGTCGTAGTCCATGTTCCGATGGTAGTAGGGCAAACGAGATGCCTCGCGATCGCGCTGGAACGGCGCGGGCACGAAGTTGCAAAGCACCCAGCCGTCGGCGCGGAACAATCCGAAGGCCGAGGGGGGCACGTGATTTCGGTCGGCGATCACCGGGCGGAAGTCCGTGTTGTGGAAGCGGAACGGGAACAGATCACCCTTCCAACCCACCACGTCGAAGGGATGCCGGGCATAGAAAAACGAGGTGATTCGGCCGGCCCGCCGGACACGGACCTCGTATTCCGCACGACCGTCGCCGTCGTACGCCTTGGGCTCGGGAGTGGTGATGATGTCCGGATCGAAGGGATTGTGTCGGCCGAGAGTCGTATGTTCGACGAAAGAGATCTCAGCGTGCGACTCGAGTACGAGGAAGTAGTTGTCGCGTGTGATGGGCGCCAAGCGGTGGGTCACTCCCTTCGGCAACACAATGTAATCCCCGGGCCGAAATTCGAGGGGTCCGAACTCCGTCTCGACGGCGCCCTCCCCCCGGTGCACGAAGTAGAGCAGGTCCGCGTCCGCGTCGCGGTAGTAAAACGGCATCGGCGCGCTGCGGCGACTCACCGAGACCACCAGGTCATCGTTGTGCCACAGTCGCGTCGGCGCGCCGGACGCTTCACGCTCATCGGCCGGCCGAATCTGCTCGCCGTCCACGTCGCCCGGCGCGAACTCCCCCTCGACCCGCACCCAGCCCGTGGGTTCGTTCAGACGGTAGACATTGGCGACGCGGCCTTGGAAGCCGCCGCGCCCGATCTCCTCTTCCTTGAGCCCTTTCGGCACTGCCACGTGCGCCTGTCGCGGAGTCTGTCCTTTCGCAAGGTGGATCCACGAGTTCTTCATCTTTGTATCCTCCAGTCCGCAGCCCCTCTACGCGAAGAGCACCTTCTGCGAGTAGAGGGTATCCACGTACTCCTTGACTGCGACGATCTTTCCGCCGCGCAGCGTGAAGAGGAAGTGGTAGTGGTTCTTGTAGTCAAGGCCCTTGGCGCTGCGCCCTGTGATCACGACCTCCGCCGCGACCTTGTCGCCCTCGGCCACCATCCCCTCGACCGTGGGCGAAAGCGGCACCTTCGGGTCGTAGAGGCCGGTGCCCGAGCCGAAGAGACCAAGCACCGCGTCCTTGCCCTCGTACAGCCCGCCCAAAGGCGACGACGGCAACACCCACCAGTTGATGTCGTCGGCGAACTTCGCGATCGCGGACGGGTAGTCGCCCTTCGCGAGCGCTCCGAAATAGTCCGTAATGAGCTGCTTATTCTCCACGATGCCCATGGATCCTCCTTCAGGCTCAGGGAGCCCCTCGCAGCGTGGCGAGGGGCGCCGGAGTCGGGTTGTAGATGCGGTCGCCTTCCTTCGATCCGTCCATGTTCGAGGCGTTGCCAGCGCCAAAAAAGACGATCTCGCCCACGTCCCGGGCGGGCGCAACCCAGTCAAAGTTCCAGCTCGTCCCCCCCGGTTTTCCCATCGCCGTTCCGGGGAGCGTGTGCTCGACGTACTCGCGGTGGGCGAGTCCACCCACGCGCTGCGTGTTCTGTGGATCGGTGACCACGAACTCGCCCGCTCCTTGGCCATTCGTCTTCTGAATTGCCGTGACCTGAAATCCCCAGCGCGTGATCGCCACATCTGGGTGGGAGATGCGGAAGGTGAGCGTGTAGCGGCGGCCCGGGGCATAGGCGTCGGGCAGGCCGAGGAGCTCAACCTTGCCGAGCGTGTCCGGATTCAGGGGATAGGTCGCATGGCAGGAGTTGCAGGTCATCTCCGCGGGGACGCCCCCGATCTCCGGTGCGCCGCTTAGGCCGGGCTGCGGGCCCGACGAGGTCGCTCGTGCCCCTGGAACGGAGAAGAGCGCCCAGGCGATGAGCGCGGCCAGCGTGGCGCGAGTCGCGTGCACCCGGCCGCGCCGGGCTTCCGTGCCCCCAAGGATCGCGTCGCAAAAACCAGCGAGCCTCGCCGCTTCCGTCGGTTCGCTTCCGTCTGTAACTTCGAAAATTCCCGCGACGGCCTCCCGAAGCTCGCTCGCCGCCGCGCGCGCGAGCTCGACTGCCTGTCCTCGCGCGACGACGACAAGGGGCACAGGGCCGAGGGCGCCGACCCGATCGAGCGTGTCGCGCAGGAAGGCTTCCACTTGGCGTCGACTGTCCTCGAAGGTCGCGGGGTCGGGGAGACCGTCCTCTTGGATGCGGAACCAGACGAAACCCTCGTAGCCCGGGCACAGGGCGCTGCCGGACGCCATCGGGTTGCGCGGTCGCGCGGCCTGGGCGGCGCGCAGCGCGAAGTCGGGTCGGGCCGCGCCGCAGAGCGCGACGAGCTCGCCGGCGTCGCCGCCCGCGCCGTGCAGCGTCACGAACACTCCCCGTGGCCGCGTGGCACTCGGGTGACAGCCGCTCTCACGATGGACCAGTAGACTTCGCATTGCCTCGATTTCCGCACGCTCCCGTTCGGCGCATCGGCCGCGCGGGGCGAGGAGGTCGAATCAGCCGAGCTCCTTGGGAGCCTGCGCTGCGGCCTCGCGTCCCGCGATCCACCCGAACGCCACCGCGGGGCCGAGCGTTCCACCGCCGGCGTAGTAGTAAGCGCCTGTCGGCGACGCGATGCAGTTGCCGGCTCCGAACAGCCCGGGAATCGGATGGTCCCATGCATCGAGCACCTGCGCCTTGGCGTTGATCACAGGTCCCCCATTGGTATCCAAAGTGCCAGCGCCGAGCAGGATCGCGTAGTAGGGGCCGCTCCCGGCGATCGGATACATCGTGGGGTTCTTCTTGGGCAGCGGCCACTTCGTCCCAGGATTCGGAAACGACCAGATGCGCGCGTGCCACATGCGGTCGTAGAGCAGCTCGCCGCGGCGGAAGTCCGCGTCAACGCCTGTTTTGGCGAAACCGTTAAAGCGAGCCACGCTGGCTTTCAGCTCCGACGGGAAGGCCGGGTCAAGGCGGGCCCCGCCGAGCTTGGCCGAATGCTCGGCCAGCCTTGCATCGATCTCTTTCGCGAGCTCCTCGAAGGTGTTGCCCACGATCACATAGGGTGCGGTCGTGCCGGGCGCCGGGATGGGAAAGCGGCCGCCGAACAACTCTGCGCTGCGCTGGTCGTAAACCATGAAGAGCACGAGGTTTGTCCACTCGTGGTCGACGGTATCCCACGCAAAGTGAATCTTGGTGCGTTCGTTGTAGTTGCTCTTCTCGTCGACCACGCGCCGGCCGTGCTTGTTCACCAGGATCATGCTGTCCCCGGGCGGCATGAAGACATCGTCGGGAGTACTCGAGTATTGCAGCGCTTGCTCGAGCACCACCTCCGCCCGCCAGGCGCTCCCCATGTGCCCGAGCTTGGCGCCGAGAGCCGAGGCCAGCGTCACGAAATCACCCTCGTTCGTCGGCACCGCGCAGCCGCCGAAGACGGGTCCGGGTTGGTAGTGCAGGAGCAGCTCTCGATTGTGTGTAAAACCGCCGCTGGCGAATACGACGCCGCGACGAGTGCGCACGTTGACAACTGTTCCGTCACTCTTGGTGGCCTCGAGGCCCACCACTTCGCCTCGGTCATTCTCGAGGATGCGCGTCACCCGATGGCCCATCAGGACGGGCACGTTGTACTTTACGAGGCCCTCTTTGAGCTGACGCACCATCTCGTCGCCGAGGCCAAACGACCCGTCGGGCTTCTTGGGCCAGAGGCGGCGGTCGCGCGGGGTCGCGTCCTCGCGGGTAGGATCGAAGTAGTCGGGCATCGGCCCGAAGGCGCTCTCCGCCGGCTGCGAGATGAGCGCACCCATCTTTGCGAGCTCGTCGACGGCGACCGGCGCCTCGTCATAGAGCGCGCACAAGAGCTCGTACTCATTTTGCGGTAGGCCGAGCTGCGGGGAGCTTGGATCGTAGAGCTGCGGGTAGGAGTAGCGGGCCATGTGCCGCAGGGTCTCCTCCCGAGACTCATCGCCCTTGTCCTTGCGAAAGGAGTTATTCGGTACGAAGTAGACGCCACCGGACTTCGCGGTCGTCCCGCCGAACAGAAGCGCCTTCTCGAGGACGAGCGTGCGTGCTCCGGAATGCACGGCGGAGAGCGCAGCGACTCCGCCCGCGGCACCCGTTCCGACGACCGCGACGTCGACGTCGTACTGCCATTTGCGGTCGGAGAGGCGCTCGCGGGGAGGGCTTTCGCTGAGCGCGGAGGCAGTGGCTGCGCAGCCCGCTGCCGCGCCCACCACCCCCGTCGCACCCGCCAGCTTGAGCAGGTCGCGCCGGGAAAGGGTCAGGACGCCGCCCCCTCTTCCCACCACGGGTTCGAGTAGAACTGGCGCACCCAGCGCCGGTACTCGGCGATCGGGCCGTCGCCATCGCACAGCACAGGTTGGTTGCGGAAGCGCTTGGCCTCCCAGATCGAGAAATCCTGCTCAATCGCCTTCGACTGGTCGTCCATGTAGGCCTTGAGCAGCTGGACCGTCTCCTCTTCGCTCCGGCTGTCCTTCTTTCCGATGATGCCCGTCGCGAACTCGAGTGTGTCGTCATCAACCGGCGTAAGGCCCGCCGAGACCACGGTCGTGAACATGCCGGTGTAGGTCAGGAAGTTGAATCCGAGGCCCCAGTTTTGGGCTTCCATGTACAGATCGTCCTGCACACCCATGGTTTGAACCGTCTTTCGCGTGCCGATGTTCCAGAAGAACATCTTGCCGTCGAACTTGTGACTGCGCTCCCGGGGAGGATCCATGAGATGGACGGTCTGGAAGTGATGCCAGTCGATGGCATTTTCCATCACTTCCTGCGGCTGAGACTTGATCACCCAGCGGTACTTCTGCCAGGAGCTTGTCCACTCGGGGTCGCCCCAGCCAGGGATCTGCGGGATCAGGTAGTCGGGCGCCTTTCCTTCCGCGTGGTGCCAGACGAAGATGCGGCCGTTGATCTCTTGGATCGGCCAACAGCGCGTCTCGGCCCGGGGCGGGATCCTCTTGGCGTAGGGGATGGCCACGCATTTGCCCTCGGCGTTGATCTGCCAGCCATGGAAGGGGCAGCGGATCGTATTGCCGATCACCCGGCCGCCGACGCCGAGGTGCGCGCCCAGATGGGGGCAGTAGGCATCGAGGCAAACTGCCTGGCCGTCCTCGCCACGGAAAAGCACCAGGTCGCGGCCGAAGTAGTGGACTGGCTTGACCTCGCCCACCTTCAGCTCGTCGGAATAGCTGACGTGGAACCAGCAGTTCGGGATGCCGAACGGGAAACGGCCCATCGCGGTCCTCCGTCGAGTCCGGTTGACAGACAGGATTAGAACATGTTTCAAATCGAGTGACAAGGCGCTCCCGGCCATGCGGGGAGGGGGAGGACGAAAAAGCAAGATGGCAGGCCGGCTTCGCGGAAAAGTGGCGATTGTGACAGGCGGAGGCTCCGGCATCGGCCGCGCCTGTGCGCTTCGGTTCGGAGCCGAAGGCGCACGCGTCCTGGTGTCCGACGTACGCGCCGAGGCAGCGATTGGCGTGGCGAAGGAGATCGAGGCGGCGGGCGGCAGCGCGCGCGCCGCCACCACGGACGTGTCCGATGCGCGGCAGGTGGACGAACTCGTGGCGAGCGCCAAGGCCGGGTTTGGCCGCCTCGACGTGATGGTGAACAACGCCGCCGCGCCGATCGGCGGCCTCGTGGCGGAGATCACGGACGATGCGTGGCGGCGCGTTCAATCCGTGACGCTCGACGGTGTATTCCATGGCGTCCGCGCAGCACTGGGTGTGATGGTCCCGCAGGGCACGGGATCCATCATCAACGTATCCTCAGGCGCAGGTCTGGGCGGCGAGTACGCGCTCGGCGCGTATGGTGCTGCGAAGGCGGCGGTGATCAACCTCACACAGACCGCAGCCGTCGAGAACACGCGCCATGGCGTACGCGTGAATGCGATCTGCCCCGGGCCGATCGCGACGCCGCCCCTTCTGGCTTGGATCGACCACGTGCCCGGGGGCCGAGCGGCGTTCGAAGCCCAGATTCCCGCCAAGCGGATTGGATTGCCCGAGGAAATCGCCAACGTCGCCCTTTTCTTGGCCTCGGACGAAGCGTCATATGTAAGTGGCGCAGTCTTCGTGGCAGACGGCGGTGTGGCGGCACGGACGGCAGCACCCCGCTTCGACTGAAGCGGCAGGTCCCCGGCGGAATCCTCCCTTCGGGCGAGCGTCCCGGCAGGCGAAAGCAGCGTCGGAAAACCTCCCCGCCGTGTCTCGGCCGGCGGGGAGGCAAGGCTGCCGGGCTACGCCAGATCGAAGACGAGGACCTCTGCATCCTCAGCCGCGGTGAGCGCCATGCCCTTTTCGCCGGTCAGGGCTGCGCCATCGCCGGCGGCGAGTTTCTCGTCGCCAAGGGCTACCGAGCCGCGGACCACCTGCACCCAGGCACCCCGGGAAGGCGGGAGCTCGAGCGCGACTCGCTTTCCAGCGTCGAGCCGCGCCAGATAGAGATTCGCGTCCTGATGGACGGTGACCGATCCCAGGCGCCCATCGCGGGAAGCAACGAGGACGAGCTCATTGCGTCGCGCGTCGGGCGGGAACGCCTTTTGCTCGTACGAGGGCGCAAGGCCACTGCGCTCGGGCAGGATCCAGATCTGGAGGAAATGCACGATCTCGTTCTGGGAGGCGTTGAACTCGCTGTGCGTGACGCCGGTCCCAGCGCTCATGCGCTGGACTTCCCCCGGACGCAAGACTGCACCGTTTCCCATGCTATCGCGGTGCTGCAGCGCGCCCTCCAGCACATAGCTCACAATCTCCATGTTCTCGTGCGAGTGGACGCCAAAGCCTTTGCCGGGCTGAACGCGGTCCTCGTTGATGACCCGCAGCGCCCGGAAGCCCATGTGGGCGGGATCGTAGTAGTCGGCGAACGAGAACGTGTGGCGACTGTCGAGCCAGCCGTGTTCCGCATGGCCGCGTTCAGAACTTCGTCGAAGCGTGATCATTGGACTCTCCTTGGCCCTCGCGAACGCGCTGCCCAGCAGGCGTCCGCCGAATGCCCGCAGGGGCGAGACCTCGTCGCCCTTCGGAGTCCCGATTGTAGATCTCCTGTCAAGGCCGAAGCGTCTATCCCGCAGACGCGTCCTCTTGGTGCACGACGGCGCAGCGATTGGCGAATGCCCGAGCAATTCGGCCAATCGCCGTACCCGGGACGCGTATAATGCGACGATCCACCATGAGGAGACGATCATGAGGGCTGCGGTCATGCGCGCGTACAAGACTCCGCTCACCATCGAGGACATCGAGCTCGCGAGACCGGGGCCGCGCGAGGTGCGGGTCCGCACCGCCGCGACTGGCGTGTGCCATAGCGACCTGCACTGCATCGAAGCGGCGCTGCCTGTGCCGCCTCCCACAGTCCTCGGCCACGAGCCCGCGGGGGTCGTCGTCGAGGTCGGTCCCGGCGTAACCCATGTCCAGCCCGGTGATCACGTGATCGGGTGCCTCTCCGCGTTTTGCGGAAGCTGTGCGTATTGCCTCTCCGGGCAGCCGAACCTCTGCGGTGGCGCGGCGACGCAGCGCGCTCCCGGGGAGCCGCCTCGCCTCTCGAAGAAGGGCGAACTGATCCACCAGTTCGCTCATCTTTCAGCGTTTGCTGAGGAAATGCTCGTCCACGAGAACGCACTCGTGAAGATTCGCAAGGAGATGCCCCTCGACCGTGCGGCTCTGATTGGCTGCGGTGTGACGACGGGTCTCGGTGCTGTACTCAACACCGCGAGCATCCGTCCTGGGGATACGGCGGCCGTGATCGGCTGTGGCGGGGTGGGTCTCGCCGCGATCCAAGGCTGCCGCATCGGTGGAGCGAGCCGCATCATCGCCGTCGACACCCTCGCCTGGAAGCTCGATCTGGCCAAAAAACTAGGGGCCACTGACGCCATCGACGCCTCCGCGGAAGACGCCATGATGAAGGTTCTTGGGCTCACGGGCGGCGTCGACTACGCGTTCGAATGCATCGGCCTAAAGCAAACCGCCGCCCAGGGCCTCGGCATGATCCACAAAGGCGGCACACTCGTTCTGGTAGGTGTGGTGCCGATTGGCACGAACCTCGAGCTCAATGGCCTCGACATTGTGCTTCAAGGCAAGAGCATCGTGGGCTCGATGATGGGGAGCAATCGGTTCCGCATCGACATGCCGCGCTACGTCGACTTCTATCTCGACGGACGCCTCCTGCTCGACGAGATGATCTCGCAGCGTTTTAGCCTCGACGACGTGAACAAGGCCTTCGATATGATGAAGGCGGGTGAAGTGGCGCGCAGCGTGATTGCACTTGCGGGCTAGCAAGCGTAGGGCCCGGCACCGATCACGGCGGGAAGGGCCGCCAGGGCTGCGCCGCAAGCGACCCGCGCCCTCGACTGCGAAACGGTCAGGCGGGAGCGCCGGGTCTCCCCCCGGCACACGACCGGCGGGAGAGAGGGTAGGCCGCGAGGGGGGCAAAGCGCAGGACCCGACCGGGCGGCGCGCAGCCAAGCTATGGTCGTCGCTCGATGCCTCGCTACGACTACCGGCTGGTTGAGGTCTTTACCGCAGAGCGCTTCGGCGGGAACCCGCTTGCCGTGTTCCCGCGCGCGGAAGAGCTCTATCCCGAGCTCATGCAGCGCTTCGCCGCCGAGCTAAATCTCTCGGAGGCGACGTTCGTCATGCCATCGACCCGACGCGACTGCGACTACCGCGTGCGAATCTTTTCGCCGCGCAGCGAACTGCCCATGGCGGGACATCCGACGATTGGCACCGCGTTTGTGCTTGGTCACGGTGAGCGCGTGGTGTTTGAAGAGGGCGTGGGGCCGATTCTCGTGGAGCGGGCCACCGCCCCATCGGGTGCACCGATTTGGCGGATGACCCAGCCCCGGCCGCGCTTCGGACCACGCCTGGAGGACCGCGCGGCGGTCGCCGCCGCGCTTGGGCTCGACGCAAGTCAGCTTGAAGAGAAACTCCCGCTTTGCGCCGTCGCCACGGGACTGCCTTTTCTCATGGTCCCGCTCCGCAACCTGGAAGCTCTTGCCCGAGCGTGGCTCGAGCTTGAACGTTGGAAGTCCCTGGGGCCGCAGGCCCGAGATCTCCTGCCTTTCCCGTTCGTACAGGTCGCCCCCACGCGCTTCCGCTGCCGCATGTTTGTGCCTGAAGTTGGCGTCGTCGAAGACCCCGCCACCGGCTCGGCCGTAGGGCCCCTCGGAGCGTATCTCGTGGCCCACGGCGTGATCCCGGCGGGAAAGCCCGCACGTCTCGAGTGCCAACAGGGCGTTGAGATGGGGCGCCCGAGCCATCTCTACGTGGAGGTGGACGGCACACCCTCCGATATTCCCGCGGTGCGGGTCGGAGGCGAGTGCATCTCCATGGGCGGCGGCTACTTTGAGCTGTAATGGTGGAGCGGTCGACCATTCTGTTTGACGGGGTTTGCAACCTCTGCAACCGCAGCGTGCGCTTCGTGCTTGCCCGCGACCCGGGGGAGCGTTTCGCTTTTGCGCCTCTTCAGTCCGCGCAGGGCCGTGAGCTACTCACGCGGGTGGGGCTCCCCGCAGACGCGCGGGCGACCATCGTGCTCGTGGAAGGGGAGCGCTCGTTCGAGAAGAGCGACGCGGTGCTTCGTATCCTTGCCGGGCTCTCGGGCCTTTGGCCGATGCTGACTCTGCTTCGTGTTGTTCCGCGCAAGCTGCGCGACGCCGTCTACGACTGGATCGCTGCCAACCGCTATCGCTGGTTCGGCCAGCGCGCGGAGTGCCCGGTGCCAACGCCCGAACAGCGTCGCCGCTTCCTGGCCTAGACACCCCCTAAAGAAGCTTCCCCGGAGGTCTCCATGGCGACGGTGCTCGAGAATTGGCGAGAGGTGCTGACCACCCAAAATCTCTCCCAGGGCCGGCGCATGGACCCGGTCTCGAAGTGGCTGCTGATTACTCGCGCCAGCGTTTTCCCCATGACCCTCACTTCGGGTGCGATCGGTGGCCTCTTGGCCGTGGCGGGCCCGCACCCCGTGCAGGCGAACTGGCTCTTCTTCGCCCTGGCGATGTTGGGCCTCGTGTTGGCACACGCCGCCAACAACATGATCAACGACTACTTCGACCTCACGGGTGGCGTCGATAGCGCCGAATACGTGCGCGGTCAGTACGCCCCGCATCCGATCCTCTCCGGCCTAATCTCCAAGGCCGGTCTTGTCGCGGCGATTGCCCTCGTGAACGGCCTCGATCTTGCGATTCTGATTTACCTGACCCGGGCCCGCGGCGGAGCCGTGGTGCTGTTCGCGCTGCTCGGTCTCTTTATCAGCGTGTTCTACGTGGCGCCGCCTGTGAAGCTGAAGCACCACGGTTTGGGGGAGCCGGGGGTCGCGGTCGTGTGGGGGCCGCTCATGATCTGCGGCACCTACTTCGTCACCACGGGATCGCTTCCGGCATGGGTGGCCGTCGCGAGTCTGCCGTACGCGATTCTGGTCACCACAGTCCTGATCGGAAAGCACATCGACAAGATCGATGCCGACGAGCGGCTCGGGATCCGCACCCTGCCGGTGATCATGGGTCCGGAGCGGGCCGCCTTCTTAAGTCAGGTGTTGATGGTTTCGTTCTTTGTGCTGATCCTCTGCCTCGTCCTGGTGGGCTCCCTCGGCGTGTGGACCCTCCTCACGTTTGCTGCACTGCCTCGTCTCCGGCAGGTGCTCAAGGTCTTCAGTCAGCCCAGACCGGCCGAACGCCCGGCAAACTATCCGATCTGGCCCCTCTGGTTCGTCGCGTGGGCTTTCATGCTGACGCGCCTCGCCGGAGCCCTCTTCGTTTTGGGCCTCGTGGCCAACGCCTTCTATCCGGTTTTCTTGTAGGGGAAAGCGAGGGAAGGGAGGGGAGCCCCTTGCGGGGCGGATGCGACAGGACCGGGCTCCTCGCCCCGGCGAAGATGCGCCGGTCGGGCATGCCGCGCCGGAGCCGCTCGTGGTGGCTCGTTCGCGACCAGCGGCGCGGCGGAGCGCGTCGGTCCTTCCGTTCCCGCGGCCCCGCCTCCCTTCCAAGGCAGGAAGTACCACTTCTGGGGTCGAAGTGGTGTGAATTCTGTCTTTCCGCAAAAAAGTTGATGGGCGGGTCTTCGAGACGACAGCCATGGGGCGCGTAGCGCGCAGAGTTGAAGCGTCTTCAGCATGGCAGGTGCCCATACCCCGGGGGTATCGTGATACTGGTCGGAGCAGCCAGAGGAGCCTATGAACGCCGAACGGATGATCAAAGCAAAAAAGCGGAGCCTCGACGAAGCCGCCGCGCTCCTCCGACCGAAGGACCTCCTGGCATTTCCGCTAGGCCCCGGACAGCCGACCGCGTTCCTTCACGCCCTCGGGGAGCGCGACGACTGGGAGGCCCTCCAGGCCTTCGGCGCGCTGGCACTCGCCCCGTTCAAGCTTTTCACACGGCGTGGTGTCACATACTTGTCCGGGTTCTACGGACCCGTCGAGCGAGGACTCGAGCAGGCAGGCTACGACGTGCGTTTTGTCCCGGCAGATTTTCGTCGCTACGGGACCCTCGCGCGACAGATGGCGCCCCGTGTGATGGCGACCGCCGCTGCGCCGCCCGATGCGAACGGACGTCTCTCTCTCGCCTTGCACGCCGGCGCGACCGTCGACGAGCTCCACCGCTGTGGTCGCGACCCCGACCGCATCCTGGTGGTCGAGGTGAACCCCCGACTGCCCCGCACGCTCGGGCTCCCGCCGGACCATCCCCACTGCCTGCACTGCGAAGAGGTGGACGTCATCGTCGAAGGTGACGACGAGCCGGTTGCGCTCCCCGAACAGGAAGCGACGGAGATCGAGCGCGCGATTGCCGCACACGTCCGCGATTACATCCCGGACGGAGCGACTCTGCAAACCGGTATCGGTGGGATTCCGAGCGCGGTGGTCGAGCTCTTGGCCGAGGGGCCGGGAGGCGACTATGGGGTGCACTCGGAGATGTTCACGAGTGGGCTCATGAAGCTCCACCTCGCCGGAAAAATCACCAACAAGAAGGGCATTTACGACGGCGTCTCGATTGCGACCTTCGCTCTCGGAACGAAGCAGCTCTACCGCTGGCTCGACGGACAGGAGGCCGTCCGATTTCTTCCCGTCGAACTGGTGAACGAACCCGGGCTGATCGCGCGCAATCGCAACATGATCTCCATCAATGGCGCACTCTCCGTGGACTTGGCGGGTCAGGTCGCGGCGGATACGGTCCGCGGTCGCCAGTTCTCGGGCATCGGTGGGCACGAAGATTTCGTGGCGGGCGCATCCTTCGCTCCGTGCGGTAGATCACTGATCTGCCTGCCGTCGACCGCTACGATTTTAGGAGAGCGAGTCTCGCGCATCGTTGCCACACTACCGGCGGGGACGATGGTCACGACACCGCGCCACCAAGTGGACGTCGTGATCAGCGAACACGGCACCGCCGAGCTCGCCGGAAAGACGATGGAGGAGCGCGCGCAGGCGCTTATCGCAATCGCGGATCCCGCTCTGCGCCCCGGCCTTCAAGAAGAGGCCGCGGCCGCGCTGGCGGGACGCGGCAGGCACTAAGACCTGAGCGGAAACGACGGAGGGTTTTCATGTTCGAGCAGTCCCGTTTCGCGCGCATCGCCTGGATCCCGATCCTTGCAGGGCTGAGCTGGCTTTGGTGCGCGTCCCACGAGGGGCTCGTCGTGGGATTTCTCTTCTCGACGATCCCGGGTTGCCTGTTGCTGGCATCTGGCGTCTCGACCCTGCTTTGGCCTGGGGATCTGCGGATCGCCCAATTCACAGCGCTGGGCGGCCTGATCGGTGTGCCCCTCGCCCTTCCTGCCTTCCTTACCGTCGGCGCAGGTACAGGCACCCTCCTCGTCCTGCTCTCCGCAGCGTCCTATGTCGCGGCGGGGGCGATCTCGGTGCGCCAAGAGCCCCACACCGACGAGGTCCCCGTGCCCCAGCCTTCGCTTCGACTCGACGCCGAGGTCGCCCTCGACGATGCGCTGCTCGCCACGATGGGCGTGTCCCTGCCCATTCTGGCGGGAGGCGATCGGCGTCGCCTCGCGGAGGAGGTGCGTGCGGCGCGGGAGCTGTTCGAGGCGCGCGGGTGGCTCGAGAAGCCGATCAGCTACCACGCGACCCCGCCCCTGCTCGAGTCTCCCCGCATCCGACGCGCCCACACCTTCCGGGTCGACTTCGAGCACCTTTCGTTCGAGAGCGAGTACGAACCGCACGACGGAGAACCTGGCCGCGAGCGCTGGCTTGGCTATCGGCCCAATCGCACCGCGCACGCGTGGGTAACGAGGCACGCCGACCACGCGCGCCCGTGGCTCGTGTGCATCCCTGGCTATCAGATGGGGGTTCCGCTCATCGACTTCGGCGCATTTCCCCCCGCCTGGCTGCGCGATCGGCTGGAGCTCAACCTGGTTTTGCCGGTCCTACCCCTCCACGGTCCTCGAAAGATTGGACGGCGCAGCGGCGACGGGTTCCTTTCGGGAGATGTGCTCGACACAATCCACGCCGAGGCACAGGCCATGTGGGATCTGCGAAGAATCCTTTCATGGGTGCGCGCACAAGGCGGCACAAAGATCGGAGTCTTCGGGCTCTCCCTCGGCGGCTACAACACTGCGCTGATCTCTTGCATGGACGACGCCCTTGCCTGCAGCATCCCCGGGATCCCAGTCACAGATTTTACCCGCACCTTCTGGCGACACGGGCCACCGCTTGAAATTCGCTACATCGAGCAGCTGGGCATGTCTCGCGATGCGAGCAGCGAGATCATGCAGGTCGTCTCGCCCCTCGCGCTGCGCCCGCAAGTCCCGCACGCCCACCGTGCCATCTTCGGGGCCGTCGCCGACCGACTGGTTCCCGCCGAGCAGGTGCGCGACCTCTGGCGACATTGGGACCGGCCGCGCATTGCGTGGTACCAGGGTGGCCATGTCACCTTTCGGTGGCATCGCGCAGTGCGCGAATTGATTGAAGGCACCCTCGCAGGGGCGGGCCTTACGCGCTGAGCATCGGCCGTGCGAGTCGGCTCGCCGGGTCCCAGGCCTCCGACGGCAGTACCACGCGTTGATAGAGCGACGCCCGCGCGAGCTCCCACAGGGTGAGCGCCGGGACCACCCCCACCCCCAGGCACAGCAGTCCCGCTGCACAGGCCGCGGCGCCGCCTGCGGTCATTCCGAGGATCGCGAGGCCGTGTCCCCGGGTCAGGCGAAAGCTCTCCTGGATCGCATCCACGGCGTCGAGCCCTTCCTCCACGACGAGATAGGGCACGAAGCGCGTCCGGCAATAGAAAAGAACACCTGGCAGGAGGAAGAGGGAGAGGCCGAGGAGCGTGAGGAGAAAGACGAGCACGTTCGCGGCGACCGACTCCCGGTAGTTGTCGAGCACGCGAAGCCCGAGGTGTGCGGGGGCCGGGAGTCCGCGCACGGCGCGTAGACAGACGTAGGCAAAGCCATCCTGAAGCGGTGCCGCGACAAAGGCCGCAAAGGCTGCAGCCCCGAGTACGCCCCAAGGGCCGGTGAGCAGGGCAGCGCTCACTCCCCATGCGCACAGCAGCACAAGCTGCGTCGCTAGTAGCCCAAGCGCGCATCGTCCGAGAACACCCCGAGCCTTGGCAAAGGGGCGGAGGGTGGATTCGGGCAATGCCTGACAGCTTGTTAGGCAAATCGTCATCGGCTCCTCGGCCTGGCATGAGTGCGTGGCGCTTCGACCAATGAGAAGAGCAAGAGCCGTGCCACGCTTTTGGCGCGCGCGCGTCCTCGTGAGTTGGCCAGCGTGCAGCGTAGAAGCGACAGTGCAGCCCGAGCCTTGCGGTGAGCGAGCGCAAGGGAGTCTTTTTTGCCCCTCCCAGGGTTTCAGATCGGAGAACTGCCTCACGAGCGGATCGCGCGGATGCGAGGCTTCGTGAGCGCAGAAGCGCGCACTCCGTAGACGGATTTCAAGAGTCGCTTGATCTCCGCGTGACGCTGTCGCGAGGTCGTTGTACACAGCCCGGATGCCGCGGGCGATTCTCTTCGATTTGGACGGCGTGCTGATCCACAGCTACGAGGTCTGGTTCGAGCTGGTGAAGGCTGCGGCACGGGATCTTGTGGGCGGGGTTGTGTCGCGGGAGGAGTTTGGGGCGGCCTGGGGCCAGGGCATCGAAGCCGATGTAGAGCGCTTCTTCCCCGGACGTAGCCTCGAAGAGGTCGAACGTTACTACGACGCGCATTTCCTCGAATACGCTCCTCACCTGATCGTCAGTCCCGACGCGGCTCCTGTTCTGCGCGAGCTTCGCTCCCGCGGTCTCCCCACCGTTCTCGTGACAAACACCCCAGGGGCGCTTGCCCGTGAAATCCTGCGCGCGGCTCGGCTTGGACTTGACGCCGTGGTCGGCGGAACCGACGTTCCTCACGCGAAGCCGGCGCCCGATATGATTCTGCGCGGCGCGGAACTCGTGGGCGTCGCTCCGGCCGAGACGCTGGTGGTCGGGGACACGGAGTTTGACCGCGCGGCTGCACGGGCAGCCGGAGCCCCGTTCGCTGGGCTCGGGATCGAGGGCGACTACTCGCTTCGCCGGCTGGTGGACGTGCTCGCGCTCGCGCCAGGGCGGCTATCATCGAAGGCTAGAGATCGGAGGTGACCCCATGGCCAAGCGCATGCTTCTTTTCTTGGCGACGAACCTGCTCGTGATCCTCACCATTTCCGTGGTCTTGCGGGTCCTCGGGATTCAGCCCTTTCTCACGAGGGAAGGGATCGACTACCAATCCCTCGCGGCCTTCTGTCTCGTCTGGGGTATGGGCGGTGCCCTGATCTCGCTTGGCCTTTCGCGCATTATCGCCAAGACCGCGATGGGCGTGCAGGTGATCGACCCCGCCACAACGGACCCCGGCGCGCAGCAGCTCCTGCAGACCGTCGGGCATCTTGCCCGCAGCGCGGGAATTCCGATGCCGCAGGTGGGGATCTTCCAGTCCGACGACATCAATGCATTCGCTACCGGTCCGACGAAGAAGCGCTCCCTCGTCGCCGTCTCGACTGGACTGCTGCGTAAGCTGGGCAGCGCCGAGACCGAAGGAGTTCTCGGTCACGAAATTACGCACATCGCCAATGGGGACATGGTCACGATGACGCTCCTGCAGGGCGTTGTGAACGCCTTCGTGATGTTTCTTGCCCGCGTGATCGCGTTTGCGCTCGCCCAGGCCATGCGCCGTGACGACAACCAGGGCATTTCCTTCGGGCTTTTCTTTGTGGTTCAAATCGCCCTTGAGTTGGTGTTCATGGTGTTCGGGAGCCTCGTGGTGATGGCCTTCTCGCGGTCTCGGGAGTTCCGCGCGGATGCTGGGGGTGCGCATCTTGCCGGGCGCGAAAAGATGGTGAGCGCCCTAGAAGCGCTCCGTCGCGACGTCGAGAATCTCGACCCACGCGCCCAGCCCGCTGTCGCGGTCATGAAGATCTCGAGCCGCGACGGCCGCTTCGGGCGTCTCTGGGCGAGCCATCCGCCCCTGGAAGACCGCATCGCGCGGCTCCGCGCGCTCTCGGCGTAGCCCGCTCGCGCCACGGCCGGTGGCTGCTCTGGCTCCCTCGGTCGTGGTGGACTCGTCGCGCGCAGTGACCACCGCTCCCGCCGCCCGGCCTGCGCGCTACGGCCGTCCAATCCTTTTCCGCTGATTCAGAGCCTGCTGTCCTGCCGTTAGACGACCGGAGAAAACCGAGGTACACGAACGGTCTTCGGTTTGCTCAACGTGCGCTCCAGGGTTGAGTGTGCGCGGTGTCGGCGCGTGGCCCCGGATGTGTATGACCCACACCGGAGCGGCTTTTTGCCAGCGGATCAGAGGGCGCCCAGACCATGGAAGCGGTTCCGGCGGTTGCGGCAGCGGCCGACATAGAACTCGCCACTTGGTGCCGTCTTCAAAAGGTCGGCCCCGCCTCGCGTCCCGGCGCTTCAGAGCGAGTCGTAGGCCGCCGCGAGCAGCGCGCGCGGGCGCGGATCGACGAGCCAGAGGCCCTGATGCATCAGGTTCATGACGTAGCCGAAGCTCAAGCGGTGCTCGGGATCGGCGTGTCCGTAGGAGCCGCCCGCACCGCCGTGGCCGAACGCATTCGAGTTGGGCCCGAGCGGCTCCTGCTCCGTCGGGAGGAAGAAACCGAGGCCGAGGCGCGTCGAGAGCGGCAAGACGCGGTCCGGCCCGTGCGCTTGCTCGGTGCGGGCGCGCTCGATCGACTCCGTAGCGAGCAGCCGCACGCCGTCGATCTGGCCCCCGAGCGCGAGTGCCGCGTAGATGCGCGCGAGCGACCAGGCGTTCGTGTGTCCATTCGCCGCGGGGATCTCGGCAGCCCGCCACTCGCGCTTGTTCACGAGGCCGATCACGGGCGGGTTCGCGAAGGCCTTGGCGAGGAGTCCCTGCGGATCCTTGAGGATCTCGGCGATCAGGTCGAAGCCGGCACCCTGCTCCGGTATATGGATCGGGCCCTGCACGAGATCAGCGATGCGTTTGTCGAGCTCCGGGCCGCAGCCGATGTGGAACTCAACGCCGAGCGGATCGGCGATCGACTCGCGGACCACCGAGCCAACGCTCCGGCCCGTGACGCGACGGATCACCTCACCGACGAGCCAGCCGTAGGTGAGCGCGTGGTAACCGTGGGCGGTGCCGGGCTCCCACCAGGGCTCCTGCTCCGCCAGCGCCTCTACCATCGCGTCCCACTCGTATAGCGCGCCGGGCGGGAGCGACTTGCGCACGGCCGCGAGCCCGGCCCGGTGGGAGAGGAGATGGTGCACCGGCACCTCGGCCTTCCCGCCCGCCGCGAACTCCGGCCAGTACGTCGCGACCGGCGCGTCGAGATCGAGCTTGCCCTGATCGACGAGCTGGTGCGCCGCGATCGCCGTGATGCCCTTGGTGCTTGAGTAGACGTTCGCGAGCGTGTCACGCTCCCAGGGGCGCGTACGCTCCTCGTCGATCCACCCGCCCCAGAGATCGACGACCGCCTCGCCGTCAACCGTGATGCAGACCGCCGCGCCGAGCTCCGCACCGCTCTCGAAGCCGCGGCGGAAGACTTTGCGGACGCTCTCGAAGCGGTGATCGCAGAAACCGCGGATCGGCGCGGGCTGCTGGCTCATGGCACTCCTTGAAAGGGCTCTCTTGGTACCGGCGCGGGCATAACCGTCTAGAGGGCACCCGATGCGGTGGACGCGAACGCGCCATTCTTCTGTCGCGGCTCCATGCCCACCTCGCGCGCTACTTCAACTCCGGCTTTCTGTACAGGGTGACGACCGCCGCGCCGCCGAGACCGAGGTTGTGTTGGAGCGCCACCTTGGCGCCCGCTACCTGGCGCTTCCCCGCCTCGCCCCGGAGTTGCCAGTTGAGTTCGGCACATTGAGCAAGGCCGGTCGCCCCAAGCGGGTGGCCCTTGGAAATGAGACCACCCGAGGGGTTCACCACGACTTTGCCGCCGTAGGTATTTGCGCCCGAATCAACGAACTCCCCACCCTTGCCCTCGGGGCAGAGGCCGAGACCCTCGTACGTGATGAGTTCGTTGCACGAAAAGCAATCGTGAAGTTCCACCACGTCGACATTCTCTGGTCCGAGACCGCTTTGCGTGTAGACTTTCTCTGCCGCCTTCTTCGTCATGTCGAATCCGACCATCTTGATACAACTCTTCTCGTCGAAGGTGCTCCGGAAGTCGGTGGTCATCGCCATCCCGGCGATCTCCACCGCTTTGCCCTCGAGCCGGTGCTTTCTCATGAAGTCTTCGCTGGCGAGAATCGCTGCGCCTGCGCCGTCTGAGGTCGGGCAACACTGCAATTTGGTGAGCGGTTCGTAGACCATCGGGGCTTTCAGAATGTCCTCGAGGCTGTACTCGTCCTGGAACTGGGAGTACGGGTTATTCACCGAGTGCTTGTGGTTCTTCCAGCCGATCTTTGCGAACTGCTGGGCCGTGGTGCCGTATTTCTCCATGTGCTCGCGGCCGGCGTTGCCAAACATCTGGGGTGCGGGGGGAGCCTTCGCAAAGCCGCGCAACTCGACCATCAGCTTGAAGTGCTGGTCCATGGGATTCGTCCGATCGGTGTACTTCACGCCGAGGGATCCCTTCTCCATCTTCTCGAAGCCGAGGGCCAGGGCACAGTCGGCGAGCCCACCTTCCACAAACTGTTTGGCCATGAAAAGCGCCGTTGAACCGGTCGAACAATTGTTGTTCACGTTGTAGATGGGGATGCCCGTGAGGCCGAGGCTGTAGACCGCGCGCTCGCCACATGTGGAGTCGCCATAGCAGTATCCAATCGCCCCTTGCTCGATTGAGTCGTAGGGGATGCCGGCGTCCGCCAGCGCCTTCTGCCCGGCCTCCTTCGCCATGTCCGGGTAGTCCCACTCACGAGATCCCGGCTTCTCGAACTTCGTCATCCCGACGCCGACCACGTACACCTTCCGGCCCATCTGTTCCCTCTTTGGTTGGTTTCTGTAACCACCTGAATTTTATTTGACACGTGGCTTTGCCGGCTTGACGTGCCGTCGCGCCACCGCCGCGTGTTCCCCGAATCCGCGTGTCCAAGGAAGGCTGGCAGAGTGCGCTCGGAAACGCCACGCCTTGCTGCTTGTGAGACCCGGACGTGGCGCACTCGAGGCGGTCGCGCCAAGGCCTGCGGCCCCCCAAAAACGCATCCCCCGCGCAGAAGGCTCCAGGTGCGGAACCGACGGAGCTAGTGCGTGGTCGGGCTCGCCTCTTCAGGATCGAGCTCGAGCTCGTCGCTCTCGCCGGTGGCGCTGCGGGGCGTCCCGTTTGGGCGCTCCTCTTGTGGAGCCAAGACCGGCGGTGCCGTGTGCGTACCGGCGTCCTGTGCTTCCTCGGAGAGGAGGGCCCGGTCCAACCCACCCCCGAGGCCGGTCGCTTGGTCTGGGCAGAGTACCCGCGCGCCTTCCGCGAGGTGCTCATACACCGTGCGATAGTGATGGGTCATCGCGCGCAGGAGCTCAGAGGTCTGGCTGAAATGCGCTGCCACTTCGCCTCGGTAGCTCCTGAGCGCCGCCTCGCTCGCGGCGAGATCGGCCTCCAGCTCGCGGCAGCGCTGCGCCGCGGCGCGGGAGGAGGATCGGCCCACGAGGACACCCGCGAGAGCGGCGCCACCCAAGACGAGAATTGCAAGAAGGAGGTAGGGAAGGGGCATAAGGTCCGCCTTTTCGGTCAGAGGATCCATTGGGGCGTCTCCGCTTGCCGGGTACCCCGAGGGAGCGACCCACTCTATCCGACGGAGCGTCCTCTTGGAAGAGCACAATCTTCCTTTGACGCCGCGCCGCGTGCACAAGCTTGCGCAGTGAAGCCCCCGCCGTCTCACTGGCGGTGACTTCGGAGGTTGCCGAAGCGCGCCGGGCCTGGCCGGGAGGCCAAGCCGGCGCACGATGACAGCTTGGTCCCCGCCCACGCATCTTCCCGCGCGGAACCTGCCGTGGTAGAGGGAGTCCACCGCAAAACAGGAGGAATCCCCATGGCCACAATCTTTACCCGCATCATCCGCGGCGAACTTCCCGGTCGCTTCGTTTGGAAGGATGACAAGGCGGTCGCGTTCCTCACCATTAACCCGATCCGCCCAGGGCACACGCTGATTGTTCCGCGGGAGGAAATCGATCATTGGCTCGATCTGCCTCCCGCCCTGCTCGCTCATCTGTCGGTGGTGGCGCAGTCCGTCGGACACGGGCTGATGCGCGTCTTTCGGCCGGTGAAGGTGGGTGTCATCGTCGCAGGTCTCGAGGTGCCCCACGTGCACATGCACCTGATTCCCGTTCAAAGCCTCGGAGACTTCGACTTTTCGAAGGCCGATCAGAATCCCGATCCAAAGGCGATGGACCATGCGGCGGCGGAAATTCGCAAAGCGCTGCGCGCAGCGGGACACGCACAAGCGGTCGACTAGCGAGGCATCATGGAGCAGGCGCTGGCGACCGACACCCCCGCGGTCCTCGTGCGAGACCTCGTGAAGCGCTTTCCAGACGCCGTGGCCCTCGAGGGGGTCTCATTCGAAGTGCGGCGCGGGGAGATTCTCGGCCTTTTGGGTCCAAACGGCGCCGGAAAAACCACGACCCTGCACGTGCTTCTCGGTCTGGTCCGACCGACTGCGGGACACGTGCGAATTTTTGGCCTGGATCCACATCGCGAACGCGCGGCGGCATTGCGTCATGTGGGCTTCGCGTCGCCAGAAGCGCTCATGGACTGGCGCCTTACGGTGGAGGAGAATCTCCGCGTCTACGCAGAGTTCTACGGTGCCGAACGGGGTGCCGTGGCACGTGCACTGAAGGTGCTCGAGCTCGAGGGCGAGGCGCGCACAAAATTCGGACAACTTTCGCTCGGCCAGCAGATGCGCGCGGGCCTCGCACGCTCCCTGCTCCACGGTCCCGAGCTCCTGGTTCTCGACGAGCCCACGGCGAGCCTCGACCCCGACATCTCCGACAAGACGCGACACCTTCTGCTCGCTCTCCGGGAAGAGCAAGCTCTGTCCATCTTGTATACCTCGCACGACATGGCAGAGGTTGAAGCACTCTGCGATCGCGTTGTCTTTCTCCACCACGGAAGGGTTGTGGCCGAGGGCACTCCGCTCGCGGTGTCACGGCGCGTGCTCTCGCGCGCAGATCTCGACGCGGCTTCCCTGGAAGAGGTCTTCCTCAAGATTTCGCGGGGAGGTGGGGCGTGAGCTCCCCGATCGCAGAGCGTACGCGACGGGTGCGGGCCCTCGTTCTGCGTTACTTGCTGCTTTTGCGCCGTGATCCCGCCCGGCTGGTGGACACGTTCTACTGGCCGCTGATCGACATCGCGGTCTGGGGCCTTCTGACGAGCTTCGTGGCAGGCCGAGGCGCCAAGCTCCCCAACGCGATCGGCGTGTTTCTCGGGGCCGCAATTCTATGGAACCTCTTCTTTCGCTGCGCACAGGATGTCTCGGTCTCCTTCCTCGACGACGTGTGGTCACGTTCCGTCGTCACGATCTTTGCGTCACCGCTCTCCTTTGGTGAGTTCGCCTTGGCCATCATGCTGCTCGGGCTCGTAAAACTCATGCTCACGCTGGCAGCGATGAGCATCGCCGCCTGGCTTTTGTACGCATTCAACCTCTTCTCGCTCGGCATCGCCCTCGTGCCTTTCATCGCGAATCTCGTGCTTCTCGGGTGGTCGGTCGGACTCGTCTCGCTCGCTCTCATTCTCCGGTTTGGCGGGCGATGGGCCATCGTCGCTTGGAGCCTGCCCTTCCTGCTGATGCCCTTCTCGTCGGTGTTCTATCCTGAATCGGTGTTGCCGCCGCTCGCGAAGGTGGTTGCACGGGCGATTCCCGCAAACCATGTATTCGAAGGCATGCGGAGCGTGGTGATGGACGGCCGCATGGACTGGGGCCGCCTCGGCTGGGCAACCATCCTGAACCTTCTCTACCTTGCACTCGCCGCCGCGGTGACGGCCTGGGTTTTTCGGGCGGCGCTGCGTCGGGGGCTCCTTCCGAAGGTCCGCTGACACAAGGAGCGGATCTCCAGCACCCACTCACGAGGAGCCGCGGAAGCGGCGCCGGGCAGAGGGCTATGAACAAGGTTGCGGCAGGGAAGGGGGGCCCGGCCCGGATCCGTGGATCGTGTGGCACGAGCTTCGGGCGCAACCGCGGGTTGGCTCGCAAAGCACGACGCGCGGGACTGCTCCTGGTCGGCGTGTTTTTCCTGGGCGCCGGGTGTGAGCGGCTTCAGGCGCGAGACGGCCGGCTCTTTGATGAGTCCGGACGCGAGGTTCTCTACCACGGCGTGAACGCGCGGGTCGCGGGACTCTTTGACGTCACATTTAGCGACGGCCGCCAACCTGTCGAAACCGTGCCTCCCTTCGGCGAAGCGGATTGTCGCTTCCTGAGTGAAGAGCTCGGAATGAACGTGCTTCGCTTGCCTGTGAACTGGAGTGGCATCGAACCCCAACGCGGAACCTACGACCGAGCGTACCTCCAGCATATGGTTCAGCTCGTCGACGAGTGCTTCGAACATGGCGTTTCGACACTCATCGACTTCCATCAAGATGCCTGGTCGAAGGAAATCGGAGAGGATGGGGCACCGCTGTGGGCCATCCTTCCGCCACCCACGCAGCTCCTTCAGGGGCCTCTCACGGACCTCACCGCTCGCCGCTTTAGCGCCCAGGCGATGAACGCGGCGCTCTCCTTCTTCCAGAACGTCGACGGACTCCAGGACGCGTTCGCATCCATGGTCCAGGTGGTGGCCCGCGCGCTTCAGGGTCACCCTGGCGCGATCGGAATGGATCTCATGAACGAGCCCATTCTCTACCCCGGGCAGACCCCCGACCTGATCGGCCCGATCGACGCTTTCTATCGGCACGTGGGTCCGCAACTGCGCGAGGTGGCACCGCGGCTTCCGCTCTTCTACGAGCCGAGCAGCATCCGCAATCTGCTTGACCAAATCCCCGTCCTTGGACCCTTTCC
>Ga0074046_10000320_pt1 | contig 42818 bp, 35 predicted proteins | sample BogForMeECP23OM3_FD_94441 | JGI IMG/M metagenome (GOLD analysis project Ga0074046, IMG submission 94441) | Bog forest soil microbial communities from Calvert Island, British Columbia, Canada - Bog Forest MetaG ECP23OM3 | ecosystem: Environmental > Terrestrial > Soil > Wetlands ... | reverse complement strand
GAGCAGGACATTGCTGCTCTGAAGGCGAAGATCCTCAAATCCGGACTGTCGATCTCCCAACTGGTCACGACTGCCTGGGCATCGGCGGCGTCGTTCCGCGGCTCCGACAAGCGCGGTGGGGCCAACGGGGCGCGCATTCGCCTCGCGCCACAAAAGGATTGGGAAGTGAACCAGCCGGCCGAACTGGCGAAGGTGCTACGGACGCTCGAGGCCATCCAAAACGATTTCAACAGCTCGACGTCGGGCGGGAAGAAGGTCTCGCTTGCGGACCTGATCGTTCTGGGCGGCTGCGCAGCCGTCGAGGAAGCGGCGAAAAGGGCCGGGCACGAGGTGAAGATTCCATTCTCGCCGGGGCGCACGGATGCTTCGCAGGAGCAGACCGACGTGCACTCCTTCGCCGTAATGGAGCCGACTGCGGACGGCTTCCGCAACTACCTCCGGAACGGACACCAAACGCCGGCAGAGGAGCTGCTAGTGGATCGGGCGCAGTTGCTGACGCTGACGGCTCCTGAGATGACCGTACTTATCGGTGGCCTGCGTGCCCTGAACGCTAACTTCGGGAATTCCAAACACGGCGTTTTCACCAACCGGCCCGAGACGTTGACGAATGATTTCTTTGTCAACCTGCTTGACATGAAAACGAAGTGGGAGCCCTCCGCTACATCCGAAGGCGTCTATGAGGGGCGCGATCGCGCGACCGACAAAAGCAAGTGGACCGGCACGCGAGTCGACCTGGTGTTCGGTTCGAACACGCAGCTCCGCGCGATCGCTGAAGTCTATGCCTGTGACGACTCGAAGGAGGCGTTCGTGAACGACTTCGTGGCTGCATGGAACAAGGTGATGGACCTTGATCGCTACGACCTTACCTAAGCTCGGCGGAGACGAGAGCTGTCAACTGCACCCGCGCTGAGCCTCTAGGGTCTAAATCAGTGAACGTACCGATAGTTAAGTTTTCACTTGACAGTGAAGCGGAAGGTCTCATACTTAAGTGCACACTTAACTGTTCCGCCGGAATTTTCGCTCCGGCAGGAGGGTGTTATGAACTTTGCATTTTTCGGCTGGATCCGCGTCTCTCGCAAGGAGCAGGCCTGGCCTTCGATGTTCGCTCAGCGAAGTACAGAAAGACGGATGTTTTGGGAACGGCGACTTAGCCTGCTCGAAGCATCGGTAGGTGGTACTAGATGAGGATCGCTGGTGGCTACCGGGGCACACAAAGAAACGGTTTGAGTGCCACTTGCAGGTGAACGGGGAAATTGTGCGAACTCCGATGCAGCGACCTAGAGAACTACATTCCCGCTGCACCCAAACAGGCTCACAGGAGCTATCAATCTCGGGGAAAAAATAAAGCCGCTCAGCGGCTGGCCGAGCGGCCTTCTCTCTACGATGAGTGCTGATGATCTGATTTAGAAAATGAAATCGAACATTTAGCGCTTTACCCGGGGGTCGGCCGGCAAATCCATGAACTCCTCTAGGATTTGCGGGGCGTCGAGCACTTGCAACTCGTCCAGGCCGTCGGCCGAAGGACCCTTTTCCCCTTCGCTCAGTTTTTTCTGAGCGCGGCGTTCGAGCTTCATCTTCTGTTTTTCCTGTCGCTTCATCTCTTTTTGACGCTTCTGAAAAGTTGTTGGCATAAAGCCTCCTTAGATTGATTGCCGCAGGGAGCAGCGGCGTGCCACTACAAACTATCTGGACTTACCAGCGAGGCTCGCGCGGTTGACGCGCAGCTTCGCGATAGTCTTCATTCGAAAAACGTTCTTTGTCTCTGCCGCCACGGCCTCCGCCACCACCGCTCGAACGTCCACCGCCTCCTCCGGGCCGGCCCCCGCCTCCTCCCCCGCCGTAGGGTCGATTGCCGCCACCGGCGCCTCCGCCAGGGCGGAAGCCGCCTGCTTCTTTCGGACGAGCTTCGTTCACTTTTATGTTGCGTCCACCGACAGCCGCGCCATCGAGGGCCGCAATGGCCTTTGCTGCTTCTTCGTCATTCGGCATTTCTACAAACGCGAATCCCCGTGCTCTTCCGGTTTCGCGATCCATCACCACGCGAACCCGCGTAATTGCTCCGAACGGCTTGAACAGTTCGGTCAATTCGCTTTCCGTGGTTTGAAAGCTCATGTTGCCTACGAATAGATTCTTCATGCTACGGCTCCTTGCAAACTCTTTCTGCGAACTTTGTGCCTACTACCTTTACATCGAGCCTTCCAGGAATATGCGGAAGCGTCGCGAACGCGACGGATGACGCAGCTTTCGGAGGGCTTTTGCTTCAATTTGACGGATACGTTCCCGAGTAACCGCAAACGTCTGGCCAACTTCTTCTAAAGTGTGCTCGCTGCCATCGTCTAGACCAAAACGCATTTTGATGATGCGTTCTTCGCGAGGAGTGAGCGTGCGCAGCATCGAAGCAATCTGTTCCTTCAGGTTGAGGTTGATTACCGCTTCTGAGGGGAGCACTACCGTCTTGTCCTCGATGAAGTCGCCGAGGTGCGTTTCTTCTTCTTCCCCGATCGGCGTCTCGAACGATACCGGCTGTTGAGCAATTTTCTTGGCCTTGCGCACCAAGTCGACGGGAATATCCATTCGCTTGGCAATTTCATCGGCGGTCGGTTCGCGACCGAGTTCTTGCACCATCTGGCGGCTGGTGCGAACCTGCTTGTTAATGGTTTCAATCATATGAACCGGCACGCGAATCGTGCGCGCCTGGTCCGCGATGGCTCGAGTGATGGCCTGGCGAATCCACCAGGTTGCATAGGTAGAGAATTTATAGCCGCGGCGCCATTCAAACTTGTCCGCGCCGCGCATCAGGCCAATGTTGCCTTCTTGAATTAAGTCGAGAAACTGCAATCCACGATTGGTGTATTTCTTGGCGATGGAAACGACCAAGCGAAGGTTCGCTTCGGTCAGTTCGCGCTTGGCCTGCTCGGCATCGGCTTCCCCGCGCAAAATCACAGTAAGCGTGCGCTTCAGACTCGGGGACGTGACTTCGTTGGATTTTTCGAGATCGCTGCGCTGCTGGCGGCGCGCGCGAAGATCTTTGCGTGCAATTGCAGCGGCGGACCCCTTGGAAGCGTTGGCACGGCGCTCAAGCTGCAAAACCTCACGATCGAGAGAGTGCAGTCGCTCCACGGTGTGGCGCATGATTTCAATCAAGCGCTTCTTTTCGCGCTCGTTGAATTCGATGGTCCGCACCAAGCGGGACATTTCTACCCGGGTGCGCGAAAGCTTGTATTTGGAACGAAGGTAAACGCGCTTGTTGGCGCGCGGCACTTCCGCCAGGTGTATCGCTTGCTTCAGACCGATGGCATACAAGACTTCAATCTTGTCGATAATCTTGAGAGTTTGCTTGGTCTTGTCTTCGATCTTGTCTTCCGTCAGTTCTTCGTCGTCAAAATGAATGATTTTCTTGATAGCCTGCCCGCCATTGCGCAGTTCCACCGCAACCGAAAAGAGTTCCTTCAGAACCAGCGGCGAACGGGAGATCGCTTTCAGCACGCGAAGATGGCCGCGTTCGATTCTCTTGGCGATGGCAACTTCGTGTTCCCGGGTCAAGAGCGGAACTACGCCCATCTCCCTCAAATAAACGCGGACCGGATCGTTGGTTTTTTCCGCAGGCCTCGGGGTGTGATCGACTTCGACTTCGTCTTCGCGGATGACCGGTTCGACGTGAACCTCGACGGCTTCGGCAACTTCCATGGCAGCCGCGCCTGCCTCTGCGGCTGCCAGATCCTCGTAAACTTCTATTCCGTCGCGCTGGATGGTCGAAAAAAGTGTATCGATTTCTTCCGGAGTATGTTCATCGGCAGGAAGAAGCTCATTGACCTCATCGAAAAGCAGATAGCCACGCTCCTTACCTAAAGTAAGCAGCGTACGAAACTGTTCAAATTTTTCCTGTAGCAACAATGACAAAGTGTTCTCCCACAAACTACCGCCCGGAATTCACCGGGAATTCATAGTACGGACATGACACAAAAAAACACCTGAACGCTTTGGTGAATAGGCGAGAGATGTTTTACAGAATGCAGTCGAGCGATGATCTCGGACAAATTGTTTCTGTTCGACGACGGTTTATCCGATCCCCACGGCCTCTAGACGCGATGGTTAGCTCAAATTGGGCTACCTACATCATACACCACGTGTCCAATGTCTAGGTCCCGGCAAAGCTGAGGAAAAAATTGAAAATCCCATTTCCCGGCGCAAGCTAGCGATGCCCGTCCTGGGGGGTTGCCCGGGCTCACAGCCGAAGCTCCGGTTTCGATCGGTCTAGCCTTCGAGCTGGACTTGCAGTCTTTCGCCTGGAAGCTGCACCATCCGTGGCGGGTTCTTGGCGGCGGAGTGTTCGCTACTCACAAATTCGCGACCCTTGCCTGCGTTCGGGTGCTGGTGTTTGTCGTGGCCGGCAGCGTGAGCGGTCCCGTCCGGGCGCATTCTCTCGATTTTGATGCCGAGGGTGCGTTCGAGCTGGAATAGCTCGGTGCGCTGTTCTTTGACAAACAGCGTCGAAGCCGAACCATGCCCGCCAGCGCGGCCGGTACGGCCAACACGGTGAATGAAGCCTTCGGCTACTTCCGGTAGGTCGTAGTTGATGACGTGCGCGATGTTTTGCACGTGAATGCCGCGGGAAGCCACGTCGGTAGCCACCAAAACCCGGAACCGACCTTGCTGGAATGCCGCAAGCGCTGCAGTACGTTGCGATTGCGAGCGATCACCGTGGATCATCGTGGCTTGAATCCCTTGGCGAACCAGGTTCTTGGTGATGCGTTCCGTGCCGCGCTTGGTGCGAGAGAAGACCAGGGTGCGGCCGGTTTCCTTGGTCAGCAAACGGTGCAACATGTCTGCCTTGCCGTCGACGGTCACTTCGTATGCATGCAGCTTGATGTTCTCGGCAGGCTTTAGGGTGGAACCGAACGACAATCGTACGGCGTTACGGGTGTAATCCTTAACGAGGTTGGCGACAGACCCTTCCAGCGTCGCCGAGAAGCACAGGGTCTGGCGATGCTTCGGGATGATGTTGGCAATCTTGCGGATTGCAGGAAGAAAACCCATGTCGAGCATGCGGTCGGCTTCGTCTAAAATCAGCGTTTTTACGGTGGTGAGATTGATGAGCCGGCGGTCGATGAAGTCCTGCAAACGGCCAGGAGTGGCGACGACCATCCGCGCACCTTTGCGGATGGCGTTGATCTGAGCGCCTTCGGCTAATCCGCCTACGACCAAGGCCGCAGGGGACAGTTGTTTGCCGCGAAGTACGTTGTAGACCTCGAGAACCTGCATCGCCAGTTCGCGAGTCGGTACAAGCACCAGGGCTTGCACCCCGGGAGTATTCTCCTTCAATAGCTTCTCGATCGTCGGGACCAAGAACGCCAAGGTCTTGCCGGTGCCGGTCTGCGCTGTCGCAAGCACATCCTGGCCATCAAGGGCTTGTGGGATGGCCGCAGCTTGCACCGGAGTGGGTGTCGAAAAACCTGAACTCGACAGCCTTTCCTTCATGTAAAGAGAAATCGGTAATTCTGAAAAATTTTGCATTTTACTTTCTTGCTGGTGCAGCCTCTTCGCACACACATAGCGGTCGGTAGAGGACTAGCGAAGCCAGTCTTAGTTTGATTACGCTGAAAACAAACGGAGGGAACTGATGGCGGGTATTCTCGATTGAAGCTTGAGGGACCGCACAACACAACCGCGGGATTAAGCGCAACGGCAGTATAGCAGATCCATGGAAAAAGGGTGCAGTATTTGCTGCCGCAAGTGCCGCAAGCGAACTAGTATGTTTTGTGTAAGATGACCCAGAAAGATTGTAGAACGATCGGATCGATCGCCGTAGAGTGAGCGCGGCGGCATGGGTTCGGACAAGGACAGTCTGTCTTGTCGTATTTATAACTAATGCATAATACCGAAGTAGTTACTCGGCTGTCGTGCCGGGCCCTTGACGAGTTTCTGGGTTGAGACACAACTGGCAGCGTTTCCGAATTCCTGCAATCTAGCGGAGACCCGCTCTACGAGCTGAGCTCGCTTGGGCCAGCCGCCCCTGCCCCTGCGGAGACGCTAACTGGCTCAAAATAAATAGCCTATTCGTGACCCAAACCCTCGATCCGCGCCCAAGTGGCCCGCTGAAAAGAGCGTGTTGCCCAACCCGCTCAGTCGTAGTAGTGTCCCGGCATGGCCAAGAAGCCGACGAAACAGAAAAAGGGGGTCCGGAAAGCCATGCCAGCCGATCATGAGGAAAAGAACGCCGTGAATGGTGAAGTGAAGGAGGGTGCGAATGTCGACAAAATCCGCGACATCCTCTTTGGTTCCAATATGCGCGAATATGAGAAGCGCTTCGCGCGTCTTGAAGAGCGCCTTACAAAATCCTCTGACGCCCTGCGAGACGACCTGAAGAAACGGTTCGATACCTTGGAGTCCTACGTCCGGGAAGAGATGGACTCGAACAACCAGCGCTTGAAGGCGGAAAAGGCTGAACGGAGCGAGGGTCTAAAAGAGCTAACCAGAGAAACGCGCGACAGTTCAAAATCACTGGAGAAGAAGCTCTCCCAACTGGAAGAACAACTGACCAGTGCGCAGACCGATCTACGCACGCGGATCCTGGATCAATCGAAGTCGCTCAGCAATCAAATCCAGAAAATCAAGGACGAACTAGAAGCCGCGCTAGAGCATGAAGCAGAAACGTTGCGTAACGACAAGACCGACCGTGCCCAGCTTGCGGATCTGTTTGCGGAACTCTCCCTGCGGCTCAAAGACGAGTTGGAGCTTCCCGGGAAATAGCAGCAGGTTTCATCACGGGCTGACTCCCGCGTCAGCTTCGAAGCTTAGCCACAAGCCAAACCGCGATGGCTGATACGCCTCCAACCCGGCTTCCTCTCGAACCACCGGATAACGAGTCCGCCAACGGGACCCGCCCGTTTGAAGAGCTGCGCCACTTGATTCTTGCTCCCGAACAAGAAGCGCTCGAGCGGTTGCACGATCGGGTGGCGAGCGTAGAGTCGCGCACGGAAGACGTCAGTACAGTTGTAGCCGAGGCGATACAACGGCGGCGCGACCAAGGTGGCGACGAGGACCTGAGCGAAGCCCTAGCTCCGACAATTGAAACGGCGTTGCGGGAATCGGTACGCAAGGATCCGACCACTCTGGCAGATGCTTTATTTCCAGTGATGGGCCCAGCGATTCGGCGGTCGATCCTCGAGACGCTACGGTCGTTCCTGGATTCGTTCAATCAAATCATGGATCAGAGCCTCTCGTGGCAGGGATTGAAGTGGCGGCTCGAAGGATTGCGAACGGGTCGCTCGTTTACCGAAGTAGTCCTACTGCACAGTCTGATTTTTCGCGTAGAGCAGGTTTTCCTGATTCACAAAAAGACGGGGCTTTCCTTGGGACATGCCGCTGCGCCTTCCGTGGCCATGCAAGATCCCAGTCTTGTGTCAGGAATGCTGTCTGCGATACAGGATTTTGTGCGCGATTCGTTCGATGCCGCTAAGGGGCAAGGAATTGAGCGAATGAACGTTGGTGACCTGGATGTTTGGGTTGAGGAGGGACCGTACGCGATTCTGGCCACGGTCATTCGGGGCGTAGCCCCCCGGGAGCTGCGAGACCGCATGGCCGAGGTGCTGGAAAATATTCATCGGGAATATTCCGCGCAGCTCGATCGATTCAATGGAGATGCAGCGCCGTTTGTGCATATAAACAAGGAATTGTCGCGCTGCCTGGAACTTCAATATAAGAATGAGGAAAAGAAAACAGGCAGGGGCTATGTTTGGGCGGCCGGCGGGCTGCTAGTGTTGCTGCTTGGGGGATGGCTGTGCTGGCGCGAGTGGCAGTTTCATCGATGGGCTGACGTTGTCGAAAAGCTCCGGGAGCAGCCTGGATTGGTGCTGAGTTCACTGGCACGAGAACGGGGCCGATTTGTGATTCGTGGGATGCGCGATCCGCTGGCTGTGGAACCGGGACAATTTGTAAAGGCGCAGGGCCTGGATCCCGGGAAAGCGGAATTTCATTGGGCACCGTATTATGCGCTGGATGACACTATCGTAGAGCAGCGCGCCGTCCAGTTGCTTTCTCCGCCGGCCGGAGTGACCTTGCACGTCAATGATGGAGTTCTGCAGTTGGAGGGCCGGGCACCACTGCCTTGGCTCGAAGATTTGCGCAACCGGGCTGTGCTCGTCCCGGGAATCCGCCGTGTCGAGCTTTCGGGGCCAAATAGTCCAGAACAGATTGCCCTAAACGAAGCAAAAAATGAGATTCAATCATCGATCGTTAAATTTCCAATTGCCAGCGCTTCACTCTCGTCAAGAGAACGCGATGTTGTAAAGGTGGTAGCCGCAAAGCTAAAGGACATACTTGCCGCTTCCGGAACTGCCGAATCCGCGCTGGTGATCAATGTGAATGGCCATTCCGATAGCACCGGAGCTGAAGCCACCAACCGGACACTCAGCCAGCGTCGGGCAGATCGCGTTGCGGCAGAGTTGGGGCAGCTAGGTGTAGCGAGCAAAAATATGAAAGCAACTGGCGTAGCTACAACGGACCCGTTGCGGCCCGAAGACACGGAAGAAAACCGTCAGTACAATCGCAGCGTGACGTTTCGAATCAGTTCGCTGTCCCCTTGACCTATGATAGAGAAAAAAATTTGCATGCTAGGTTCCTTTGCCGTCGGGAAGACGAGTCTAGTTCGCCGGTATGTAAAAAGCATCTATGACGATGCGTATCACACGACAGTTGGCGTGAAAGTGGATAAGAAGGTTCTAAAAGTTGGTGACACGGATCTTACGTTGATTCTGTGGGACCTCTACGGCGAAGACGAATTTCAGAAGATGAAGTGGACCTATCTGCGGGGCTCATCTGGATATTTGCTGGTGGCCGACGGCACGCGCCGGGCGACGATAGAAAGAGCACTGGCAATGGAACAAAAAGTCCGGGAGGAAGTGGGCAAAATCCCGTTTATTCTGGTAATCAATAAAAACGATCTGGTGCAAGAGTGGGATCTGGATCCGGTTCTCGAATCACATTTCAACGCGAAGGGGTGGACTGTGCTTCACTCCAGCGCGAAAACAGGTGAAAACGTGGACGAGGCATTTCACCAGCTTGCGAGGAAAATTCTTTCCTGACATGAACTCTCCCCTCTCGAGTTTTCTCAGGCAGGCGGGATTCGTACTCCTGGAGCGCAATGAAGACGGTTCATTTACATTATTGTCGGACGCGCCCGAATGGTTTAGCCAGATATGGACGATGGCCAGTTCCAGGGATTCCTTTTCCATCCTAAATACGTCGCTGTTTCTCGATCATTTCCTTCTGGATGCCGAGGCCTTCTGGAATGGCGGGCAGTCAGGATTTTGCGAGTCTGGCGGCTGGATCGAGACGACCGGCGAAGGGAAAGAGATCGCGCTCGAAGCTCGGGCGATGCATGTGGATGGGAAGCAGGTGCTGACGATATTCTCTCCGGATACGCAATACAAAGAAAAAGTCCAGGTTCTGCAAACAGCGCGCAACTCTCTGCTACAACATGAAAGACTGCTGCGCGAAATCCAGAAAAAAGAAATTCTACTGCACTGCATCGTTCACGATTTATCGCAACCGCTGGGCGCGATGCGAGGTTCCTTTGATTGCCTGGCACTGGAAAATGACCCCGAAAACACGGCAAAGTTTATTGAGCTAGGTAAGCATGCCAGCGAGCAGCAAGAATCAATGATTCGCGAAATCCTCAACGCATTCGCGGCCGATCTGCAGGCCGATCTCAACGCAGACAGAAACACAAATTCAGCGCCCGATCTCTTCGAGGCGGCCAGAGAAGCGGTTGGAACACTTTCGCCCGCATTTTTGGCAAAGGGTGTCCGGGTCTCTCTCATCGACAAGCCTTCGACGCAGACGAATTGGCGAGTTCAGGGAGAAGAAACAAGACTACGGCGGATTTTTACGAACCTGCTGGAGAACGCTCTGCGCTATACTCCCGCAGGTTCTGGCGTTACCATCGGTATCGAAGACGAAGGAGCTTTTCTGAAGGCCTACGTCGACGATGAAGGACCGGGCCTCCCCGCCGATCTTCGGCCTGCTGAAATTTTCGCTCTATTTGGTAAAGGGAAGAAAAACTGTGGCAAGGCCGGACTTGGCCTGTATTTTTGTCGGGTCACGGTAGAACGCTGGGGCGGATCGATTGGTTGTGCCTCGCTCGCGGAGGTTGGCTCGCGATTTTGGTTTCGCCTGCCCAAGGCGCCCTCTGATGGGCAGGACGTTAGAGAAAAAGTGACCCAAGGGTCCGGAAACGAAACAAAGAGAATGAGACCAAGGAACAAGAGGGGATTGCGCATTCTGCTGGCCGATGACCAGGAAGATATCCGGGTTCTGACGAAACATCAACTCGAACGCGCTGGGCATGAGGTGATGGCCGTAGAGAACGGACAAGCCGCATACGAATCTGCACAAACGGGGAATTTCGATATCATTTTTTTGGATGAAGAAATGCCGATACTAGGCGGGGTGCAAACGGTTCGAGCGATTCGAGAGTTTCAGGAGAGTAAGAATGCGCGCAACATGATTGTTGCGTTCACGGGCAATAACACCCCTGAAGATCGAGCCAGGTTGATTGGTGTGGGTTTTGATGCGGTGGTCGGAAAGCCATTTCGCCTGGAATCGCTCGATGCGTTCTTGCGGGATCCGGCCGATATGCAATCTCTGGATCTAGCCCTGGAAAAAAAGTCACCGACTGGGAGCGCAAGCCGTGAGGCACTGTTGCATCGCATCGGCGGCGATGAAAAGCTTCTGCGTCGAATGATCCGAACCTTCGAGCAGGAGACGCCAAAACGATTGGAGATCATGGGCAAAGCCCTGAAGCGGAAGGACGGAAGCGATCTTTCTTCCTATGCGCACGCGTTGAAAGGTTCGGTGGCAATTTTCGGAGCAGCTAAGGCCGTCGAATATTCGCAATCACTGCAAGACCTTGGACGGGTCGGCGATTTTGAAGAAGCAGGTCGAATCTACGGCCTACTTCAGGAAGAGATTGCGAAAATACAACAAAACCTGAGAGGATACGCGAAACAGACCGCGGCTGAAAATTCTGCAGGTCGCAAAAAGCGGAGCAGTACGGAGTAGCCAAAAAACGAAGGCGCTAGACGTTCCTCTGCGCCAGCGTTCATACCAAAGTGCGGAGCGCTTGATGGCTCATATTCTAGTTACCGATGATGATGCAACAACGCGGCAGATGATTAGCGGGGTCCTGAAGAAAAAAGGTTATCAGGTATCTATTGCCGCCGACGGGCTTGACGCTTTGCGGGCGATCCAGAAAAATAAATTCGATCTGGTATTGCTGGACATATGGATGCCAAAACTGACTGGTCTTGGACTTTTGGGAAAATTGCAAGCCGAAAAAACGATCCCCAAAATCATCGTCATGACCACGGATAAAACTTCCGAAACAGTCTTGAAGGCCCTGCGCGGGCACGTATATCAATTTCTGACGAAGCCCCTAGAGGCCGATCACTTATTGCTGACAGTCGAGAGTGCTTTGTCTGCGCATCCTGCTGCGCCGCCGATAGAAATCATTTCAGCCAAAGCGGAATGGATTGAACTGCTGGTGCCGTGTGAGCAGTCGGTGGTCGGAAGAGTGCAAAGTTTTCTGCTACACATGGAAAACGATTTGCCGCCAGAGGTAATCGAAAAAGTTGGCTACGCGTTCCGTGAACTCCTGAATAACGCGATCGAGTGGGGTGGGCGGCTCGATCCCAATCTGAAGGTGCGAATCTCCTACGTTCGGACGAAGAAAATGTTGATGTACCGCATGGACGATCCTGGTCCAGGGTTCAAGATTGAAGAGCTGAAGCACGCGGCCGTAAATAATCCGGAAGAAGACCCCATGGCACACATGAAGGCCCGCGAAGAACAAGGCCTCCGCCCCGGCGGTTTGGGATTGCTTCTTACCCAGCAGATGGTGGATGAACTGGTGTACAACGAGGCGCGCAATTCCGTGGTGCTGGTTAAATACCTGTGACCATTGCCCAGTGCAGGCCAGGCCAATCGTTTGGGTACGATTTAGAGGATCTCGTCCTGAACTTTCTTTAGTACACTGTCTCGAATCTGTTCGCACTCATTTTCAAATTGAAGGAGCACGTTTATGGCGTCTGGCACCCCGAGCGGAGCCGAATTTAAGAAGCAATTGCAGGAGGGCATACCCAAAATTGGCCTTTTTCTCAACTCGCACTCACCGACCGTCGCCGAGCAGTTGGCACACAGTGGGTACGATTGGTTGCTGGTCGATTCTCAGCACGGGCCGATGGGTTACGAGAAGCTCTCTGCAATGTTGTCCGGGATTGCCAATGGCGGTGCGAAATCACTTGTGCGCGTCGGCGGATATAGCGATCGTCCAGGAATTCAGCAATCGCTGGACCTCGGTGCCGACGGCGTTCTTGTTCCTTACATTAATACCCTAGAAGAAGCGCGCGCGGCCGTAAGTTGTACAAAGTATCCCACGGCCGGAACTCGGTCGGTTTATTTTCCGCAACGCAGCATGAACAAGGATGGACTGCTCGGTTACACTGGCGGCGCGAACAAGAATCTGATTGTTGCTCTGCAAGTGGAGACCGCGGATTGCATCAAAAACATTGATGAAATTGCGGCTGTTCCCGGAGTCGACATTTTGTTTCTGGGACAAAACGATTTGTGCATGTCCATGGGCTTGTATGAGAAGTACGAGTTTCCGCACATGTACACTTCGCCGGAGCTTGGCGCAGCAACCGACAAGCTGGTTGTCGCCGCGCGCAAGAATAAAGTGACGTTGGGACTGTTCCTGTTTGGCACGGCGCGTGTGGGCGAGTTTCTGGAAAAAGGTTTTCCGTTTATCAGTCTGGGCAATGATTTACACCACGTACTGACACAAACCGGGGCGTATGTGAAAGACGTCGAAGAAGTATCGAAAGCAAAAGGGAAGAACTGGACACGCAGGCCAACTTCGCTTTTCTAGATTTGCCCCCTGTACTGGCAAAGCGGTAGGCCCGGGCATCCGAACAGGCCTTTCTTTGGTTGGAACAAGGCCAGTTTTCGCAACTCTTTGACTCAAGTCGCCGGATAATCCACAATCTCTTCAGATTTTGTGTCCCAATAAAGTTTCTTTCCGCTCCAGTATGCGTGCGCTGCCATGATGCAAGCCACAGATATGAGAACATCCGGCATGTACATCGGCGATTGGCTGCTTTCTTGGCCGCATGGATTCGAGCCAATTGCCCCGAAATCGGAAAAGTCCTATAAAAGGGAATCCAAGAGAAACATCTCGAGGCGATTGCGGATGGCTACCTTCCCCAAAATCCATTGGGGACGCGTTTTAATCGGCGACCGTAAAGTCAAGGTACGAAAGAACCGCCACTTCAAACGCCGTGAGTATTGTGTTCAATATCGATGAGGGGCCACAGTGGCAGAGTTCGAAGAATCTTCCCTTAAAACCTTTGCAAATGAATCGCGTCGGGTAACCGGACACGTTCTAGGACGAGTCCGGTGCAGTGGTGCTCGGCGGGAGCGCCGTGAGATAGGCGGCGAAGTTTTCGTTGAACAACGCGCCGGGCCGTTTTTCCCTCAGAAGCGCCACGGCATCCTTGCCTTTCATTCCGAGATAGGTCAGTACCAAACCCGCGACCAGAGCCGACCGGTTGAAACCCATGCCACAGTGCGCCAGAACTTTCTCGCCGTTGGCCACCAATCGAGCCCCAAGCTTCGCCAACGCGTGCAGCTTGTTCAAATCTGGCAGGTCCTCATCGCAGATGGGAAAATAGACATAGAGCATGTGATTGGGAATGCTTGGAATGCCCAAGTCGAGATTACCGTCCAGGTCTATCACCGCAGTAATGCCATGATCCTCAATCGACTTCCAGTCATCGATCGACGGGGAAATAAACAGCTGACCTTGCTCATCGAGTGGTACGAGATCCATCGAAGCTTTTCCCGGCTTATGAGTTCAACAGTAACGATTTGGTGAGAATGTTTCAATGGCTCCTGGTGAAGTCGGCTTACCGGAGAAGTGGGTGCTATGATCCACTGGTCCGATTTGCGCATGAAACCGGAGTTGGGCCGTAAGCGCATCCGTATGTAGCGCCTGGGTTGCAGTTCCCGGGCTCACAACCACTATTTTCGCTCGTCGAATTACACGAGGGGCCCTTATGCATCCTCGCAGGTAGTGAGCCCGGTTAATTTGATTGTTAATTGGCCACTCCGTTTCTTTTGGAAAAAGCCGCGTTACCGGACATTCTGTCGCGCAAGCCTTGGGGCGTGACTGAGGGAGAAAACCAAAGACTCTAGTAGGTAAGAAAAAAAGAAAAACCCTCTTGACAATGACCGACCTCGGTATGACCTCAACCGGAAAGGTTTCAGTACGAACTTGGGAGGTTACGCCGTTAGAACGCTTGAGAGTCGGAGTACGCGGCAAGGCTTCCCGGGGTTATAATCGCGGCCAACTATGCCGCTCGCTCCAGGCACAAAACTTGGACCCTACGAAATTCAGTCACCGCTGGGTGCAGGCGGCATGGGCGAAGTATATAGAGCCAAGGACACTCGCCTCGACCGCACCGTCGCAATCAAAATTTTGCCAGAGCAACTTTCCAGTGATCCGGTTTGCAAGCAGCGATTCGAACGCGAAGCGAAGACGATTTCCAGCCTAAATCACCCTCATATTTGCACGCTGCACGATATTGGCTCGCAGGACGGCGTGGACTACCTGGTGATGGAGTGTGTGGAGGGCGAGACTCTGGCAAAGCGGTTGGAGAAGGGGCCGCTGCCGCTTGAACAGGTGGTGAAGATCGGCGCGGAGATTGCGGATGCACTGGATCGAGCCCATCGCAGCGGCGTCGTGCATCGCGATCTGAAGCCGGGTAACATCATGCTGACGGCGAGCGGCGCCAAACTCTTGGATTTTGGTTTGGCAAAGCCAGCAATGGCGCCAGTGAGTAGCATGACGCTCACTGCGGCGGCAGCACAAACCAAGCCAGTGACGCAAGAGGGGACGATTGTTGGAACGTTTCAGTACATGTCGCCGGAGCAAGTGGAAGGCAAAGAGTTGGATGGCCGGAGCGATATTTTTTCACTTGGGGCTGTGCTCTACGAGATGGTGACCGGGAACCGGGCGTTTGAGGGGAAGAGCCACCTCACCGTAGCGTCGGCCATTCTGGAAAAGGAACCTGCTCCGATCAAAGCCACCAAACCCCTAACGCCGCCAGCACTGGAACGCGCCGTGAAGAAATCTCTGGCAAAACTTCCAGAGGAACGATGGCAAAGCGCAGGTGATTTGGCGAGCGAGCTAAAGTGGGCCGCCGAAAGCGGCGTGGAACGTGCGACGCACGGTCTCACAGCCGGACCCAGGAAATTGCTCCTGAGGGTCGTATGGGTGGCAATAACCCTGCTCTTCATCGCGTTTGCAATCGCCGCGACGTATTACGCAACGCGGCCTGCGCCTGAACCTGCGTTGATGGCTTCGGTTATTCCTCCGCCTGGAGTGTTTGCGGATACTTCCGGAAGAATCGGACCGCCACAGATTTCTCCGGACGGGAAGAGGCTGGCGTTCATCGGGTGCAAAACGGAATCTGCGGCGACGTCCATGCTGGGAGGCAAAACCTGCTCGATTTGGCTGCGAGTCCTGACTTCATCGGAAGCACATGAAGTGAATGATACCAGCGGGGCTTACTATCCATTTTGGTCGCCGGATGGTCACGAGATCGCATTCTTTGCGGATGGCAAGCTGAAGCGGGTAGCTGCAGAGGGTGGGCCGGTACAGGTCATTTGCGATGCCCCTGACGCCAGAGGAGGAAGCTGGGGAAATGCGGGCACGATCATCTTCTCGGCGACGCGGACCGGCCCAGTTCTTCGTGTGCCTGCAGAAGGCGGCACACCGGTCGCCGTGACTCAAGTGAAGCGTGACTCAGAGCTGGGGCAACCTATCAGTAATCGCTGGCCGACACTCCTGCCTGATGGGGAGCATTTTCTGTACATGAACTCGCCGAACGGAGCGTGCTCGGACTTGAGCGAGTTGCGCTTCGCGTCGCTAGACGGCAAACAAGATGTGTCGGTGCTGAAAACATGCAGCAGCGCTGCTTTTGCAAATGGATACTTGCTCTATTGGAGCGACGGAAATCTGACAGCGCAACCGATCAACGCTCATACGGGAGTATTAAGCGGAGTCCCTGTCGCCGTCGTGGAGCATGTAAGTTTCGATCCTCTGTTCAGCATTGTGGAATTCTCGGTGTCGGCGGAAGGCAAGCTGGTTTATATGGCCGGTGATGCAACGCTAGACAGACAATTACTGTGGTACGACCGCAACGGCAAATTGTTGGGAACGATGGGTGAGAACAACCCCTATAAGGGCGTTTCCATTTCGCCGGATGGGTCGCGTGTTGTGGCGGATTCGATCAGCGTAAAGGAGAGCAAGATCCTGATTCTCGATGCACGTGGAACCAGGACGCTTATGACCGTCAACAATAGCTTTGGAGCCGCTCCGACGTGGTCGGCCGACGGACGAGAGATTTATTTCATCTCGAATCTCAATGGCCCGCAGGACATCTATGTGAGAGCAGCAGATGGTTCCGGAGAACCGAGGGAGGTGGTGAAGTTTGAAAAGAACGTGCTCGGAGCGCTGTTCCTGGCCGTATCGCCTGACGGAAAATATCTTGCCTGTACTGCGGTCGTCGACCCACCCAGGGGCAACGACATCTACACCGTGGCGCTTAGTGGTGACCGCAAGCCACAGCCCTTTCTTAACACGTTCGCGCGTGAGACCGCGCCAGCCTTTTCGCCCGACGGGAAGTGGCTGGCGTACGAGTCAGATGGGACCGGAAGGAATGAAGTTTACATCACCCCTTTTCCCGGCAGTGGCCCGCAGTACCAGGTCTCCACAGGCGGAGGGGAAAGGCCGGTTTGGAGGCGCGACGGGAAAGAAATCTACTATCGCGAGGGTCTTAGGGTAATGGCAGTAGAAGTAAAGGCCAGAGCCGACTCGCTCGAACTCAGTCCTCCCACAGGGCTGTTCGAACTAGCCGCGGGAAACTTGAATGGACGATATTACGATGTCGCACCCGATGGACGATTCTTGGCGAACACGTCCCCCCTGACGGCGAAGGCGCAGAGCTTTTCGTTGGTGGTAAATTGGCCTGCGAAGTTGAAGAAATGAGCTTGGCGTCCCAAACGAAGAGTCGCAACTCCGGATAGGTTCTAGTGTCGTATCGGAAGCGCGATGAACAGTTCGGCGGCGAAGCGATCCAGCAAGCGGATTCGCGCCGACAGGGAAATTTGCGACTGCCGGATTTCCCGCAGGATTCGCAACGTTCGGTTGCTGATAATTTCCTGGCGAGTTCGGCCCGCTGACAAAATTGTTGAAAAACATTCGCGCGCTCCCTCAGTTGTCAGTGCTGAACAATTTTTCAAACACGGCATCGCACTCCGGTTGTTGCGGCTTTGCCGGTTGACCGGCGCGGCTGACCATGCGGACATTGCCGGGGTGTGGTTCAGGCGTGACGCCGGGAATGGCCATCGGTTGAAGTTCTTTGCGAGTTTTTCAAGTTCGGACTGAACTGCCTTCGTGCACTCCTCGCATTTTTGCTCGTGGTACGCCTCCATGTCGTAATACTCGGCGACGGCGGCGTGGTGCGATTCGGCGCTGCCCAATGCTTCGTGATGCGCCGCTTTCGTTGCGTGGTGCTCTGCGGAACGAGAGTGAAATTGACGAGATGCTGCCTGAGAGTTCCCATTTTTAGTTTCCTCCGTTATTCGGGCAGAGAAGGTGACAGCAATTCGGTAGCGGAAACCTAGTCAACGGTGTAAGCGGGGCGGCGAAATTTCCTGCTCTTTTTATTTATGGCTAAGTTCTTTCTTAAGGGTATGTAAGATTTATGCGGACAATTCTCGGGCCGTGTGCCCTATTCTTGTGCAAATCGAAGAGAAAAACTGTCGGGCAAAAAGTGAGAAACACTCAAGCCCGCTGCGCTAGAATGAGTTTCGCTGTTGTTACGACTTGTCCGACGTGACGTTGGGTGTGATCGGCGACATGAACCAGCAAGCTGCCAACTGTGGTCGGCAGTCTTTTGCTACCTACTTCTCGCTTGGTGTCGAGATTTGTAGTGGCTAGGGCGAGGATTCTGGCTTGGCCGTGGCGAAACGCGCTGTCGAGCTGCTGGAATAGTGATTCTCGATTGGCAGCCGAGTCTAGTTCACCCCTGAGAAAGATCATTTGCTCTGGGGTGAGCTTTCCTCCCTCTGCGTAAGTGAGCAAACGATCCAGGCTTCCGACGATGTGACGTAAATGGAAGGCCACAGAAGAGATACCGCATGGCTGCGCATTTACTTCGTCATTCGTGAGTTGCGCGGCCCAGCGGTTAAGATCCTCTTTGGCGAGTTCGAGGGCGTGGATGGCGGCGCGGGGGACCACCGGGACCTCTGTTAAGGTTCCGCGGAGCCACGGTTCTGGGTCTTTGGTTTGCTTGCGTTTCTGCATAGAGCGTATCCTCGCATTTTTGTCTGGTGTAGTCAGTGGATCGTTTGCACAGACGACGGGCGACTGCATCCAATATACAAATTTCAACGAGCGAATACATGGAGCTGATACCTCAGAAAAAGAATTGGGGCAAGCGGCCCTGGACGATAGATTTCATGCCGCGCAAACACGATTTGCCCGAAGCGGTGGACTTTGCCGTAGTCGGGGGTGGGTTTACTGGGCTTTCTGCTGCCGCACGTTTGAAATTCTTCGCTCCGGATGTCTCCGTGGCACTTTTCGAGATGCATGAGCTGGGGTCGGGCTCGAGCGGGTATACCGGCGGGATGGCGCTCGGGGAAAGCGCGGTGGGAGACTTGCCGGGACTCGGCGATGTTCTTGCCGGATACCAGAAAATCGTTCGCGAACTGAAGGTCGACGGCGATTTGGTTTTGCCCGGAGCGTATGAATTGGGAAGAACTTCCCCTCTGGCGAATTCTCCGATTCGTTGGAAGGATTCGGGAGATCTTGCGGCGGTGAACTTGGTGGAAGGTGGGACCGTGAATCCCGGTAAGGTTGTGCGCGGTTTGGGAAAGGCGGCGGAGCGTGAAGGAGTACTTTTATTTGAGAATTGCCCCATTCTGGAAGTCAAATTTGGTGATCAGATCGAACTGAAATGCGCGCGAAGTAGGCTGTTCGCAAGTAAAGTATTATTTGCCACCAACGCCTTTTCGATTGAACTGACCGGATTGCGCCACCGAGCCGAATCCCTGTTTACGCTGGCAGTTGCGACGGAAGAATTGCCCGAGGAAAGTATTGCGGCCATCGGTTTACAGGAGAGAAAACCCTTCTACACCATCGATATGCCTTACCTTTGGGGGCGCATGTTGGGAAACGGGATCATTTTTGGAAGCGGACTGCTTCATCAGAATGATTGGCGGAGTCTGGAAACGCTCGACATCGAAGGCGCAGAGCCAGCGAAGATGTTCAGCCGACTGGAACAGCGGGTTCGAGGGTTGCATCCGCGTTTGGCTAAAGTCACGTTCGCGCGCCGCTGGGGCGGCCCAATCTGTGTAGCCGAAGAATGGAAGCCGGTGTTTGAGCCGCATCCCGAATCAAAAAATGCAATCGTGCTAGGTGCCTTTTCTGGCCATGGTGTGGCGCAATCTGTCTATCTTGGCAGTTGGGCGGCAGAAGTATTGTTGGGGAGACGTGGGCTTCCGCAATGGCAAGGCTAAGTCCCTGCGAAACCTTTAGTGATGGAAAACAGGAAGTGTTCCGAGCAGTGCAGAAAATCCGTTCCAGATGATCTGAAATCCGATGCAAACTAGCAGAAAGGAGGATAATCGCATGATGATCGTCATCCCCGTAGCGCCTAAGATTCGAGCGAGACGATCGGAAAACGCGTAACAGAGGTAGACGCTGAGCGCGATCAGGATCATTCCAACGACGGCACCGATCATCGAAAGCAAAATACCTTCTTTCGGCTCGTTCGCCCCTAGCGTGATGGCGATGGAAATCGAACCCGGACCAACGGTAAGCGGCAAAGTGAGCGGATAAAATGCTTTGGTGAACAGGTCGCGAAGGTCCACGTCGCGATGGACGTCCTGCCGGGCGGGATCATCGTCATTTTGATTTAGCAATTTCCACCCAGCCGACATAACCACGAGACCGCCACCGACTTGCACGACAGGAATAGAAATCCCAAAAAAAGCAAGAATATGGGTTCCGATAAAAAATGAACCGATCAAAAGCAAGAAACTGTTGATCGCAATCCTCCTAGAGAGCAACTTGCGCTGATCGGTGGAATAGTAGTCGGTCAGCGAGAGGAAAATCGGCGCGCCTCCCAAGGGATTTACGATGGGGAAGAGCGCCGAAACAATCAGGAAAATAGCTTTGGCAAACGGGAACATCGCTGGCTCGGAGGAGAGTATAACCGAGGGAGCAGTGGAAAATGCCGGTCTGCCGCACGTTGGCGTCATTGAAGTACAAAACAAAAAAAGGGGACACTTCTATTGAGGTAAGGAAGGGGACATTTCTAAAGAGCTTTGACACGTTGGCGCCGTTGGCGCCATTGAAGGCGCCATTGAATTGACAGTGCGAACTCGAGGACTTAGGATGGAAAATCTCTTTCAGGCAGGGAAAGCGGCCGAAAACGCCGGGGATTTCTAGGTTTAAAGTTAGTCCTCGAGGTGTCGTTTGGGGTGTTTCAACTCGCCGACATTTTACCGGTGGCTGCGGCGCTCCCCCTTAGCTCCGCCGATTCGGGAACCCTCAACGCCATCAAGCTGCACTCGAACCTGGCCAGAATGCCGACCTGCTCCCGGTCACAGCCCGGTTTGGCGGAAAAGTAGGGAATCTCGGAAGAGGCTTGGAACCGCAAAGCTAGCGGCAGCGCGGTGGAGCATTTATTAGCGAAGGATTACGCCAGAGAGGTCTAATGAGAGCGGGGAAGTTATTAACGCAGGGATTCACGATCTCGATCGCCGCGGCGGGATTATATCTCGCGGGACAAATCGTTGTTCATGCTCAGCCAGAAACTGACACAAACGATCCGGTTTTACTTCCGGCAGAGCGGAAGCATTTGAGGAATGTTCGCCAACTTACCTTCGGCGGGCAGAATGCAGAGGCCTACTTTTCAATCGATGATAAAGAATTGATTTTTCAGCACCAGGGCCAAGGCGTTCCCTGCGACCAGATTTACACGATGCCGGTGGACACTCCGGATGGCAAGCCCGCCACGCCCAAACTCGTTAGCACTGGCAGAGGCCGCACAACTTGCAGCTATATTTTTCCATCCGGGGACAAAATTTTATTTTCTTCGACGCACGCTTCAAGTCCCGAATGTCCCCCAAAGCCCGATTATTCCCGCGGCTACGTTTGGCCGATTTACAATACCTACCAGATCTACACTGCGAACTTCGATGGCTCTAATCCACAGCAACTGACGCATGCGGTCGGTTACAACGCAGAGGCAACAGTGACGCGCGATGGCCAGCACATTGTATTCACCTCCACACGCAATGGCGATCTAGATATCTACACGATGGATGTTGACGGAAGCAATGTGAAGCAACTGACTCAGGAATTGGGCTACGATGGCGGCCCGTTTTGGTCCTATGACGGTACAAAGATCGTTTATCGCGCGCAGCATCCGAAAACTACCGAGGAAACAAAAGAGTACAAAGAATTGCTTGCGCAAGGACTGATCCGTCCGGGAAATCTTGAAATCTGGGTGATGAATGCCGATGGATCGAAAAAGCGTCAAGTGACCTCTAACGGCGCGGCCAATTTCGCTCCCTACTGGCTGCCCGACGGCAAGCGGATCATTTTTGCTTCCAACCAAGCCGATCCCAAGAACGGGCGAGACTTTGATTTATATGTGATCAACGAAGATGGTACGGGACAGGAACGCATTACCTATCATCCTGACTTCGATGGTTTCCCGATGTTCAATTCGACTGCCAAGCGCCTGGTGTGGGCTTCCAATCGCGAGGGCAAAGCCCCGCACGAAACCAACATTTTTATTGCAGACTGGGTGGAGTAACTCTTAGCAGCGAGGAGTCCAAGGACTTGGCTAAAAAGAAGATCCGGCGAATCCGCGAGAAACCAGGCTATCGAGCGGGTGAAACGCTGCAGGTGTTAATTTCGGCCTCCCGGCTACATCGCCGCATCCGACAGCTTGCAAGCGAAATTCGGCGAGACTTTCCGACAGATGAACTTCACCTAATAGGGGTACTCAAAGGGTCGGCATTTTTTCTCGCTGATCTTGCCCGCGAATTGGGAGGAGAAGTTTCGTTCGATTTTATCGGCGTTTCAAGCTACGGAACGGGTACAGATTCAACTGGGGAAGTGCGGCTCACCAAGGATCTGGATGTGAGTATCGAGTCCCGGACCGTGATTCTTGTCGAAGACATCCTCGATACCGGGCTCACGCTCCGGTACCTTCTGCACGTGTTCGAACAGCGCAGGCCGAAACACCTCCGCACAATTGTGTTACTGGATAAAATGGAGCGTCGGATCGCTGATGTGAAGGCGGATTACACCGGGTTTTCGATTCCGAACGAATTTGTCGTGGGCTATGGACTTGATTATGACCAGAGGTATCGCAATCTGCCAACGGTGTGCATTCTTCACTTGCCCTCAAGTAAAAAAGCAAAATCTCAATAACATCGTTCTGAAGGCTACATAGTCGCCTGCTATAATAAATAGACTTCATGGAATCGACAGAGCCCAAAACCACCGTAAACCTCAACGCTAACGAGCTGGAAGTTCCGGCCGAGGTGCTTGTAACTCTTGCTCAGATCGGAGAAGAGGTTAACGCTTCTCTGAACCTCGACGAAGTTCTTGCGCATACCGCCGTACTGATCAAACGGCACATCGACTACGAACTGTTCGGCGTTCTCTTGGTGGACGCCGACGGTCTTTATCTGCAGCATCGTTTTGCGATCGGCTATCCGCCCGGGCTCGCGGAGAATCTTCGCGTTCCCATCGGACAAGGAATCACCGGGACGGCCGCAGCCACGGGTCATTCCGTCCGCGTGAGCGACGTAAGTGCGGATCCTCGATACATCAATGCAATCGAATCGGTCCGTTCGGAACTTGCGGTTCCGCTGATGCTACGCGGCAAGTGTATCGGTGTACTTGATATTCAGAGCCAACATCCGGATTACTTCACGAAAGACCAGCAGAACATACTGACCGTGCTGGCCAGCCGCTTGGCGGTGTCTATTGAGAATGCGCGATTGTTCCAGCAGGTCAGCAACCAAGCGGAAACGCTATTGGTTTTAAACGAAGTGAGCCGCGAAATCAGCTCGATCCTCGATGTAGAAGAACTCCTGCGCCGGGCGGCCGAACTTGTAAAGCGGGTGATCGATTATCAAATCTTGAGCCTCATGCTGTATGACGATGAGCTGAAGGTGTTTCGCCACCGCATCGACGTGAAGCATGGGCAGCGAGTGCAGGGGAAACTCCGCGCAGCCGCCACGGAAGGTATCGTCGGTGCTGCCGCGACTCTACGCGAGCCGGTGATTGTGCCGGATGTGACTGCCGATCCACGCTATCTGATGGTGAATCCGGAAACCCGCTCGGAACTTGCCATCCCCATGATCCACAAGGGAAAAGTGATTGGTGTGCTGGACCTGGAGAGCCCGCAAATTAATTATTTCACCAATGATCACGTGCAGACGCTTTCGATTTTGGCGGCGAATCTGGCGGTCTCTTTAGAGAATGCTCGCCTATACGAGCAGGTGGCAAAAGATGAAGCGCGTCTTGACCGCGACCTGCAAGCGGCCAAGAGAATTCAGGGGGCACTGCTGCGACCGGTACCAACCGACGATTACGGACTAGATGTCGCCGCGCGGTACTTGTCGGCACGGGAGGTGTGCGGCGATTTGTACGAATTCCTGCGGTACGGCCCGCAGCAATTGGGCATTGCGCTCGGGGATGTGAGCGGGAAAGGAACTGCGGCGGCGCTCTATGGAGCTGTCGCTATCGGAATTATGCGCAGTCTCGCGCCGCAGAAATTGCAGCCGGCAGAAATGTTGAAGCAGATGAATCACCTTATCAGCGAGCGGCGAATTGAAGGGCGCTTCATGACCGCCTGCTACGCTACTTGGCAAAAAGGCCGTATGAAGCTGCGAGTGGCCAATGCCGGGCAATCCCAGCCGTTGCTGTATAAGGATGGGCGCTGCGACAAGATTGAGTTGACCGGTTTTCCACTAGGGATTTTCGACGAAGTTCACTATGACGAGTGGGGCGTGACACTCGACATTGGCAATATTCTGGTCTTTCACTCGGACGGACTGGCAGAAACCGCCAATAACGAAGGCCAACTGTTCGGTAACGAACGGTTGCGCGTTCTGATTGAGAAGCATTACGAACGCAATGCCGCGGAACTTGCAGACGTATTGTTGAACGAGGTCGATTGGTTCTCTCAGAACGCTCCGCTCTCCGATGATCGAACCCTGGTTATCGTAAAAGTGAAATGAGTGGCCCCACAAAAGCGCGCAAAAATCTCGCGTACCTTGATCCAGCCGAGTTCACGCCACACTTTCGCTGGAAGAAAGACGCAGGAAGTCCGTCCCGTAGCGTCTACTGCGAAGGCGTAGCAGTACCTGCAATCGCCAAACGATTCGGCACGCCCGTTTACGTCTACAGCCAAAATTCCATTGTCGACTCGCTCGCGGAGTTAAGGGCTGGACTCGGCACGTTGCCGCATCGAATCTGCTTTGCGGTGAAGGCTAACGGCAACCTATCGATTTTGAAATTACTCGCCCAGCAAGGTTGTGGGTTCGACATTGTCTCCGGAGGGGAGCTCGATCACCTCGGCCACATTGGTGTTCTCGGCAACCGGATCGTATTTTCCGGGGTGGGCAAAACGCGCGAAGAAATAGGGCAGGCGTTGCGATACAAAGCTGATAAGAAAGCCAACACGGGGATCCTGCAATTCAATATTGAATCTGAGGCGGAGTTGGAAATTCTGCTGGAGGAAGCAGGGCGAATTAGATCGAGCTCGCCGAATTTACCGGGCGTTTCGATTCGCGTTAATCCAGACGTAAAAGCGGGGGGCCATCCGCACATTTCTACTGGACTTCATGAGCATAAGTTTGGATTGAGCTGGCCGGTGGCGCGCAACTTGTACCGGAGGCATCAAAATTCGAAATACATTCACTGGCAGGGAATTAGCGCTCATATCGGCTCGCAGATTGTTTCACTCAAGCCGTTTCGCCAGGCCTTCGCGCGGCTGGCCAGTTATTTATTGGAATTGCGCAAGCAGGGTATCTATCTCAAGTATTTGGATTTTGGGGGAGGCTTGGCCGTTCGTTATACCAACGAACAGCCTGCGTCGCGCAAAGCGTATGCAAAGATGATCGCTGCGCTCGCGCGACCCCTCGGGGTGGAACTGCTTTTGGAGCCGGGCCGCTCCGTCGTGGCGCCTGCCGGAGTACTGGTATCCAGGGTCATCTATACCAAACGCAGTTTGAAGAGAGCATTCGTGATTATTGATGCCGCGATGAACGATCTGATGCGCCCAATGCTCTACGATGCTCCGCATCCCATTACGCCAATCGAGCAAGCGAACAAATTGAAAGCGGCCCCGAGAGAACGGGTTGATGTTGTTGGCCAAGTTTGCGAAACGGGTGATTGCTTCCTAGAAGGTTGGCCGCTCGGCGAACTCGCGCCGGGTAAACTAGTGGCGATCTGGGCGGTTGGCGCCTACGGCATGTCGCAGGCCTCCAATTACAATGCCCGGCCGCGCCCTGCAGAGGTCTTGGTGGATGGCCCGACAGCAAAACTCGTACGCAGGCGCGAAACCTCGGGTGATATGCTTCGGGCCGACGTGCTGGGCTGAACTTTAGGCTTCTCCCCACTTCAATTTATTCCGCAGAATCTCAAAGTAAGTCTTGTTCGGTGGGTGGATCAGCTTCAAGCGCTCGGCGGCCCGCGTGATCCGAACGCAATCGCCAATTTGCGTTGGCGAGCCAGTTTGGCCGTCGAGCGTCAAGAATACGGAATCGGAACTCTCTGACAGCCGCAGTTCAATCTTGGCCGTGTCCGGCACGACCACGGGCCGATCGCTCAACGTGTGCGGGCAAATCGGGGTAATTAAGATTGATCGAACGGCGGGATGCACAATCGGGCCGCCCGCCGACATGGAGTAGGCGGTCGACCCTGTCGGCGTTGCGACAATCAGGCCGTCGGCTCGATAGCGGCAAACAAAACCGTCATCGATGTGAAGTTCCAGTTCGATCATCCGGGCGAGCGTGCCTTTGTGGACGACCGCATCGTTTAATACCCGCTGCTGCGTTAGGACCTGCTGGCGGTTGATGCGTTCGACCAGGAGCAGGACGCGTTCTTCGATCGCATACTCTCCAAACAAGGTCGCTTCGAGTGCCGGGTACAATTCTTCGACGGTGAAGTTGGTGAGAAATCCCAGGCTGCCCATATTGATGGGTAGGATCGGAACGCCGCGAGCCGAAGCTTCGCGGGAAGCGGCAAGTAGAGTCCCGTCTCCGCCAAGCACTAGGAACAAATCTGCTTGCTCGCCGATCTGGTGGCGGGTGTTGCCGACGCCATCGCCTTTCAAGCAACTGGCGGTTTCTCCGTCATACACAACATGGACGCCCCGCTTTTGCAGCCACTGAAGTAATTCCGGGACAACCTCAGCCAGATTCGCGCGCCGTGGCCGGGAAATTATACCAATGGTTTTGAACGCAGGTTTGGTTCGCATGGACTATCGGGATTCTATCGCACTAATTTTTCTGGCGTGAAGGAAATACTCCTGGTTGCCCTCGGCCCCTAGCAATTTGCTAGGCAGGACTACGAGGCAAGTCAGGCCAAGATCGATGGCCGCCTGGCGAACGCTGTCAATCGCCTTTTGGTGAAGTTCGGTTCCACGGACGATGCCACCTTTCCCGACATCGGCGCGCTCCAATTCAAATTGCGGCTTAATGAGAATAAGAAAGTCAGCCGTGGGCTTTGCGCATTGCACGGCACCGGGAAGAATCTTCTTTACAGCGATAAAAGAGACATCCGCAACAACCAGGTCGACGGATTCGGGCAGGTCTTCAGCTGTGAGTTCGCGAGCGTTTTTCTTGATGGCGATCACGCGATTGTCTAGACGGAGCTTCCATGCCAATTGATCGGTATTGACGTCGACGGCATACACCTTCCGTGCCCCATGCTGCAGCAAACAATCCGTAAATCCACCGGTGGATACACCGACATCGAGGCAAATTCTGCCCGCCGGGGAGGTGCCGAACTCTTCGAGGGCACCTTCCAGCTTAATACCGCCACGGCTGGCATATTTCTGCAACCGGCTATGGACTTCCACGCGCGCGTCCTCCGGTATCGTCGATCCGGCCTTGTCCGCGCGCTTTCCCTCGATTACCACTTCGCCAGCGAGAATCATGGCTTGGGCTTTTTGACGCGACTCCGCCAGTCCTCGTTCGACGAGTAAGATGTCTAGCCGCTTGCGTGCTGCCTTGGGAATCATTTGTGCGTGAGGTGCTATGCTCGCCGTAGTACGAGAAATTCTGCGATTTGCCGCAAACGGTCAGCCTTCTCCCCGTAAACAGCAAGTTCGTGAATCGCCTTGCTGGCCAGCTCCTTCGCAATCTGGTGCGAGCGCTCGAGACCGAATATAGAGGGATACGTCGCTTTTTGCTGGGCAACGTCTTTGCCCGCGGTTTTTCCCAATGAGCTGGAAGGTTCCTCAACGTCGAGGATGTCATCGGTCACTTGAAACGCCCAACCGATCGTCTCGCCGAAATGGCGCAGGCGCACGACATCTTCCGCGGGAGCACCCGCGGAAATTGCACCGGCAGTGATTGACGCGCGAATGAGTGCGGCAGTTTTCGAGCGATGAATGTATTCGAGCGTCTGTGGGGCAACTTTTGTACCTTCGGCTTCAATATCCGCGACTTGTCCCGCGACCATACCATTGACGGTGCCGGCTGCGGTAGAAATCTCCGTCAGCATGGCCACCTGGCGTTCTGCGGAAACGGAGGATTTGCCAATGGTTTCAAATGCCAACGTGAGCAGGGCATCGCCGGCTAAAATGGCGATCGCCTCGCCGAACTTCTTATGGCAGGTGGGTTTGCCTCGCCGCAGGTCGTCGTTGTCCAGGGCCGGCAGATCGTCGTGAATGAGCGAATAGGTATGAATGAACTCGATAGCGCAAGCGGGGAATTGCGCGTGGGCAACATCTTCCCCGAAGATTCGTGTCGCCTCGAGGCACAGGATGGGACGAATTCGTTTTCCGCCGGCAAATACGGAATATCTCATCGCGGTATGGATGGAAGTAGGCGGCACGGATTCCGCCGGCATCAACCGATCCAGTTCTGCATCAACCGCGATACGATCCTCTTCAAAAAAATCAGGCAGTTTCATCGGCAGAGAGCGGCAGGACCTTCCGATAAGCGAGCATTACTCATTGCTCAAGCCTTCTGCCTCGAAGGGTTCCGCGACCATTTTCCCGTCTGCTTTTTTCAAAAGGATTTCCACGCGGCCCTCCGCTTCTTCCAGTTGCTTCTGGCATTCCTTGGACAGACCGACGCCTTCTTCAAACAGCCTCATGGCGTCATCCAAAGAAAGTTGTGGGCTTTCGAGCTTGCGAACAACTTCTTCAAGGCGTGTCAGCGATTTCTCGAAATCCGGTTTTTTCGGTGGTTCCGTTTTTTTGGTTGCTGGTAAATTCACTATCCGGCCTCGTCTTTTCGGCAATTGCGCGCCCTGGTCAGAGCCATACATCCGCGCAAAGCTCAAATCTGGCATTCGAAACAACAGTATGTGGAGCGGCCACCCTGTTCAATGCGCTGGACCGGCTCTCCGCAGCGCCGGCACGGCAATCCGTTGCGTTGGTAAACGCGCAGAATACCTTCCAGCCCCTGAAACCACCAGTGAGGATCACGAAACTCAGGCGACGGATCCAAACAGCATTCTAAGGCACGCCCAAGAACCGACACAATCGCTTTGTGTAGTTTTCGCGCTTCCCTCTGATCCAGAGAATGGGCACACCGTCGCGGGTCCAGGCGCGCATGCCAAAGCGCTTCGCACGAATAGATATTGCCGATGCCGGCAAATTTTGTCTGATCCAGCAGAAAATCCTTCAAAGGCCGCTTGTAGCGGGAAAGTTTTTGATGAAGAGCGCGGGCGGTAAAGCGCTTCGATAGCGCATCGATCCCGAGCGATTTTAGCGGGCGGCATTCTTCTTCCGAGCGCCAGAGATGCACGCGTCCCAGATGGCGCGGATCGGCAATGCCCAGGACCCCTTTGTCCAGTTCAAAGGCCACGTCGACGTGGACGCCGTCTCTGTTCGCGTTTGCGCGGGCCAGCAGTTCGGAGACATCCCTAAACAGCAGCAGTTGGCCATCAAACCGGAAGTGCACCTCGATCATGCCGCGATCGAGTTTCAAGAAGAGATATTTGCCAACACGTTGAACTTCCCTGATCTTCGCTCCTCGGGCTAGATCTCGGAAATCCCCAACCGATTGAGGGCGGATGAGCACAGAGTGAAATACGTGAACGCAGCGGATTCGCCGCCGCCACACGATGGGCCGCAGAGTTCTAGCGATGGCCTCCACCTCAGGGAGTTCGGGCATTTTAGTTGCTAATTCGAAGGCGTCAGCACGAGCGTGTGCTTCCTCGCCTTCGCCTGCGCTAAATTGGTGAACGGAGCGTAGATCGCTTTCCCGTCAAACCAGTAAGGGAACTGATCAGTGTAGTGTTCACTGCCAGGCTGGCCGGATTGTCCGGCGGGAATCAGAAGGATGGATTGATCCCAATCTGCAAGATTGGCCACGAACCGTTCGGAAGGACCATGATGGCGCGAAGCGGCTCGCGGACTAAACAGCGTTCCGGATTGTGGTTCATCCGTTAGACTCAGCAGTTTTTTCAAAGTTCCCTCACGCCCGATCGGATGGAGCATGTCGAGGTAGTTAAAGCGCTTCCAGCTCCAATCCTCCATGTTCGGATCTTTTGTTTCTGCTTCTAGTTTTTCCACGGCCCGATCCGCGGCCGCTGACAGTAACTCGTCATAGTTCTTGTAGCCAGCAGGTAGCCACCGTGCCGGCCGTTCAGTCAGCATTCGCTGCAGAAAGGCGATCTTGCGCCAGTCATAGAGTTTCGTATCTTTGCCGAGGTAGGGCTCGAGCATCAGATCGAGGATGCTGTACATCGCGGCGTTCAGGAAGGGCACTACCGTCGAGTTCGCATCGGCAATCCCATTCCATTGTTTCGCTTCCTCAACCAGCTTTTTTGCGCGGGGATCTTTGGGAGGGGCCGCGTTGGCCGCAGCCACCAATTGCTCGGCGATGAAAACGTGGGGAAAGCTGAAGGTGTCTGTCTGAACCTTCAACATGTCTTCCGGCCTCAGATCGTGCTTATCGTGCAGCAAATCGTAAATACGGGCTGTACGGAAGGGTTCTTCCCAGTCGTCGGTCAGGTATGGTTTGTAGTCGGGGCCGGTTACTCGTGCGTTTGCGGTAACAATCAATCCGCTGTCGGGATTAAAGCTTTGCGGCATATTTTCAAATGGGATGTAGCCCGTCCATTCATACTCATCCGTGTCCCCCGGAACAGGAACAGTCCCGTGGCCCTTCTTGCGGATGGGTACCCGCGCGGCAACTGTGTAGCCGATGTTGCCGTCGACGTCGGCATAGATGACGTTTTGCCCCGGGCCCCACACATGGCTCAGCACTTCGCGAAACTCCTCCCAGTTCTGCGCTTTCCCGAGCCAATTATAGGAGTGCGTCAAGCAGCCAGGCTCTAGGGCCGTCCAGCGCATCGCGTACACTTTCTCGCCCTCGCGATGGACTACCGGACCGTGTCGCGTTACCACTACACGTAGGTGCTCGTCCGGGCCACCCTTTACATGAATGATGTCGTCGTAAACGTCGGCCTTCCGCCATTGGCCGTTGACTTTGTATTCATCGGGACTTGCGGGATTAAATGTCTCGATATATAAATCCAGTACATCCGCGCCATTGTTTGTGAACCCCCAGGCGATGCGATCGTTGTGGCCGATGACTACCATGGGCGCTCCGGGCAAAGTAAAGCCCTGCACATTCCAGCCAGGGGCGGTCAAATGAATTTCATACCAGATGGGCGGAATGCTTAGCTCCAAGTGAGTGTCGTTAGCCAGCAGCGGTTTGCCGGTAGCCGTGTGCGCGCCGCTGACGACCCAGTTGTTGCTCCCCAACATGCGGCGCACATCGCTTTGCTCCTCATCTAACCAGTCGCGAACCCGCACGGCGAATAGGCCAGTTGTGTCATGACCGACGGCCCTCTCCGCCGGGATCGGAGGGCTTTGGACATCGCGGCTGGCTTTCAGCACATCGTCGTAATCCATCTCATCGTCATCGTCGTCATCGCCCTGCGAGATGACGTGAGGGTTCTTATCGACAGTTGGATCGCCGACGACAAAGTGGTCCATTGCCGCCTCATCGCTGTAAAGATCTCTGGCCAATTCGGGGCTGACTCGCGTCAGGACTTCGGCTCGATGCAATTCGACGTGACGCGTGTCGGTTAACGTGTGATACATATACGCAGAAATGACCAAGGTATCGGAAACTTTCCAGGGCTCCGGTTTGTAGTTTAAGAGCGTGAATTCCAGGGGTAGTTTGGAGGCGTGTTGCTCGATAAAGCGATTCACACCGCGGGCGTAAGCGTCCATGACCTTGCGGGACTCGGGGTCCATCTGCTGTGCTTCGCGTTCGGCAGTGCGCGAAAAATTCATAGCGCGAAATTCCCGGTCGACGTCTAAAGTTGCGGGTCCTAGAATTTCAGACAATTGTCCACGGCCAACTCTGCGTAGCAGATCGAGCTGCCACAGGCGGTCCTGTGCAAAGACATAACCTTGTGCCTCTGCTAGGTCTTCCACCGAAGAGGCGCGGATATGCGGCACGCCCCAATGGTCGCGTTCCACGCTCACCGGATTTTGCAGTCCAGGAACACGGATGGTTCCGTCAAGTTGCGGCAGCGGCCGGTAAACGAGCCACCATACCGTAGCTCCAAAGGCTACGACTATGATTCCAACTATCCAGAGAATTGCACGCAGAACGGTGCGCAAGATTCACCCACCCTCAAGGAGGAGATTAAAAGTCTAGTGGAGGCGCTCGAGCCACGCAACTGACCGAACCGACAGCCATCGCCGACCAACGGGCAGTTCTTGGTCAACAAGACGGCAGCCGAGACTCACTTCGTTCCTCTCTGCTGTTACAATTCGAAGTGAGGATTAGGCAACCCCATGTTCCTGCTGCGACTGATCGGTGTCTTGTTGCTGGTCGTACTGAACGGGTTCTTCGCCGCAGTCGAATTCTCCCTGGTAGCGGTGCGAATGTCGCGCGTGCGCCAGCTGGTCGCCAAAGGGAACGCGCAAGCCAAAATTGTAGAATATCTTTTAAGCGATCTGCACCGAGTTGTATCCGGCGTGCAAGTAGGAATCACACTGGCCAGTCTGGCGCTTGGCGCGCTCGGCGAAGCCTCGCTGGCCATCCTGGTTCAGCAAGTGATGCCCACCAACGGCAGCCCGCAAACTCTGTTTGCCATTCATGCCATCGCCTTGACTATTGCCTTTCTGATGTTGAGCGCGCTCCACGTCGTTTTTGGTGAGTTGGTCCCGAAAAGCATCAGCCTGGTACGCGCCGAGCGAGTGGCCCTGATGGTGGCGCGACCGTTTCAGTGGTTCCTGAATACATTTCGATGGGCGATTGATTTGCTCGACGGAATTTCCGGAGTGATCGTGAAGGCGCTCGGACTTGCCGCCCCGGTCAGCCACGGGCAAGCCCACTCTACTGAGGAATTACAAATCCAAATCCAACAGGCCCGCGAAAGAGGATTGCTCGCCGTCGGCGAAGAGAAGTTTATTTTGAGTGCGCTCGAACTTGGACAATTGCAAGTGCGCGAAATCATGGTGTCGCGACCAGATATGTACATGCTGCCGATCGAATCAACGCTCGAGCAGGTGATGAGCCTGTTTGCGACTACGCAGCGCTCACGCATCCCGGTTTATCGCGGGAACGAAGACCACATTCTGGGATTTGTACACGTAAAAGACATGACGTGGGCGCTGCTCGATACTGAGCGACGGCTGCAGGAAAAGTTGCCACCTCCACCGCCGTTTGATCTTCGCCGGGTGCTGCGGGAAATCCTGATCGTGCCGGAGACGAAGCCAGCCGGGGAACTGCTTTCGGAATTGCGTGGTCGCCACGTTGGTATGGCCATCGTCGTGGATGAATTTGGCAGCGTACTCGGGCTGGTCACCATGGAGGACCTGATCGAGCAGCTTATCGGGGAAATTCACGACGAATTCGACGTTGTGGAGAAGCCGCTTACTCTCTCCGATGGCGCGGTGATTTTCGATGCGGCGCTAAACGTCCGCGATCTGGATACGCAATACAATATTGTGCTGCCGGAAGATCCTGCGTATGCGACAGTCGGTGGTTTCGTGCTGGACCAACTTGGATTTATTCCGCGGGGTGGCGAAAGCTTTGAATTTGGCGGATATCGATTTACGGTGGTTGAAATGGACGGACGGCGAGTGGCTCGCGTTAAGATTCAACGCTTGCGTGCAACCACTGGAGAGCCATCGCCGGACATGATTGTCGAACAAGGAACGACCCCAGCTGCCCGAAGGATGGAATTAGCAAAGCCGGCCGAGAAGGAGCAACGAACGAGCTAAGTATGGCCCGCCACTTACTTCACCGTTTTCTACTTACCCTGCCAGCCGTCTGGCTCGTGCTAACGCTGGTTTTTCTGTTGATCCATATCGTACCGGGTGACCCGGTGGAACAGATGCTCGGTGAAGGCGCTGCCCCCGGACAGATTGAACAGTTGAGGCATACGTTGGGCCTCGATCAACCAATCCTCGTTCAATACGGCCACTATCTTTCCGAAACAGTTCGCGGCGAGCTGGGCCAATCATTCAAGTTTCAAGCGCCCGTGCGTCACATTATTTTTGAGCGCTATCCCGCGACACTGCAGTTGGCGTTTCTCGCACTCATGGTTTGCGCGGCCATCGGGATTCCGGCTGGGGTTTTCGCTGCCTATCGCCGGGGGCACACCTCCGATCGCGCGATCGGCGTGCTGACCCTGTTTGGACTGGCGATGCCGAACTTTGCGCTGGGACCGCTTCTGATTACGCTGTTCTCAATCAAACTCGGCTGGCTGCCGGTTTCCGGTCGAGGTGGCCCGCTTCACTACATTCTTCCCGCAGCTACACTGGGCGCTGCCCTGGCCGCGATCCTGACTCGCATGGTGAGAGGAGCCATGCTGGAAGAGCTTTCGAGTGATTATGTTCGCACTGCGCGCGCGAAGGGGCTTTCTACGTTTCTGGTGTTGACGCATCACGCACTGCGCAATGCGCTGATTCCGATCATAACCATTCTCGGGTTGCAATTCGGTACGTTGCTTGCCGGAACCATCGTGACCGAGACAATATTTTCCTGGCCCGGGATTGGACGCCTCACAGTACAGGCAATTTCTTCGCGCGATTATCCTCTGTTGCAGGGCTGCATCCTGGTCATCGCCCTCTCCTACGTGTTTGTCAATCTGTTTACCGACTTTCTTTATGCGTTCATCGATCCGCGGGTGCGCGTCTCGTGATGATGAAGAACCCGCTCGTGGAATTTCTGCGCGGAAGTCTGCTGGCGAAAGTTGGTTTTGTAATTGTTTGTACTCTTGTTGCGGTGGCAGTCTTGGCACCGTGGATCGCCCCTTATGATCCTGCGGCCCAGAACCTGGCTGCGCGGCTCGAAGGGCCTTCGAGTTCTCACTGGATGGGGACGGATGAACTGGGGCGAGACATTCTTTCTCGCACAATTTATGGAGCACGCATTTCGCTTGTCGTCGCGACCTGTGTCGTTCTGGGTTGCGGCAGCATCGGCCTTACCCTGGGCATGCTTGCTGGTTACTTTGCAGGTGGATTCGATCGTGTCGTGAATCTACTTCTGATCAATGCGTTTCTCTCCTTCCCCGGAATTCTGCTAGCGATTGCTTTCGCGGCGTTCTTCGGTCCGGGCATCGGCAAAGTGATTCTCGCCCTGATTATTACGGGGTGGGCGGGGTATGCGCGATTGGCACGCGCACAGGTACTCAAGGTGAAAGAACTCGAATTCGTATTGGCTGCACGATCGTTGGGAGCAGCTTCTCCACGAATTCTCACGAGGCATCTCCTGCCGAATATTCTGCAACCAGTGCTGATTCAAGCAACCATTGGCATGGCAGGAGCGATACTCGCCGAGGCGACTCTCAGTTTTCTTGGTTTAGGGGTACTCGCCCCATTGCCCAGTTGGGGCGCTATGTTGAATGATGCCAGGAATCATCTGTTCGACGCACCGCATATGGTAATTTTTCCGGCGTTGGCGGTAATTCTGGCGGTGCTTGCGTTTAATTTGTTGGGAGATGCGTGGAGGGATTGGTTAGACCCGCGGACGCGATCGCAGATGGCCGCGCTCGAACATTCGCGCTGACTGACCGGGCTAAAGCTCGTCTACTACCAAGGCAATTTCTAGGTCTTTGTCAGCAGGACCGGCGTGCCCCGCCCCGTTCCGAGCGTTTTTGAAGCACTTCCCCTGTTCACCGCAACTTCTAAGTATCCACTCGAGCCTACATAGGCAACGGGCTCACCGGCATTTCCATAGGCAAATGTGGGAACTAATTTCGTTACCGCATGGCTCCCCACTTGCAAACACACTTCGCCCTTTTCAAGCGATTCCGGCGACAAGTCCTCGGCTCTGAAATTTGTAATTAGATTTCCAAACGCGTCGACTTTTAACACCACCCCCTTTAGCAGACCATCCGCTTCTTTCGGTTTGGGCATTGCGAAACGCTTGAAGTCGGTGATTTCCTCGCCCATGCTCCCGGGCTGCCAGCTTTTCGATAGCCACGCAGCCACCGGCGCAAAAACGTCTCTTCCATGAAAGGTCTTGCTGACTGGCTGAGCGAAATAATGCTCGCTCGTGATGTTGCGTACAAGCACCGGGTGTTCCTTCTCATACACGCCAGAAAGCACGCCATTATCGGGGGCGAGGAAATATTGGTTTTGTCCGCTGACGAGCAACGGCCTGCGCTCGGTGCCAACGCCAGGATCGACCACCACGACGTGAATCGTGCGAGGAGGGAAGTAGGGATAGGCGGAAGCGATCGCCAGCGCGCCGTCGAGCAGATCGAACGGCGCAACTTGATGGGTAATGTCGATGATCTGGGCGTCAGGATTGATCTTCAAGATCGCGCCCTTCAGCACCCCCACAAGATGGTCGTTTGTGCCGTAGTCGGTAGTCAGGGTGATAATCGGATTCGTCACAAAACTCTCCCCCTAAATTAAAGTGAAGGGTGCAGCGTCTGGAGTGGAGAGACACTCCATCTCTCTGACGCTAACCAACTGCGCGAAGCGAAACAAGGGTAGCCGAGAGCAGCGCTGCGCAAGAGCCAATGGCAGTCACGGAAATGAGGAGTGTCTCCCCGGCTGCCCGCAAAACAGTTCCCGACCATGTGTCCGCACTCATTGACTGCCTTCTATGCCTATGTTAGAAACGCACTAAGCGATCGTAACTGGCTGCAGGTCGCGGATGAGTTTGTCCGCCATTCACCGGGGTTTGCGCGTTTCGCTCCTTCCTCTCGCGCAACCTATTTTGTTTTGCTTTTGCGGCGTTCTCAGTAGTTCAAGTCTGCTCACCAAGGTGTGAGCACTGTAGGCAGCCCAATGGTCCCAGGGTCCATGGCAGACGAGTCCAAGGCACCCCCATCGCCCGATGATTCCAAGCCGGAAGCATCCGGCGCTTCACCCGCTCCCCCAACTGCGGTTCACAGCGCAGTGGATCCCGCGTCTCCCGTCGCTAAACCCGCGCCTCCGCCACCCAAGCCGCCAGCAGTTTTGCAGATTCCGCTGGACAATGAGTTGACCAGGCGATACTGCGAACGATTTGGCCGCTCGACTCTCGAGGCGTTTGCGGATCGCCAGCAGCCTTATCTTGTCGTCGACCGAGAGCAGTTCTTCGAAATTGCCCGCTACTCCCGCGATGTGGAAAAATTTGATCTGCTCGAGGATTACACCGCGGTCGATTGGCCGCGACGCGAGAAGCGCTTCGATTTGATCGCGATCCTGTACTCATTTCCGCATAATTTGCGCTTGCGGTTGAAAGTTCCTCTTGCGGCAGTGGAGCAAGCACCTAGCCTGGTTGCAATTTGGCCTGCGGCGAACTGGCTGGAACGCGAAATCTTCGACATGTTCGGAATTGTTTTCAAAGGCCACCCGGATTTGAAACGGATTCTCTTGCCGGAAGAATGGCAAGGGCATCCGCTGCGCAAAGATTACGACATTCTGAAACAGGATACTGCCTGGGTTCGCGAAAATCTTGGCATTGAAAGCGGACAGTAGACCCTGAAAACGTGAGTAACACTTTGGTCGACGATACCACGCAGAAGACAAAGACGCTGTTGGGCGCCGATGAACTGGTCATCAACATGGGGCCGCAACACCCGTCTACGCACGGCGTTCTCCGGGTCAAACTCAAACTCGATGGCGAGCGCGTGACTGGCTCAGAATGCGTCATCGGTTATTTGCATCGAGGTGTCGAGAAGATCGCCGAGCACCGCTCCTACCAGCAGTTCGCTCCTTACGTCGATCGCATGGATTACGTTGCCGCGGTCAGCAACGGACTGGGCTATTGCGAGGCGGTGGAGAAGTTGCTGATGGTGGAAGCGCCGCCGCGCGCAAGAGTCATCCGAACAATTCTCGCTGAGTTGCAGCGGATCGCCAGCCATCTGCTTTGGCTAGGCACGCATGGACTGGATATCGGCGCACTCACCCCCCTGTTTTATTGCATGCGGGAACGCGAAGAAATTTTGAAGATTTTCGAGAAGTATTGTGGCGCACGGCTGACGACGCACGCCTTCCGCATCGGGGGGCTGCAATATGAAGCCTACGATACTTTTGAGAAGGACGTGGAACGCTTCTGCCGAGAGTTTGTGCGCCGGCTCCAGGAATACGAAGATTTATTGACTGGGAATAGCATCTGGATTGGTCGCACGCGCAATGTTGGCGTGCTTACGGCTGAAGATGCTATCGCGCTTGGGGCCAGCGGGCCTGTCTTGCGCGCCAGCGGCGTGCGTTGGGATCTGCGTAAAGCGATGCCGTACGCGGCCTACGACCAGTACAAATTCGAAATTCCCATCGGCACCCATGGCGACACGTATGACCGGTACATGGTGCGCATGGAAGAGATGCGGCAGTCGCGGCTTGTTTGCCTTCAAGCAATCGAAAATATTCCCCCGGGGCCGATCCTTGGCAAAGTGGGCAAGGTGCTAAAGCCTGCGGCGGGCGAAATCTATCACTCGATCGAAGCACCCAAGGGAATACTCGGCTATTACATCGTCAGCGACGGGACTACCCAGCCTTATCGGGTGCGCATTCGTCCGCCGTCATTTGTGAACCTGCAGGCGTTTGACAAAATGGTCCGAGGGCATTTAGTTGCCGATGTCGTCGCCATCATCGGCACGTTGGATATTGTGCTGGGTGAGGTGGATCGATGAGTCCCGCTTTGCGAGGTCTTCTCGATTTTATAGAAGCATGGTGGGTGGAACTTGTTTGCGGGGTGGTGATCGTCGCCGTTGTTCCGCTAATTGCCGGGTACGTGGTACTGATGGAACGCAAGCTAATGGCCGATATGCAGGCGCGCCTGGGGCCGATGCGCGTCGGCCCACACGGCTTGCTGCAACCCATCGCAGACGCTGTGAAGCTGCTCATTAAGGAAGACATTATTCCGGAAGATGCCGACCGAATTATTTTCTGGCTGGCCCCAGTGATTTCGATGACCGCGGCGCTTACCGCGATGGGCGCCATTTACTTTGGCCCGTCATTTTACGTGGCGCGGGACATAAATGTCGGCCTGCTTTTCGTGCTGGGTGTCAGCTCGCTTGGACTGTTCGGCATTGTGCTTGGTGGTTGGGCTTCGAACAGTCATTACTCCATTATCGGAGCCATTCGTAGCACAGCGCAGCTGGTCAGTTACGAGACTGCTGCAGGATTGGCGCTCGTCAGCGGCGTACTCCTGGCCGGCACCCTGAGAATTCACGGCATCGTAGATGCGCAAAAGAGCGACGGCGTCTGGTATATCTTTCTCGCGCCAATTGCCTTCTTCATTTATGTGGTCGCCTCGATCGCTGAGACCAACCGCGCCCCCTTCGATCTACCCGAAGCGGAGTCCGAATTGGTTGCCGGATACATGACCGAGTACAGCGGCTTCCGCTGGGCTCTCTATTTTCTTGGTGAATACGCGAACATGATCGTCGTTGGTTCCGTCGCCACAACACTTTTTCTTGGCGGTTGGTTGCGGCCGTTTCCCAATGTTCAGTGGCTAAATTTTTTGGATTTACTGCCGCCCCTGCTTGTCGCTGGCGTGGGTGCTTACTCTTTTTCCAGGGCGAGCACACAGCCCGTGCCGGTGCAAAAGCAATTTATGTGGGGTGTTGCACTGCTGTGTTTCACCATCGCGCTGATTCTTGCAGTCCCTCTATTTCCTGGCCCGCTGCGATCGTTGCTGCCCGGATTGCACGGCGCGTTCTGGTTCCTCTTGAAAGTTACGGCGTACATTTACCTATTCATGTGGTTGCGTTTCACGCTGCCGCGCTATCGCTTCGATCAGTTGATGCACCTGGGCTGGTACATTTTGATTCCGCTGGCGATCGTCAATGTCTTTGCCGTGGGCGGCGCCATGGTCCTGCAATCGGAGTATCACTGGAATCGCTGGATCGCCCTGGGGATCACCACACTGGTCACGCTGGTGACCGCCTTGTTCTTATTGCACATCCACGATAAGCGGAGCGAAGCAGCAGGTGCCGCTCCGCCAACAACGACGGATTCTTATGCTGGATAGCATCATTTTCTATTTTTTTGCCGGAGTAGCCATTTTGAGCGCGGTCTTGATGGTCACACGCCGCAGCGCAATTCACAGCGCTGTTTTTCTAATTACCGCACTGTTGGCTACGGCCGGTATTTTCCTGCAGCTCCGCGCCGAATTCTTGTTCGTCGCGCAGATCATTCTTTACGTCGGCGGCATCATGGTCTTGTTTGTCTTCGTGATCATGTTGGTTCGTCTTGACGTGGCTCTGCACCAACTCCGATTCTCAAAACAGAAGTGGGTTTCGCTCATCGTGGCGCTGGCTCTGTTTGCGCAAATCGCGGTGATGTTCTGGATTTCGCGCCGCCTGCCCGGCGCTGGGCTGCCCGATGCGGCACCGGTTGATAAACTTCCGCCTAACGCCGAGGCACTGGCGAAGAGTCTGTTCGGCCCCTATCTACTGCCCTTTGAGATTGCCAGCGTCCTCTTGCTCGTTGCCATGGTCGGCGCCGTGGTCATGGCCAAGAAAAGGACTGAACCCGAATGATGCCCATCGGTCACTACCTGTTTCTGAGCCTGGCTCTGTTTATCATCGGCACGATCGGTGTAATCGCTCGACGCAACGTGATCATCGTGCTGATGTCGATTGAGCTGATTCTGAATGCCGTGAACATTAACCTGGTTGCGTTCTCGCGAATTTTTGGCGAGGCGGCAGGACAAGTTTTTGCCCTATTTATCATCGCCGACGCCGCAGCCGAAGCAGCGGTTGGTCTCGGCATCATCATCGCGTTTTTCCGCAACCGCGAAACCGTTCTGGCCGATGAAATGGATCTGTTGAAATGGTAGGGACTGCCACACCGCCATTTCTCCCGGAGTGCCGGCGTTTTTTGCTGGATCGCGGTGGCGAAAACACCCTTCGATTTCTGAGTAAGGTAGTTCCCCGCGAGGCGCAGCCATGACCGCCAGCGGCTATTTCCTTGCGCACCTCTGGCTGATTCCGCTTTTCCCGTTGATCACCGCGGCGCTCATGCTCTTTATCGGGCGCCGCATTCCGAAATCGGCAGTCAGTTTCCTCTGTGTCGGTAGCGTGTTCCTTTCTTTCCTTTATGCCGCAGGCGCGGTTTGGCAACTTCTCCTAGCCCAACCAGAGAATCGTTTTTATCAGATGATTTTGTTCGAATGGGTCACGCCCGGCGCAATGCCAGCGAACGGTGGCCTGGTGAATTTCGTTGCTGACTGGGGCTACTTACTCGACCCGCTTTCTTGCGTGATGGTTTTAGTCGTCACCGGTGTGGGTTTCCTGATTCACGTGTATTCCATCGGTTACATGCGCCATGAAGGTGGCTACTACCGCTTCTTTGGCTACCTCAATCTGTTTATGTTTTCGATGTTGACGCTGGTTCTAGCCAACAATCTCTTGCTGCTATTCGTTGGTTGGGAAGGCGTCGGACTCTGCAGCTATTTACTCATCGGATTCTATTTCCTGAAAAAGTCCGCGTCGGATGCAGGCAAGAAAGCCTTCATCGTCAATCGAATTGGTGACACTGGATTTTTGCTCGGAATCTTCCTCATATCGACGACCTTTGGCACAATTCGCTTTACTTCACAAGGTCTTGCCGATCCACAAGGATTCCGAGGAATCGTCGAGACGCTCGCCGCGCTTGTCAATCAGCACCGGCTGCTGTCCGGGGCGCCTGTCCTAACCGCGATTGCCCTGCTTCTTTTTGTCGGCGCTACCGGCAAGTCCGCACAAATTCCTCTCTATGTTTGGCTGCCCGACGCGATGGAAGGTCCTACGCCGGTCAGTGCGTTGATCCACGCGGCCACCATGGTCACCGCTGGTGTCTACATGGTTGCGCGCATGAACGCGATTTATCAACTTGCGCCGTTGGCCATGGACGTGATCGCCGTGGTTGGCGCCTTGACCGCGATCTATGCCGCGTCCATGGCACTGGTTGAAAACGACATCAAGAAAGTTCTCGCGTACTCCACCATCAGCCAGCTTGGTTACATGTTCCTGGCGCTTGGGGTCGGCGCATTCGGCGCCGGCATCTTCCATCTGATGACCCACGCATTTTTCAAAGCCCTGCTCTTCCTCGGAGCAGGCAGCGTCATTCACGCGCTCTCTGGCGAGCAGGACATGCGCAAGATGGGTGGCTTGTGGCACGCCATCCCAGCCACGTATTACCCCTTTCTGATTGCGACATTAGCCATCGCGGGCATGCCTCCTTTCGCCGGATTTTTCAGCAAAGACGAAATCCTGGGTCACACCTTTCATCGTTCCGCAGAAATTGATCGCTACCTTTTTCTTTGGATAGTTGGGCTAATCACTGCAGGCTTAACGGCGTTTTATATGTTTCGATTGTTCTTCCTTACGTTCCGTGGTTTATCCCGCGTTCCGCCCGAGGTGGAAAACCATATTCACGAGTCTCCCGGCACGATGACCGTGCCGCTGATGATTCTTGCATTTCTTTCTATTGTCGGTGGCTGGTTCGCCCTTCCTGTCCTGTGGGGCGAGAAAAATACGTTTGGGCAGTTCCTGGAGCCGGTGCTGAAGGGTGTGATCCCGGAAACTACCTCGGTCGAACTCGGCCGCCACACGTTGCTCAAGGAATACCTGTTGATGTCTGCTTCCGTAATCGTTGCGGGACTGGGTATTTGGTTGGCGTATCAGATTTTCCTGGTCAGACCGAAGCTGCACGAAAAAATCGCTGCCGTTTGGCCACGCCTTTACCGCTTGTTATTGCACAAATATTATGTCGACGAAATTTACGATGCGCTGTTTGTCAATCGCGTGAAGGATCTCAGTATCGCCCTCGGCCTACTCGACGCGAAGGTCATCGACGGTGTTCTGATCAACGGCGCCGGCTGGTTCACGCGCTTTCTTTCCAGTGTTTCCTTGTGGTGGGACAAGTGGGTTATCGACGGCATCGTCAACTTTGTCGCCAAATTCACGCGTTCGCTGAGCGTTCCCGTCCGCATGTTGCAGACCGGAGTGTTTTCCTCTTACGCCATGTGGATGCTTCTGGGTCTGGCAATTTTAATTGGATACTACGGCCATCACATGCAGGTTT
>Ga0074046_10000317_pt1 | contig 43044 bp, 32 predicted proteins | sample BogForMeECP23OM3_FD_94441 | JGI IMG/M metagenome (GOLD analysis project Ga0074046, IMG submission 94441) | Bog forest soil microbial communities from Calvert Island, British Columbia, Canada - Bog Forest MetaG ECP23OM3 | ecosystem: Environmental > Terrestrial > Soil > Wetlands ... | reverse complement strand
GCCGGGCTGGGCAGGGGCACCGGACCGGTATATGAGGGGTCAATCGACGACTGGGAACAGACGATAGACACTAATATAAAAGGCCTGCTTTATATGACTCGGCTCATCCTTCCACACATGGTCAAGCGCAATGCGGGACACGTTGTAAATATCGGCTCAGTCGGAGGGCGCTGGACACTCCCGGGCAGTGTGGTTTACTGCGCGACAAAATTCGCGGTACGGGCAATTACCGACGGTTTGCGCATGGATTTAATGGGAAAGAAAATCCGTGTGACAAATATTGAGCCCGGCTTGGTTAAAACCGAGTTCAGCCTTGTGCGTGCGGGGGGAGATGAGGCCAGAGCGGAAGCTGTTTACGAGGGATTCAAACCGCTCCAGCCGGAAGATATAGCCGAAGCTGTAATTTGGTGTCTGGAGCGGCCGCCTCATGTAAACGTTCAGGAACTGGTTGTCTTTCCCACGGACCAGGTCGGGGTGGGGCAGATGTACATACATCGCGAGCCAACCAGCCGGACCTGATTTTCAAAAGGAGGGAAATCTGCTATTCTAGGCCAGAAGATTGTCCTCCCTTCTTAAGTTTTGGTTTTTTGGACCCCCAAATCATTCACCCCGGAAAGCCAGGTGGGGGACAAGGCTTTCTCCTTTTTTGCCGCCTGTTTACTGCGTCACTTTGACCCTCAATGCTGTCCTGCCCCTATTGCAAAGCGTACTCGTTCAAATCATAATGATTGGCCTTCGGACCTTGATTGTGAACCTCCATGGGCTGCCCATCCGGATCGCATGCATCCGATCCATTATACCGTCTTCTGCCAATGATCTCACATTGGTCAGCGCCAACGTAAATTCAAAGTTCATTCTCTTTTCGCAGACTCTCCAGCGAGCCATCTTCCGGTCGCTGATATGTCCTGAAAATGCCCAAAACCGGTCCCGTTGTCCTGTCTCTTGCATGTTCGATCTGGAAATCGTATAGTTTTGCGGGCTTTGGGGTTGTTCAAGAAGTTCTTTCGGGCAGAATCCGACCCGCAAAATGCGGTTCGGCATCTGTTGACAGCCAAGTTGAGTGCATTATTCAGGCTTAGAAGAGCGATCAAAGCAAGAGGGACTAGAATTATGACGATAAATCCGGATCTTATTTCTCCGTGTGGTCTTTATTGCGGAACCTGTGCCATATATATCGCACACCGTGATAATAATCACAAATTCAAGGAGCGGCTAGTGAGTCTTTTCAAGGGAGAAGTTCCCGGCAAAGGTAATCTTCCTGACAGTGAAAACCTTTCCGTAGAAGACATGCAATGCCGTGGCTGCTTGTCTGATGAACCGTTTATGTATTGCCGACAATGTGAGATCAAGGACTGCACAAGAAAAAAAGGTTACACCGGATGTCATCAATGCGATGAATTTCCTTGTCAGCATATTGAAATTTTTCCCATGACTGTTGGCAAAAAGGTTATTTTGCGGGCCATTCCATATTGGCGAGAGGTTGGTACTGAAAAATGGATTCAAGATGAAGAAGGCCGCTATACCTGTCCTGAATGCGGCAATAAGGTTTTCCGGGGCGTCGTAAAATGTAATCAGTGTAAAGTGAAGTTGGATCTGGACTAGTTTTTATTGGCAAGACAAAACTGTAGGCCGCTAAAGTCGCTTTGAACGGCTATCGGCTACAAGGAAACGCGATTACAATTCTCGATTATGCGCTCCCCCACCAATTCTGTCTTAATTGAGGATTTCGCCTCCTTTGAGAGCATTTACGCGCAACTCCGGTCGGACCAAGGATACTGGGCAATCGTAAACAAAGGAATGGAATTGTTCATCGATGGGAGCTTCTACGACACGTTGATAAGTTCCCTCTAAGGTCTTTGGCTTCGTAAATGTCCGCCAGGCCAATACCTTGCCCTCTTCCCAGGAGCGCCTATTTCGTACTAACTCTTCTTCCGCTTTCAGCTTCCGGCATGGGGCTTCGAGTGCGCATTTACGGATAGTAACTCGCAAAGAATTCTTGGGATTTATCGCAAGAGAGGTCTCATCTAGGCATAAAAAGGGACGTTTCCGGGTAAGGAAAACCTGTGTCCTGTCGGGATTCTTTACAGACTCTGATATGCTGCTAAACATAGATGCCGCATGCGTTTGCCGGAATTGGACCGGTGTTGGTCCCTGCGGTTGTCGGAATACTTTACATTACCGATGTGTCGCCAGACTCGCACCCCAACCGGGTTTTCCCGAACCAGGTTTTGGAATTGCTCCCGGCAACTGTCGGTATACTTTACGGTTTTGATTTCCTTTAGGAGAGTACTTTTCAAAATTATCTATTATATTAGCTACTTATATATTTGGTATATCTTTTGCTAGCTCTAGGGTTCACGGGTTATGAAATAGACGGGGGTTATGTTTCTATTAATTTTTAGTTTTAAGAAAGGAGTAGGAAGATGCAAAATCGGTTGATTATTGCATGTGTAACGCTGGTGTTGGGGTTATTGGTGGGTTTGGCCGGCCCGGCAAGCGCTACTACTATTAATTTTAGCGCGTATCCGGTTGGTACGGTTATCTCTACCCAGTACGCTCCCGAGGGGGTAATGTTCGGTGTCGGCACAGACGCAATGTACCCAATTATTGCGAATGACAGCTCCGTGCCCTACTCGCCTGTGCTCAGCCCCAACCCTCCGTATGCGGGGGACTTCGTTATGGTGTTCACTGTGCCCGTGACTCAGGTCTCATTTGATTCCGGGTACTGGGATACACTCGGCACAGGTATCATCCAAGTGTATGGTCCTGGCCCTGTTTTGATCGAAACCTTAACCGATACCACGCTTGGGATTGACTCTTTCGACATCAAGGGCGTAGGTACCATCCTGGGGGTCTACTTCAACTCTGCGGCCGATCCGGCCGGTGCCGACATCGGCCACCTGGCGTTCGGCGTGCCGGAACCCGCAACCATGCTTCTCCTCGGTTTCGGCCTGCTTGGCCTTGCGGGATTTAATACGCGGAGAAAGCTTGGGGGCTGAGAGGGCCATCAGGTCACGCCGCGCAGCAAACTTAGGATTGATCTTCAAATCTCTCAGGCCCGGCCCATAGCCACCGAAGCCAACGTTTAGCGCACAACAAAAGCCGGGAGGAGTTGCAAGGCTCCTCCCGGCTCTTGCTCAGAAAGCCGGGGTGAGAGTTATTTCTCCCGTCAGGCACGTGTTCGCGCTAAAATCCTTGGTTTTTCTTCAATTTTCGCCGAAGCGGGTTGTGGATAATCAGGGTCCAGCCGGAAAAAAAAACAGTGGGTGATACACTGACAGTTTCCGACTAGAGCATTTTATAGCACTCCTCCGGGTGCTCGATGTAATCGAGTTGGCGGAGTTTTAGAAAAAGTCTCGCCTGGGTTGCTGCTTTACCGCTGCATGTTATTTCATTTTCAGCTATCCGCGTACATTGAATCGGAGGGAATAGATGCGGAGAGGCACCTGCCAGAAACTCTTCCACGGGATTTGCTTTTTCCTGCCGGCCTCTTTGCTTGCAGCTTGCCAGACGTGCCGGCCCCCTTTGTAGCCATATCCCAAAGCAAAACCGGAGACGCCCGCCCGCATAAGCTTGAAATCCGTTCATCACAACCCAGAAAAGTCAATGGAACTTGCAATGAACGCTTACGCCAGATACGAGAAAATATCGTGGAGCAAGGTGAAGGAGTTTTACGTGAGAATCATTACGACGGATCTCATCACAGGACTAACGTAGCAAGGAACCCTTCATTATTTCTTGCCTGAGACCCTTGTAGAACACTCTTGCCTTTAGGACAAGGTCGAATTGAGTCTTTGGCCCTCTCACACGAATGGCTATCGATCGTGACGACCAGTTATACTCGATTTCATTACTATCCGGCTATAAGTAGTTGAAATATTCAACTCATTTTTCTATTGTACGAAGTGCAAAAGCCGGCAGTAAGTTGTCTTTCAATTTCAACTACGTATAACTGGACAGTAATATTGCACAAAAGACCAAGTTACAGGCTTTTACTTGAAGGTCCTATGTTACATAAGGCTTGTCGACATGATCAACACATTCTTCCTCTATTGCATCTTAGGATAATGAATGAAACGAGTGCTGATTACAGGTATTACAGGTCAGGACGGATCATATCTATCTGAATTTCTTCTCAGCAAGGGATACGAGGTTCATGGTATTGTAAGGCGAGTTGCTATTGAAGACCCTGACCACCGACTCAAGCGAATAAAGCATATTCTGGAGAATGTCACTCTCCACGCAGCCTCCATGGAAAGTTTAGCGAGCATTTTGACCGTGGTTGGCAAGGTTAAGCCAGATGAATGCTATCATTTGGCTGCGCAGAGTTTCGTTAGTTATTCTTTCGATGACGAATACTCGACAATCAACACTAATATCAATGGAACTCATTTCATGCTTGCTGCCCTAAAAGAAAGAAGTCCTAATTGCAGATTTTACTTTGCGGCATCCAGTGAGATGTTTGGTAATGCCAGAGAGAGTCCACAAAACGAGAATACACCTTTTTATCCAAGATCATCTTACGGTATATCTAAGGTGGCCGGATACCATCTGACGCGAAATTATCGTGAAGCATACGACCTATATTCCACGAATGGAATACTCTTTAATCATGAATCTCCGAGAAGGGGGTTTGAATTTGTAACTCGAAAGATCTCCAAGGCTGTTGCTGCTATAAAACATGGTTATGCTAAAGAGTTAAAACTTGGTAATCTGGATGCAAAAAGGGATTGGGGTTATGCGGAGGATTATGTGAAAGCGATGTGGCTTATGCTGCAACAGGATGAACCACAAGATTATGTGATAGCGACAGGGGAAACTCATTCGGTCAGAGAGTTTGTGCAAAAAGCCTTTGATTACGTCGGGCTTAATTGGGAAGATTATGTGATTGTTGATGAGAAATTTTACCGGCCCTCTGAGATTTATGAGCTTAAAGGAGATTCTAGCAAGGCCCGCTCCAAATTGGGTTGGGCTCCCACGGTGTCCTTCGAGAGACTGATAGAGATGATGGTCGATGAGGATCTGAAGATGCCTTAAACTCCTGTCAAAGTCAGGTTTAATCGCCGTCGAATTCCGAACAGCCGGGTTCTATCGCTGGGGAATTTCATAATTGGAAGGTATCCAAGAGAGTGCAGATCTGAATGGCCTGACGCCGGGATAAGGGGAATACTTAGGATGATGCGATCTTGTCAAGGCCGTTGTCGATCTGCTGGACAAACGCATCCCAAGTGAACTTCCGGCAGCGTTCGATCCCTTTTTCCCCCATACGGACCGCCACAGAATCGGCGCTGTGGCATATTGTTACAAGGACGGCGCTGCCTTTGAGGTTGAGTTTGTTACAGGAAGAGTCGAAACTGTAGCTGTCATGACATTGGAGTCCAAAGATGTGCGGCCGATGCAACCCAACGAGATTCTTCACGCTCGGCAGATACTGGCTGCGTAGAGATGGAAGGTCCGGGGTCTTCCAATAAGATATTTGGGTATTCTTTTCGATCAAAGGGGAAGCCATGGACTGTGAGCGGCTGGAAGATATCAAGGCGGCCATTCAAAGGCTACCGGCTAAAGAATTCCGGACTCTGGCAGCGTGGATGGCGGATTATGAGCAGGAAAGGTGGGATGGCGAAATTGAGAGAGATTTGAAATCCGGCAGGCTGGATGAGCTTATAAAATCAGCGTTGGACGACATTAAAAATGGAGAGTTCAAGGATATGTGACTGTGAGAATCGGCCTCCATCACCGGGCTTTGGGTCTGCAAAAAGGGGGCTTCCTATACTGGTTTTGGATTGGCCATCATCCGAGCAGACAACTGTACGACCTGCAAAACGGATGGCGAATGCAATCCTCGGGAACCTCAGTCTTCTTAGAGCGATGATTTTAATGCCTAAATGGATTTTTAAGCCGTACAAGGGCATGTTTTTGAAGCATTGATCTTCACATATAGAGATATTGGTTTGGCCCGACCGGCCCGACCCCGTTTGAACAGGGGATCTGGTCCACAGAATACTGCACCTCGTCACTCATCCCTTTTCCCCAAGGAAGAAGCCATGAGAGTGACCTTTGTCTATCCGGATCTGCTGGAGTGCGTTCCCTCATATCGGGGGGCGTTCTACTCGGGTGTGGCTATCCTGTCCGCGGTCTTGAAGGCTGAGGGACACGAGACAACTCTCATCCACATCACCGATCCGAGCTACGGGGAGGCGCAGTTTGCCAAGGATATAAAGACCCACCGCCCCGACCTCATCGCCTTCTCCTCCACTACCAACGGCTATCCTGTAGTGCGGATGCTCGCCTCCTATCTCCATCGCACCGCCGGCTCCACCCCCACCATCTATGGCGGCATACACCCGACCCTCGCCCCCTACCAGTCCATCGACACACCGGGGATCGACATGATCTGCCTGGGTGAAGGAGATCTCTGTCTGGCGCAAGTATGCAGGAGTTTGGAGGAGGGACGGGAGGTCGATAACATCGCGGGCCTATGGGTAAAAAAGGACGGCGCCGTGGTGCGCAATCTCATGCCCATGCTGGTTAGCAACCTGGACACCCTGCCGTTCGCCGACAGAGATCTTTTTCAATACCCCTCCCTCTACAACGAACGGCTAGGAAACGCCACCTTCATGGCCTCTCGGGGTTGCCCCTATTCATGTAACTACTGCTCCAACAGGGGGCTGCGGAAGATATACAGCGGAAAAGGGCGATACGTGCGGTTTCGAAGCGTTGATAATCTCATGGTGGAAATCAGGGAGGTCCTTGAGCGGTACGCATTCGTTCGGCGCATTCACTTCGATGACGATATCCTGTTCATGCGCCGGGAGTGGGCACTGGAGTTTACCCAACGATATCCAAAGGAAATCGGGCTGCCCTTCTACTCCAACATCCATCCCCGCCTCTGCACTCCCGAAACAGTGGCCCTGCTGGCCCAGGCGGGCTGCAAAGAGCTGCGCATCGGCCTTGAGAGCGGCAATCGAACCATCCGAAAGGAAGTGCTCAACCGTAACATGGATAACGAAGTCATTATTAAGGCCTTCCATCTTGCCAGGGACTACGGAATCAGGGTGAAGTCCTTCAACATGATCGGCCTTCCTCACGAGAATGCCTCCGGGATTCTCGATACGGTGAAGCTCAATGCCAGGGCTATGGTCGACGAAATTCAACTCAGCATCTTTCATCCCTACCCTGGAACCGTTCTTTATGACATGTGCCATGCGGACAAGCTCGTGAGCAACCGCCGGGTGAGCAGCTATTACATGGGATCCATACTGGACCTGCCGGACCTGACCGGTGAGCAATTGCGCATGTTTCAGCGCTACTTCCATACCTTTGCCAAAGTCTACATGGCCGTTTATCGTCTGCCGAAAACGGTGGTCGGGATTGCCGAAAGGATTCTGGACTATACTCTCAGTAACCGCTCGACACCGGTGCTTCTGAGAATGACCTCTCCCTTTCCTTATGCCATCAAATCAGGAATACGGGTGCTGAAGAATATGATGGGAAAGGGTAGGGACGCCGTGCCTCCGCCGAGTGTTAGAGGGACATAGGATGCGGGTGCAATGCGTGCAGGTACTGCAACCGGACTGCACCTCAGAGCCTCTTGTAAAGAAAAGAGGGAATGTAATACCTCTTCTTGTTCAAGACGACTCCAAACACTTCAATTCCCACGTCCGAGAGTTTTCTCATCCCCTCCTGCGCCACCTCCCAGCGTGTTTTCCCCGCCTGTACGACCAGGAGCACCATGTCGGTTTTCGAACATACGTGAAGCATTTCAGAATAGGGAATCAACGGCGCAAAGTCGAAAATGGCGAATTCAAAGTCTTTTCTAACCTCGTCGAGAAGCCTGACCATCTCTTCGGACTCAAAAGCAAGCCCCGGGTTATTAAGATGTGACCCGGCGGTCAGAACCTTAAGATTGCCAACATCTGTATCCCTGATTACCTCTGATACGCCAACTCCCCCGGTAATCAAATCCGACAATCCTGGAGCCATCCTGGTTTTGAAAATCCTGTGCATGCAGGGCTTTCGCAAATTGGCGTCTACCAGCAGGACTCTGCCGTCGCTCTTCCGGGCCAGTGTCAGACCTAGGTTGTACGATACCGTCGAACAGCCATCTCCCTCATTACAGGACAAAATGCCCACAGTCCCCCCAGGCCGATCGCCCAGGCTCTGTGTTACCTTCATGCAAAGGCGGTTCAATTCCTCCATTGTGTTCGTACTGTTGAAAGACATCGAACGGCGTTTGAACATGACCATCTCCACCTGTTCCTAATGTAACGCCTGGGTATCCAAAGTCTCACGGCCGCTGACGATGGCATAGGAGAAACCAGCGGTTAAATTGGGGGGCATCATATTGATAATATATTCTTTCATGAATTGGTTGGCTTTTGCAATAAAGGTCTTCGGCACAAAGACGATGTCAAAGGGTTGTAGAGTCAGATCGGACTGCGGCGCTTTGTCTGAAAGGGCTCTTTGCAGATCCACACGCCTTGCCACCGGTAAGCCGTCACGACCCTTGCTCACGATTATCACACTGCTCATGGATGCCGAATCTTTAAAGCCGCCAGCCCCTAGAATTGTCCTAAGCGCAGTGGTAGTCTCGTTCCACGGGAAGACGCCCGGCTTCATGACTTCGCCGCCCACGAAAACCTGTGGAAGGTCGAATTGTTTCAGGATGACGGTTACTTGCGGCTTCTGCAAAAACACCTTGTACCTATCGGTAATCATTTCGTTCAACTCCAAGCGCGTCATGCCAACCGCACTCAGTTCCCCGATAAGCTGCAGACATATTTTCCCGTCTGGTCCTATGATTACCGATTCGTTCAGCTCGGGATTGTAAAAAAACTTGATCTCCAGCTTATCTCCGGTTTGCAGAGAATACCTGGATTCATCGACTTTTGGGGCAGATGGGGCAGATGGTTCAGAACTGACTGCAGTAGGCGCAAGCGAGGCAACCGGAGAAGGGGTATTTGAACAGGAAGGCAGGGCAAATGCGATGACCGCAAGCAGTGAATGCGAAAAACACCTGTAACGCATGCATGAGCACCTTTTCAAGCCGGCAAGGTTTCGCAGATGAGTTATCGCGGCAAAAATGCACTTTTGCCGCAGCCCTCTTCACCGGGCGTCTTTGAACGTCCTGTTGGCGGCTATGGCCGACGGGGCGAGCGATGACTCCCCCGGCGAACCGTTCACAAATAGGTGATCAAACCCTCAAATTTTTTATTTTACCACTTCCATGATAATTGCGCTCTAAAATTCAACCATTCAGAAAGCAGTCGTGATTTCAGTCTAAATATCTGGGCTCGCTTATACCAATTTAGCGCTAAAAAGTAAGTATCTTGCTAACTTACCACGACATTCTCTATAGTTCTAGATCAATTCCCGGCATCTTCTCAAATAAATCAGGCCACTGACATAAACCGTGTAAGTTCGGCCAATTAAGGATAAAGATGAAGTTTTCTCCATTCCAAAGTGCTTGGCCTCCTTTTTGCCATATGGAAGATTACGGTAAACTAGTACACTTTCCTCTCTGATATTAATTATCACAGTTGTCGGATGGCCGCAACATCATTTCGAATTTGACATATCCAGTACCCTGATTTATAACGTATCAAAGTCCTTTGTGCCCCTCGGGGGGACGCACCAAGCCATGAAAAGGACCGTGGGTGGACCCAGCTACCGTGCCCACCAAAACTTTTCATCAGAGTGATACAGTATTTTTCTGGTTTTCATCCTTTGCAGAGCCAAAATGGCATGGGTCGGAGCTGCAGCAGATCGGAGTAATACAATATTATGATAAGGTCTGACCGGAGTCTGATGCTGAGGGGCTTCAAGGTGGCCGACATGGCTACCGTTGGCTTGAGCTTTGTGCTGAGTTTGCTTATAGACCTGCGCAAAGATATATCTTTTTCTTCCTTTCTTTCGGTTGACTTCAAGGTCAAGCATTTCCTGCTTGCGGGCATACTGATCCTGGTTTGGCACTGTATCTTTTCTCTTGCCGGTTTGTACCAGTCGAAAAGAATTGGCTCTGTTGCCAGGGAAATTGCCGACATCTTGAAATGCACGGCCGCGGGCAGCCTGATCATGATCGTGCTGGGATGTGCATTTGGGTCGAATCTGCTTACCAGATCCTTTGTAACAACCTTTTGGTTGAGCATAAGCATCACGATGATTCTAGGGAGAATCGCGCTGCGCAATATCCTTTCTGTCTTGAGGGTCAGGGGGATAAACCGGCGATTCATCCTGATCGTGGGGACGGGCTCGAGGGCGCAGAGCTTCTACGATGTAATCCGAAGGAGGAAAGATCTGGGGTATTCCGTGGTCGGTTTCATCGATGACAACATGGATGGCGGGGCACAGCCGCCGGCCCTTTCCCCCGTGCTCGGCTGCCTTGATGAACTGCCCGAGATAATCAGCAACATTGTGCTCGACGAGATAGTTGTGAGCCTTCCCATCAAGTCGCACTACGAGAAGATGGAGGAAATTATCTATCACTGTGAGCGGCTGGGAATTATCGTGAGGGTACTGACTGATCTGTTCACCATGTCCTCGGCTTCGACCAAATCCCGGTTGGACATGCTGGGCGAAATTCCTGTGCTGTCTTTCTACTCGGGTCCGTACGAAAATCTGCACATTGCCATGAAGAGGTCTCTGGACCTCGTGTTTTCCGTGTTCCTTCTAGCACTGCTGTCTCCTCTGTTCGTCCTTGCAGCAGTTTCAATCAGGCTGACAATGGGCAATCCGGTGTTTTTTGTGCAAGATCGCGTTGGACACAACAAGAGAATTTTCAAAATTATCAAGTTTAGAACGATGGTGGAAAATGCCGAAGCGCTCCTGCCATCCTTGAGACATCTGAACGAGACCGATGGTCCGACGTTCAAAATCAGGGACGATCCTCGCGTGACCAGATTGGGGAAGCTGCTTCGCAGGACCAGTATTGATGAGTTGCCTCAGTTGATAAACGTGCTCAAGGGGGAAATGAGCCTTGTCGGGCCTCGTCCTCTTCCGATACAGGACTACAATGGGTTCAGTGTGGATTGGCAAAAGAAGCGCTTCAGCGTCAAGCCTGGCCTCACGTGCTCTTGGCAAATCGAAGGCAGAAGCGACATAGGCTTCTCCAGGTGGATGGAAATGGACATGGAATACATAGAGAAGTGGTCCCTGTGGCTCGACCTCAAGATAATTCTCAAAACGATTTCAGTGGTCATGACAGGCAAGGGGGCTGCTTGATGAGGGCAGCGGCGCTGACTTTGTTCGATGCCTTGCGCAAATCACTGTGCCGGTTTGACAGGCGGGAGCTTTGTCGACGGGGGAAGCGGGCATGAGTGCCACTGCACACCGAATCCTTTCAAACACTGCCTACCAGTTGATCGGGCAGGTCTTCCACCTGCTGCTCAATATTGTGGTTATGGCCATGGTTGCGAGGTACCTGGGCGCTGAGGGCTTCGGCAAATATACCTTCATTTTCGTTCTGCTGTCCCTTTTCGCCATCCTGACCGACTTCGGGATCAATGATATCGTCGTCAGGGAGCTGTCGAAAGACAAGTCCCTGATCTGTCGTGTAGTCTATGATCTTTTCTGCTTCAAGTTCGTCCTGGGCATCCTGGCGATCGGATTTTCCATTGCGGCGGTTTTCATCCTGGGCTATTCGCCCCAGATATGCTCCTGTTTCATCTGGGCGTCCGTTTCTCTCCTGTTGATGTCGTTTGCCAGCATCAGCACCATTGTATTCCGGGTCAATCTATGGATGAAGCGTAACACTGTCGCAATTGTGACCAAGGACATCTTTCTTTTGCTCCTCACGTATGCGGCGATTGTGCACAGGTGCGGCTTGCCGGCGCTCATATGGGCTTCCGTGGCGGCTAATTTCGTGAATCTGTGTGTAAGCCTAGTCCTGATAGGCGATGTCATCCGAATCCCCCGCACTCCTTTCAATCGGGCGATATGGGAGAAAATCGGTCGTAGCGCTCTACCTCTGGGGTTTGCCTGCCTGGTGGTCACCTTGTACGCCGGAATCGATACATTGCTTCTCGAACATATGGTGGGACAGACAGCGGTCGGATACTACAACGCCGCTTATAAGTTTGTCTACCAGGCGATCTTTATCCCCGTGGCTTTAGTAAATTCAATCTTTCCGTTCATGGCAGACTACTGGAACAAAGACCGGGAAAGGCTGAAGGTGCTGTTCCAGAAGGCCTACGACTCGATGGTGATTGTTGCCATTCCTCTTGCTGCTGTAGTTACCGTCATCGCTCCAAAACTGATCACGCTTATATACGGTGAAGGATTCTCCCCTTCAGTACCGTCTCTTCAAATTCTTATTTGGGCGGTGGCTGTCATGTTCCAAGGCATTATTTGCGGCTATATGATGATAGCAATAAATGAGCAGAAAACATCATTATACATAGATATATTGGCTCTATTGTTAAATATAATACTGAATATTATATTGATACCAAAGTTGACATTCATAGGAACATCCATTGTGACGCTGCTTACGGAGATATTTGCAATCGTTCCAACTATATACATTATACAAAAGCGTCTGGAGTACACTCTTTCGATTGTGTGCCTTCTCAAATCCTTGGTAATCGGTGCATTGTGCGCTCTATTGCTGGTAATATCCTACAAGTGGAATCTAATAGTGCAGGCAGGTATTTGTCTTAGTGGGTATGCGGCTCTTGCATACTATTTCAAATTGATACCGGAAGAGGTAGCGCAGCAGCTCTGGCGCAAGGCAAGTCCCGGCCGGGTCGTGTAGCCTGGGTTACTGTGGCAGTGAGCAAGAATGGACATAATGTTTGTAGTTCCCGGTTACAAGCCGTATATGGGCGGTACGGAAAGAATTGTGGAGCAGCTAGGCAAGCAATATTTGCTGACGGACCGCGTGAAGAAGGTGGGTGTGCTGACAACCTTCATGGACTTCAATCACCTGCCGCCCAGAGAGGATCTTTCTCTGCCTGCCGTGGAGGTTATCGACGGCTTTGAAGTGCACAGGGTCCGGTTTGTTCCTCGGCGGCTCAGGTTCTTTTACAGCCTTCCGGCAGGGCTGTTTTCACTCGAGGCGAAAAAGGTCCTCGATGCGTTTCGGCCCCACGTCGTGCATTTTACGCTGAGTGAATGGTTTGTGGCTAATTTATGGATTTACTGGCTGACGCGGTCGCAAAGCAGACACATGTTCACTTTGGCGCTCCACGAGCCTCCGGAAAGGCTCAGATATCTACTGATGCACTACGGTAATGTCATCCTTGGGCGCTGCGTTGACATGGTTCAGGTTCACTCTTCGTTCATCAAAAAAAGGGCGATGGAATGCTACCGTGTTCCCGAGGAAAAGATCCATGTGGTTCCGCTTGGATGCATGCCATCTTCCCGGCCGCGGTCGGTCCGGGAGCAATTGCCGGCTGGCCGGCTCACTCTGCTTGCCGTTGGCAGGTTATGTCCTGATAAAGGCCAATTTGAGCTTGTAAGGGTTTTTCATAGCCTGATTGGCAAGGTGCACAGGAGCTTGCGGTTGATCCTTGTGGGCGGAGATGGAGGAGACAGGGCCGGCATAGAGGACTACATCCGGCGCAATGGCCTGGAAAATCACATCGAGCTGCGCGGCTTCCTTTCCGAGGAGGCATTGGAAGATGTCTATCGTCAGGCCGATGTCTTTGTCCTTACGACGCGCGTGGAGTCCTTCGGACTCGTATTCGCGGAGGCGCAGTCCCACGGCCTTCCTGTAATCGGCTACCGTATCGGTCCGCTTGAAGCTGTTTTCAGGAAAGGGGCTATCCTGGTCGAGCCTTTTGAGCAGGACGCGGTGGCTGAAGCAATAAGGCTTCTGGCGGATAACGATAATCTGCGTAACCAGTTGGGTCTGGAGGCCATGGAATATGCACTGGAGAACTTTTCGTGGAAAAGGGCCGCCCACGATATGGTGAATCTCTACGGTGAAATGCTGAGCGGAAACCAGGGGGACGAAACACTAGGAATCAAGTCCCTGAGTTCTTAATCCGTCAATACGCAATTTCTCTTTTCGTAACAGGGCATCGGAATGGATTTGACGATTTCCATTGTAAACTACAACACCAGGGAATTATTGCGCCAATGCCTCAGTTCGATCTATTCGGCTTCGGCGCCCATGGAATACCGGGTTTGCGTAGTGGACAATAGTTCCCCGGATGACAGCGGGAAAATGGTAATGGAACATTTTCCATCCGTACATTTAATTGCGAACGGGAGCAATGTGGGTTTTGGCAAAGCACACAATCAAGTCATCAGGGGCACGGATTCTGAATTCATACTGTTGCTCAACCCCGATGTAATCGTTGAGCCGGGCAGCATCGAGGCTATGGTCGAGTTTATGCAAAGCCACGGCGATGTTGGCATCCTTGGATGCAAGCTGTTTAACTCCGACATGTCCCTGCAGTTCTCATGCAGAAGGTATCCATGTGCGCCGACGATTTTCCTGCGCGGATTGTACGCCGATGCTATCTTTCCTGGAGTTCGCGCTTTTTCGCATTATACGATGGCCGACTGGGACCACGCCAGCCTTGCGGAAGTCGACTGGCTCATGGGTTCGTGCATGTTGATACGCAGGCTTGCGCTTGAGGATGCGGGCCTTTTTGATGAGAATTTCTTCATGTACTACGAAGACGTTGATCTTTGCATACGGATGTGGAGGCGTTGGAGGGTGTGCTACTTTCCATATGTCTACATGGTTCATTATCACCTTAAGCAGAGCCGCAAGCTGATGAATGTACGACAAAGATTCATTCACATGAGGAGCGCCTGCCACTTTTTCAGGAAGCATGGATTATTTCCTTCAAGACAGGCGCGTTTTCAAGAGGACCCAATGTGTCAGAGCGTAGCATGAAAATAGACGTATTGCTTGTACAGCCGCATCAGGGTGAATCTGTAAAGAGGCGAATATTTCACCCCGGAATCGAGATCCCCCTGAATATAGCCTGTTTGGCTGCCTACCTCGACAGGCAGGACATATCCAACAGCATCCTTGATATGAGACTTTACGCGGAGGGCGATCCATTCCGGCAGATCGAAAACGCCGTCTTGAATGGCAATCCTGCCATCGTGGGCATAAGTGCGTTTACCTCCGAGGCGGATAATGCCAGGAGAGTCGCTGAGTTGGTAAAGAGGATGGACGAGAACATCGTCACGGTTGTGGGGGGGCACCACGCCTCCGCACTGCAGGCGGATCTTTTGAAAGAGGTCCCGGGCTACGATCTGCTGGTTTACGGAGAGGGGGAAATTACTCTCACGCAAATCGTTGACAGAACAAAGTCCGGCGGAAGCTTCTGTGATCTGGACGGGGTCGTCTATCGCAATGGCGATCAGGTCGTCGTCAATCCACCCCGAAAGGTGATCGATCGCCTGGACGATCTGCCGTTTCCTGCACGCGACAAGCTCGATTTGGACCGCTACGTTCCGAGCCCCGGCACCGGCAACTACATGAGACTGCCAACCACGGGGATCATGGCCAGCAGGGGATGCCCGTATCGCTGCAACTACTGCAGCAAGGGGGTCTGGGGCAACGATGTTCGCTTCAGGTCCGTGGAGAATGTGCTCTCGGAAGTCGAGTCTTGCATCGACACATACGGGATGCACGACTTCAGGTTCTACGATGACGGTCTAACCTTGCCTCAATGGGACCTCAAACTCTTTTGCAATGAAATCCTCCGAAGGGGGATCGACATCAGTTGGAACTGTTATAGCCGCGTAAACCATGTGGATAAGGAAAAGCTGCTGCTGATGAAGAAGGCCGGCTGTTACCACATTAAATTCGGAATCGAGTTCGGGACCGAGAAAGCCTTGCGGCTGGCGGACAAGGGAGCAACCCTCAAACAGGCTAGGAAAGCGGTTCTGCTGACCAAGGAGGCGGGCATAGAGTGCAAGGGCAACTTCATGTTCGGGATTCCGGGTGAAACCATTGACGACTGCAAGCAGACGATAGCGTTTGCGATGGAGTTGTCCCCGGACTTGGCCACCTTCTATCCCTTCGATCTCTTCCCGGGGAGCACTTTCTACAGAAGAAAAACCGAAGGGGATATTTCCGTTGACAACAGGTTGCCTCGAACCGTCACCGATGCGCTTAGCAGCAAGGCCTACGTCTGTTTCTACTTCAGAGTCGAATACGTTTTGCAACGCCTTCAAAGGCTGCTGAGAAACCCCCTGCGAGAAATCGTACTCGTCAGAAACGGCTTACGGATGATCGGTCGGTTCTTTTTCAACAAATGGGTCGAAGGGCTTGGCAAGCGCCGGGCGTCCGGCAGGTAGGGATTGTGAGGTCCGAAAAGTGATGACGGACAAGCGGAAACTGCTCATTATTACTCCGATTTTTCCTTATCCTCCTCAGTCCGGTGGACAGGTGAGGATATTCAACATCCTCAAGCACGTTTCGCGCTACTTTGATGTGTCGCTCCTTTCCTTTAGCGAAAAGGGGCAGGCGAGTTACCTGCGGGAAGTCAAACCGTTTTGCCGCCGGGTGGAGACTGTTGCGGTGGAAAACGGGGATCGTTTCAGCAAAATGCTGTCCCTGGCAAAACCCTCACAGATCGTCCGAAACGTGAAACGTATCACTCGCTGGGCAACCGGGGACCCCCTTCGCGTTTGCCGCTTTTACCATCCGGAGATGGAACGGAAGCTGGAAATGATGGTGAGCGAGGAAGGCTATGACTTCGTTCATGCCATATACTGCCAGATGGCTCCTTACCTTGCGGCTGCCAAGGCATTGGATGGCAATATACTGGCATTCATGGAAGATATCGATCTGTCGTTCGTTGCGGCTTACCGGGAGTTTCAAACCCGGCGGGGCGTGGGCAAAGCCTTGGCCTGCATGGAATACAAACGGGTGAAAGACTACGCATTAAGGGTTTGGCCAAGCTTCGACAGGATCATCGTGACGTCCGGCGTGGACAGGGAAAAAGTATTCGGATTGAGCTCCGGGATCGGTGTCTCGGTCGTTCCCAACGGAGTCGATACTGATCATTTTCAGCCGATGGAAGTTAGCGGCAGGAGCAGGAAGCTCGCTTTTTTGGGCGGCTCTCTGCATTACCCCAATGTGGATGCCGTGCGCTACTTTTGCGAGCACATCCTGGCACGCCTGCATCGCGACATTCCGCAAATCTCGCTGAAGATAGTGGGGGATTTCGCTGGAAGCTGCATTGACCCTGCTTATGCTTCCTCAGTCGAGTTTACGGGATTCGTCGATGATACGCGTCCTCATATGGCCGATTGCGCTTTGCTCATTGTGCCGCTGCGCATAGGAGGGGGGACCCGGCTTAAGATACTTGAGGCCATGGCGATGGGCGTTCCTGTCGTTTCGACCTCCATCGGTTGCGAAGGTATCGAGGTTGAAAGAGATAGAAATATTCTGATCGCCGACGACCCCCTGGAATTTGCGGACAGCATCGTCGCTGTCCTAGAAAACGAAACTCTGCACCGGTCGCTTTCCCTCAACGGAAGGCGCCTTGTCGAAGAAAAATACGATTGGCGGCGCATTGTGGCCCAAATGGCGCAAGATTACGATGAATATGCCACCGGGGCCGGTGCTCCATCTCAAATGGCGCTCAACATGGCGCAAGGCTCGTGAGAAAGGGAGCAGGCGCTTTTGTGAAGCATGGACTGTGAACGATTGCCTCAAACCTACTTATACCAGGTCGATCTATGCGGAAAATTCTTATAACCGGCGGCGCCGGCTTTATAGGTTCTCATATCGCAGAACATTATGCCCGCAAGGGTGATGATGTAATTGTACTGGACAACCTCTCTCGCGCAATACTCCTGGGATCGGAGGAAAGGTTCGCGCACTTCAACTGGAATTTCCTGCAGGCCGCATATCCGGGCATAAGGCTGATACGTGCGGATGTGCGGGATGCCGCTGAAGTAAAGCGGTGCGCCGAAGGGGTGGATATCATCGTGCATTGCGCCGGCCAGACTGCGGTGACGACGTCCATGCTCGATCCCCGAACGGATTTTGAATGCAACACCGTGGGAACCATCAATGTTCTCGAGGCGGCAAGGGAGTCGGCAAACAAGCCTGCCCTGGTGTTTTGCTCGACCAACAAGGTCTATGGAGAAAACGTTAACACGATAAAGGTGGCTGAGCACGAGTTGCGCTACTGTTTTGCCGACCGGGCCTATGCAAGGGGCATTCCGGAAACTTTGCCGTTGAACAACTGCCGCCACACTCCATATGGATGCTCGAAACTCGCCGCCGATGTCTACAGTCAGGACTACGGCCATTATTACAACTTCAAAACAGGCGTCTTCAGGCTCTCGTGCATCTATGGGGACCGGCAGTTTGGGTTGGAGGATCAAGGCTGGGTGGCCCACTTTGCTATCACGTCGGTATTGGGGCGCCCCATTACCATCTACGGGGATGGCAAACAGGTGCGCGATATCCTGCATGTGGCCGACGTGGTTGAGGCATTTGATCGCTTTATAGAGGCGGACATGGGGTCCGACGTGTTCAACCTGGGCGGCGGGACCCACAATAGCGTGTCGCTCCTCGAATTGATCGATTTGCTCGAACGCATTCTTGGAAAAAAGCTACAGCTTGTGTTCAAACCGGAAAGGCCTTCGGATCAGAAGGTCTACATATCGGATGTGTCGAAAGCTCACGAGATGCTGAACTGGCAGCCGAGCATAGATCTGGCGGATGGAGTCGGCAGACTCGTAAAGTGGGTTGTGGATAACAGGCATCTTTTCAGACCGCATGATTAAATCTAGGAGAGAAGCAATGAAAAGGGCCGATTGCGCAATATTTTTGCTTGCCGTGCTCACGGTGATCCTTTGTCTTTTGCCTCCCCACCCAGCCCATGCAAGGGTGGAACTGGATCTCCAACAGGGATCTTCTCACGATGTCATCATCTATGGCGCTAACGTCTACGATGGACTTGGCTATCCTGTCTTTTCGGCAGACGTTAACGGAGACGGCATCAAGGACATCATTGTCTCAGCAACCGCGGGCGACGATGGCCCTGACCCATCGCAAGACAACTGCGGCATCATCTATATCATATTTGGAAAGAACGATCCGAACCCCAGGACTGTTCACCTGCCGCAGGACGCCGACGTGGTCATCTATGGAGTCGGGCATGGCCTTCCGAATAAGCTGGAGGGTGACGAGGCGGGATACGCGCTTGCCTCTGCCGACCTCAATGGGGACGGCATTTCGGATTTGGTCATCTCTGCCATTTACGCGGACGGACCCAACGACGCCAGGCCTGCTGCAGGGGAAGTGTACGTTGTCTACGGGCGCAAGATCTGGCCAAAAGTAATGCATCTCGCTACGGATGCGGATGTTACAATCTATGGCGTCCATGGCGGAGTTCTGCCGGATAACGGGGACCTTACCGGCTATGCGCTGGCCACCGGGGATTTCAATGGTGATGGCGTGCAGGATCTGGTTATAAGCGCCGTGTGCTCAAACGGCGCAAACGGTGACCGCCCGCATAGCGGCGTAACCTATATTCTCTGGGGGAATAACAACCTGCCTTCCGTAATCGACCTGGCCAGCTACCAAGGTGTCACCAAAATATGGGGAGCCAACGCGGGGGACTATTCAGGTTTTTCTCTCTTCGTCAAAGACATAAATGGAGATCATTTGGACGACCTCATGATCGGTGCTCCCCTGTCTAACGGCCCTGGAAATTCCAGAACCAGTTGCGGGGCGGTTTACGCACTCTATGGCAAAAAATCCTGGCCCAGCAATATTGATCTGGCCAACGGCGCCGACGTCACTATCTGGGGTCCGGCTGCTGGCGCCATGGGATTCAATCCCGTAAACTACTTCGGCGCTGCCGATGTCAATGGTGACGGATACCAGGACCTTGTTATCGGAGTGTTATTCGCCAACGGGGAATGGGGGACCAGGCCTCAGAGCGGCGCAGTCTACATTGTTTTTGGAAAACCGGCGGGCTTTCCTTCGGTGATCGACCTGGCGGTGGATTTTGGCTGTGTTATCTCAGGTGCAAAACCAGGGGAACAGGCGGGCTTTTCCCTGGCATTCGGCGACGTAAACGGCGACGGCATGCAGGATATCATTATCGGCGCTCCGAATTCTGCTGGCCCCTATGCGATGAGAGCGGTATGCGGGGCTGTCTACGTGGTCTACGGTCGCAAAGTTTTCCCGTGGGCCATGGATTTGAACGACGCCGATGTGACGATCTACGGTCAGTACCCGTATGATCTGGCCGGAATTTCCATCTACAGCGCTGATGTGAATGGCGACGGTGTCGACGACATCCTTATTGGAGCGCCGGGTAGCGCTGGGTTCAACAGCGCGACGTCGGGAGCGGGAGAAGCCTATGTGATATACGGGGTTCGGGGCGGAATAGGATTGGATGCCGTTTCGCCAAAAGATACAGAGGTTCTCTCCTGTCAGCCTCTCTTTCAGTGGACGCCGGGGCGGCCCGGGAATACCGTCTGGAGCTTCCAACTGTTTGGAGCTCCCGATCTGAGCGAACTGCTCTATACCAGCGAATACCTGTTAAAACCCACCTTCAGCCTGCCCGACAATTATCTGGTGGGTATTCCTGCAAGCAGGACCCTTTACTGGCAGGTATACGGTTTTGATCCATCGAGCGGAACAGATGAGCAAAGTCTACTGTTCTCCTTCTCGCGCGGGGGGCTTCACCTGGTTTCTCCCGGGAACGGGATATCGCCGGCACTGCCGGTCACTTTAGTATGGACACAAGGGTGTCCACAAAATAGCCTTTGGGTGGTCGGAATATCGCAAGATCCTAATTTCGGCAGTTTTGCGGCTATTTCCCCCACATTGACTGGAACCCGCTGGGCAATGCCCGCCCAAACCGAATTGGCGCTGCCTGCAGGGGTTCCGCTCTACTGGAAGGTTATGGCTCTGTATCAGCCTGAGCCATGGCGGGCCCTTGTCGAGTTTTCTCAGGAGAACTGGTCGTTTTTATTACCAGCCAAGTAAGGATATGATTTTAGATACTTAATATGAAGAAGCTCTTGAGACAATCCAACTTCCGGAAGGCATTAGCGCGTCCTCTTTTTGCCGCGCGATACCTGAAAGGAAAATTGAAAGCCGGGCTCAGCTACAGGTTTGGCAACGGGTACAGCCTGCCGCCCGGAAGGGTGTTCTTTGCATTGACGGGCCGCTGCAATCTCAACTGTCGCATGTGTCCTCAAAAAAATCACCCCAGCTTTCGCGATGATATGGTGAAGCAGGGGGAGGCCTGCAAGGACGATCTCTTGAAAGCAGTCGATGATATCGCCTCCTTCCGTCCTCTGGTGTTTGTTTCAGGAGGAGAGTTGTTTCTCCACCCGGCATGGTTTGATTTCCTGTCGCATATCAAGAAGAGACGACTTTTCTGCTCCATCGGCACAAACGGCACCATGCTCGAAAGGCATGCTTCCGATCTGGTCAATATCGGCATCGATGAGATTTCCGTATCCCTTGACGGCCCGGAGCCCGTTCACGACTCGATTCGCGGAGTTCCGGGATCGTACGCCAGGGCCGTTCGAGGGATGATGCGCATAGTGGAGGAGAAGGACCGCCTGGGTGTGCAGGGTCCCGTTCTAAATATCCTTTTTACCATCACGGCTCAAAACTACGAGCGGCTACCGGAAATGGTCGAAATTGGGGAATCCGTGGGGATAGACGTGCTGCGCGTTGGCCATCTCAATTTTCTGAGTCCCGAGGATTTTGATCGCCAGACCAGCATCTCCAGCAACCTGTTCTCTATCGACCATGACACTTCCTGGGAGGGGTACGTCACTAATGCGCATGGCATCGATCCCCATCGGCTCAACATTGTCCTTGATCGGCTGAAGGGATCGGCAGGACCTGTTAAGGTTGTCTTTTTCCCGGATTTTACCGGGGAAGAGGTCATCCGGTACTACTCGCAGGGACCGTTCCGCTCCAGCTCTTTCAGGAATGCCTGTCTGGTCCCGTGGGACGTTGCTGTTGTAGGACCCTCCGGAGAAGTGATCCTGTGTCCCAACTACATCGTTGGGAATCTGCGTGAACGGCGGTTTGGCGAGATATGGAACAACGGGAGGGCGCGCCTGTTTCGAAAGGCTATCTTCCGGATGAAGCAGATGCCTGTGTGCAGCAGGGGGTGTTGTTTCTTTTATACATAAGCGGGGGAGCCTGAGGATGCAGCAGGCAAGGTTCGCTCCGTGATGCTGGTGGAATCGCCAATGGATAATGCCGACAATATAGTGCAGCGCTTGCGGAATGCATTTCTTTTTTCCGATCCGCTTCAGGCCGGAAATACTGCGCTCAATCTCATGGAAAGAACGTACCAGAGGGCCAGGCTGCGGTCGGATCCAATCACGGTGCAGGTAGAGGTAACCAACAAATGTAACCTGAACTGCATTTTTTGTTCGAGGCATTACACCAGACTGCCGCTGGGTGATATTGCTTCGGACATGCTGCCGGAAGTGGTTGAACTCTCCAAAAGATCGCGCGAACTGATCTTGTTTGGTTATGGTGAACCCCTGCTCTCGGATGCTTTCTACCACCTCGTGCGCGCGAACCGCAGCGCGCGGATCTCCTTTACAACGAATGGCCTCCTGCTCACGGAAGACAGGATGCGCCTAATTATCGAGCAAAGCAGCAGCCCCGTCTACAACGTGACCTTTTCTATCGATGGGGCCAACTCCCGCACGTATGGGGCGATCCGGGAAAAATCCAACTACTCCAGCGTGTGGAGCAATCTGGGCGTTTTATCGGACTACAAGGCGCGGCGTGGTCTGCAGTGGCCGCAGATATGGATCAACTTCGTTGCAATGAGGGAAAACCTCGACGAATTGCCCGATCTCGTCGGCAAGGCAGCCGCCCTGGGAGTATCCCAGATCAATGTTTTCCATCTGGTGGTTTGGGACGCCTCGTATGTGGAACAGTCGCTAATCCATTATCCCGAACCGACGGAGCGCATCTTTAAAGAGGCTAGATCAAGGGCGCGGAATGTGGGGATGCGGCTGGATCTTCCCCTGCCGATAGGCAATTCCCTGGCTCCCCGTGCGGGAGCAGTTCAAGGCTTTTCATTGCCGAGGTGCTACTTGCCCTGGAGCTATACCTATATACGGCACGACGGGTCTGTTCACGCGTGCTGCTTTTCCGAAAATCTTGTGGTGGGCAACCTGTGCCAGAAAAGTTTCCGCGAGATTTGGAACGATGCGCCTTACCGGGAAGTAAGGTCCCGGATAAACCGGGCGTCATTTCCGGATTGCCGCAGGTGTGAACTGCGTTTCCGAAACGTTCCAAGCCCCAATGACTATGAGACTTACATCAAGCTTGCGCCCAGGATGAAATGAGACAGGAGGCCTCGCGTCTGATGGTGGATGTTGATATCTGCATTGTCAACTGGAACACGAAGGATTTGCTCAAATCCTGCCTCATGTCTATCTTCGGCCAAACAGAAGGGATAAACTACCGGGTGTGGGTCGTTGATAACGGCTCAACGGACGGCAGCCCTCAAATGGTGGAACAGGAATTCCCCGGTGTGCGGCTGATCCGAAATCCTCAAAATGTTGGATTTACCAAAGCAAATAACCAGGTGCTGCGAAGCTGCAGCGGCAGGTATGTTTTGCTGCTTAACAGCGATACCGATCTGGTTGGAAATGCGGTCAAGGGGATGGCTGATTTCATGGACACCCGCCCCGACACTGGCGCATGCGGCTGCATGGTTCTCAACAAGGACGGTTCGCTTCAGCTCTCCTGCGGACGTTTTCCCAGGCTCGTCTCCATCTTCTTCGGAGGCGTAACATGCAACCGTATCTTCAAAAGGATTTTTGGAGACAGGGTCTTTTTTGCAGAATTTGGCCTCACTGAGCAGGACCACCACGTCATCCGGGAAGCTGATTTCGTCAAGGGGTGCTGCATTATGCTGAGAAAATCGTCCGTGGAAAAGATCGGTTTCATGGACGAGGGGATCTTCATGTATTTCGAAGAAATCGACCTTTGCTACCGCCTCAAGCAAGCGGGAGAAAAGGTGATGTATACACCTCATGAGCAGATCGTTCACCTGGGCGGGCAGAGCGCCCGTTTAAGCGACGCGGTCGTCGCCCGGCGCCTGCAAGGCCAGGAGTACTTTTTCCGTAAGCATTACGGAAGTGGCGAGGCGCTCTGCCTGAGGTGGATCGTCGCGGCGGGATCAATTCTTCGATTGTTGTTTTTCCCTGTAGCGTATTGCTTCGCGGGAATGGAAAAGCGCCCTATGCTCAAGTCAAAACTGGCTTGGAGCGTATGCACGCTGAAGTGTCTGTTCAGGAGTTGAGAAAAGAGGTGGCATGAAGGTTGCCAAGATGCGGAGCAACAGATGAACGGAACTTCCCGGGCGACAGCCCTTGCCCGGTTTTTGAAACGGGCGGTCAACTATCTCGCCGTAGAGATTCAGTACAGGCTGTCATCGTCCTATGTATTCGGACGTCCGTACGTTCTTATCATCGACACGGTGAACATTTGCAATCTGAGGTGTCCTTTATGCCCAACGGGGCTGAATATGCCCGGCCGCCCAAAAGGCAAAATGACGCTGGATCTCTACAAGAAGATACTGGACCAGCTTGGCGATTATGCCTTGAGTGTGGTTCTACACAATTGGGGTGAGCCTCTGCTCAACAGAGACATTTTCCGGATGGTTGAATATGCGAAGGGTCTGGCAATAAAGACCGTCCTCAGCAGCAATCTCAACGCGTTCGGCGAAGAGGACGCCGCGGCTCTGGTCGGCAGCGGTCTCGATGAGCTGATCGTTTCCCTGGATGGGGCGACAGAAGAAACTTATAACGAGTACCGAAGAGGCGGAAATTTTGACCATGTGGTGAGAAATTTGAATCTGCTCGTCCGCAAAAAGAAAGAACTCGGCAGTGCCAGGCCCAAAATCGTCTGGCAGTTCCTCGTCTTTAAACATAACGCTCACGAGGTGTCGCAGGCGAAGGCTCTTGCCCGGAATATCGGGGTCGACAGTATAGATATTTTCAGCGCCCAATTGGGGGGACCGGGGCAAACCCCGTACACCGGGGCTGCGAATACTTCTGATCTGATTGCAAGATGGCTTTCGCCGGACAGACGGTTTATCCGTGAGTTCGATTACTTCTCCCCTGAGGGTTACCTCAGCCCGCATAAGTGCTACTTTTTGTGGAAGACGCTCACCGTGAACTGGGAGGGCGCCGTTTCGCCCTGCTGCTGTGTCTACGATATGTCCACCGACTTTGGAGATCTAACGAGGCAGACTTTGCACAGCATATGGAACAACGATCTCTACAGAGCATCCAGAGCGTTGTTTGGGAAGAGCGCAAATTCCGCCGGGCGCAGATCGATCTGCGAAGTCTGCAAGATTTTCAAGAAGGCTGTTTAAACAACACCGGGAGGGGTTCGTGAGGATAGGAATCAATGCGCTTTTTCGATTCAAACCGACGGGAGTGGCGAATTACATTTGCAATCTGGTCTACCACTTGAGCGAAGTTGATCGCAAGAACGAATACTTCATTATCACTGCCGAGGAAAACAAGCAGTATCTCAATATCGAACAGAGTAATTTCAAGCATATCTACTGTAAGCTCTTTTTGGAGAGTCCGGCATACCGCAGGGTCTGGGAACAAATTGTGCTTCCAGGGTTGATCGGCGCGCACAATATCGATCTTTTGCATTGCCCGATGAATATCCTGCCGCTGTTCGCTGACTGTGCAAAGGTAGTTACGCTCATAGATACGCAGTATTTCCAGAATCCGGATCACTTTTCCTTCCTGAGAAGGAATTACTTGAAACATATGATGCGTATGTCGCTGTCTAAAGCAAATGGAGTTATTACTATCTCGGAAGCCGTCAAAGAAGAGGTTCGCAAATGTCTGCAAAATGGCGATCACAGAGATGTTAAGGTCATCCATTTTGGCCTGGATCCATGCTTTAGAGTCATAGACGACCTGGACAAGATCGAAGGGGTAAAGCAAAAATACGGCATAAAAGGCAAATATATGCTGTTCCCCGGATATCCGCATTATCGCAAGAACATTCCTCGCCTGATCGCTGCCTTTAAGGAAGTGGTCGATGTGCTTGCGGAGCCTCTTACGTTTGTTATCGCAGGGGAGATGGGAACGGATGACACGGATGTGGAAGCAATCCATCATGCTATAGACACGCATGCGCTGCACAGCCGGGTGCTGTTTGCCGGATATGTGCCCGGCATTTGCCTGCGAGGCGGCGAGGAGGAGCTGAGTATGGCGCTTTTGATGAACGGAGCCGAATTGATGGTCTACCCATCCCTTTATGAAGGCTTTGGATTGCCAGTGCTCGAGGCCATGGCCTGCGGCACTCCCGCGCTCGTCTCAGACATTCCGGTCATGCGGGAGGTGGCCGGTGATGCGGCGGTGTTTGTCAATCCGTACGACGTTTCGGATATCGCGCGGGGGCTTCGTGAGGGGCTCACGGACGCTGCCTTGAGAGCTGAGGTAACCCGCAAAGGTTTGGAAAGGTCCAAGGATTTCAGATGGGTCACCCATGCCGAGCAAACGCTCGATTATTACGAACTGGTCTTCCGTAACGCGGAAAGAAACTAGGGCCGATGTTTCATCTCAGGACCGTTCATCTATTCAAACGCCACTTTGCATCGTTTTTGAAGCACAATACATCGGCCAAACTGATGAATCTTTGCTCCATCTACTCTCAGTTCGTCAAGGGGGAAACCTGCATCCGGGGATATCCGGTCGAGATCATCATCGACCCCACGAATATGTGCCATCTGCGGTGTCCTCTGTGCGTCACGGGGCAGCGCAAGAATGAAAGGCAGCCCGGCATGATGCCTTTTAGCGAGTTCACAACGATTATCGATGAGTTGGGACGGTGGTTGTATAAGGTTCGCTTATACAGTTGGGGGGAGTCCTTCCTGCATAAGGATCTTTTCCCCATGATTTCTTATGTAACCCGCAGCAATATCGGATCGGAAGTGAGCACGAACCTGCAGCAGTTCTCTCCAGAAGATGCGGACCGCCTGATCGACACCGGACTCGAATTGCTCATTGTGTCCCTGGATGGCGCGTCGCGGGACACGTATCAACAATACAGGATCGGAGGCGATTTTGACAAAGTCGTCCACAATGTGCGTGCGATCACGAGGGCCAGGGCAAAGACAAAGAAGAGCTTGCCGGTTGTCGAAATTCAATTCCTTGTGATGAGGCACAACGAACATGAGATCGACGCCATAAGGGAACTGGCCGGGGAGTTGGGCGCCGATCGCGTGAGAATCGCCCCTCTGACTCTGAACGTAAGAGATGCGGGGCAGATGGGTCAATGGCTCCCAAGGGAGGAAAAATGGAGCCGCTATGACTATGGGAAGAAGGTCGACAAAATTTATAGAAAAAGGAATCGGTGTGGATGGCTGTGGAGGAGTGCGGTCATTAACTGGGACAGCACCGTCTCGGCATGTTGTGTTTTCGAAGGGCCAAAGGCGGATTTAGGCTCTTTGAGGCAGTCTTCGTTCAAGGCGGTTTGGAATAACGAACTGTACCAGCAGTCCAGGGCCGTCTTTTCGCAAAAGGGGAAAACCTTGGGCCAACCCCGGACCCTGTGTGCCATGTGTAAGGGAGATCCTGCGGCAAAGGATGACAGGCAGTATGGACTCTACTAATTCGAAATCAAGAAGGGAAGACCTTCTTCTGGTTTCTATTCTGGCTCTGGTCATGGCGGTTCGCCTTTTTGGGATAAATCATGGATTGCCGTATGGGTATCAGATCGATGAGAAGTTTGTCGTAAACCACGCCATGGCGTTCGGCACCGGGGATTTCAACCCGCATGCTTTTCAATGGCCCGGGACATCCTTGATGTTCTTCGTATTCCTGGAGTATGCGATTACCTTCGTTGTCGGATGGGTCCTGCAAGTTTTCCATTCTGCGAAGGATTTTGCCGGGCTTTTTATGTCTGACCCCTCCATTTTCTATCTGGAAGGCCGAATCAGTATAGCTCTGCTCGGAACAGCGACCGTATTTCTGACATATCGCCTGGGCAGACAGATTTATGGTCCTGCTGTTGGGCTGATCGGCGCTTCGTTTTTCGGATTTAGCTACATTGCCGTTGGCATCGATCATTGCATCTTTCCGGAGACTCCGTTAACGTTTCTTGCTGTTGCCGAGATGCTGCTGTTTCAGCGGATTCTTCGGCAGGGGTCCGGCGGCGACTACTGGCAGGCGGGTGCTATCCTGGGCCTGGCCCTTGCTACCAAATACAGCGGTGCGGCATTTATCCTGTCGTTCGGGATCGTGCACCTGCTAAGAGTTTACGAGGAAGGCAAAGGCCTGGGGATCGGATGCCTGTTCGACAGGCGAGTGTTGTTTTTCTCCGGTTCGGCTGTCGTTGCCTTCGTGCTCTTTTGCCCTTTCAGCGTACTCGATTTTTCCACCTTTTCACGGGATCTTTTATGGCAGTTTCAGCGAGTCCACTCCGGAAGCTTCGGAACAGACGTTGAGAACGCATGGTTCTACTACATTGTCCACGGTCTGCCGAACTGTGTGGGTGTGGGGCTGGCCGCTGTCAGTATTCTCGGATTTTTCTATGCAGTTGGCAGGCGGAAAAAAGAGGATCTTCCCCTAATCGCGTTTGTCGCCTTCTATTTCTTGTACGTTGGGAGTTGGAAGGTGGGAGTCGATAAGTATCTTCTCCCGATTCTTCCATTTCTGGGGTTATTTGCAGCTTTGCTCGTTGAGAGGTGCCTTCGTCTCAAGGCGTTCAGCCATAGATACGCGGAGGTTCTTTGCGTTGTGATTTTAATATTGGAACCTCTCGCCTATGCCATCCATAGCGATTACCTGCTCTGTCAAAAAGATACCAGGACCCTTGCCAAAGAATGGATCGAGGAAAACCTTCCGCAAGGAACGAAGATCGCTTTGGATTCCGGTAATTTCGATGTCGCCAAATTTAGCCCGCCTCTCAACGATTCGAAACAGAGTTTGCAAAAGGAGTACTCGAAGCTGCAGGAGAAGTTCCCGAAGACATGGGCTTCCTCAAAAGAGCAAATCGAGCGGTATCTTGACATGAAAGTGAAGTACCTGAAAGGTAAGACCTATGAACTGGTTCACATCGTCTATGCCACCGACGGAAGCGTCGACGGGAAAGTGAGCCTGGATGCCTACGCGAAGGATGACGTCGCATATATCGTGGTCAGCAGCTACGCCTACGGTGTCTATGACGATCCAGTCTACAGGGAGCGCAATCCGGAGGCCGCCCGGTATTATGGCGGCTTCTATCATTCACTGGACAGCCATTGCGAGCTGACCAAGGTTTTTTACCCCTTGTCCAAAAGAGGACCTGGGCCTGTCATAAAGATTTACAGGGTGCTTCACAACGGCGCTTAGATTTGGAAAGCTAAATGATGTGATTGATTCAGCTTTCCGCAACATTACTGTCGAAACCGTCCTGTGGTTGGGCGCATGGCGGCGCCGGATCCTGATGGTTTGCTCAATCGGATCCTCTGCGATGGGTGTGGATGAAAGGATTGGAAGATGAAGGTAACTTTGGTCAATCCTCCCTCGGATAGGGGTAAGTATGAACATGAACATACCTCCATCCCTAAGGTCGGGGTTGCATACATGGCCGCATTCCTCGAGAAAAACGGAGTGGAGTGCTCCATTATCGATTCGAAATTCGAAATGCTGGACTTCCAGGAGCTATTTCGACGGCTGGCGGAAGAAAAACCCGATATCGTGGGCATTAGCGCCATGACCTCGGAGATCTACAATGCGGCAGCCGTAGCTGCCGAGGCAAAAAGAATCCTGCCGAATTGCACGACCGTAATTGGTGGTGCGCACGCGATTTCGATCCCGTATGGGACACTCGAGGAATTCGAGGAATTTGATATCCTGGTTAACGGCGAAGGGGAACTCACCATCCTCGATCTGGTGCAGACCATTTCTGCGGGCAAGCCGCTCGACGATGTCCAGGGGATCCTGTTCCGCAGGGACGGGACCATCGTAACCAACCCCGATAGGGATTGGATAAAGGATCTGGATAGTCTTCCGTTTCCTGCCTGGCATAAGTACCCGAAACGTGCGCCCTTCTACTACGTGCTCTCGACCAGGGGGTGCCCCCATAACTGCGCTTTCTGCATGACCATCCTCGGTAAGAAGCAAAGGAAAAGATCGCCCGAGAGCGTTGTGAGTGAGATCGAGTGGATATTGGAAACCTTTAACGTGGACGAGATCAATTTCCTGGATGAAACCTTCACCCTCGATCGGGAAAGAACGCATCGCCTGCTGGATTTGATGATAGACCACGGGCTTAACCGCCGGATCCGATGGATCGCGCAAACCCGTGTTGACAGGGTCGATCAGGACATCTTCACCAAACTCAAAAAGGCGGGATGCGTCAAAGTTGAGTTCGGAGTCGAATCGGGAAACCAGGAGATCCTGAATTTCATACGGAAAGGAATAAAGCTCGAGCAGGTGGAGAAGGCGATCAAGATGGCGAAGAAGGCGGGACTCAAAGTCGCGTGCAGCTACATAATCGGCCATCCTTACGAAACCGCTCAAACGGTTCAGGATACCATCGATTTTATCGTGAAGACCAACCCCGATATCGTCTCCGTGGGAATCATGGTGCCCCATCCGGGAACGAAAATCTACGAGATGGCAAAAAAGGGAGAAGGAAACTACCGGCTTACTGGATCGAACTGGAATGAGTTCGTGAAGTTTGGCGGAGGCGGACTGGAACTGGAAAACCTTCCGAGGCACGATTTGGAAAGACTGCAGATTAAAGCTTATGTGAGCTTCTATTTGAAGAATGCCAGGTTCATTGACTTTTTTTCCTACGCTTTTGAACACCGTAAACAGGCTTTGGCGGCGTCCAAAAAGTTTTTCGGTCTCTAAGACAGGCGCCTCGTGTAATTTATCTCTCATGCTGGTGCTGGAACACGATGCGGAAAACCAATAATTTAGTTTCATTATCCTACCGACCTACAATGAATTGGAGAACCTCGATGGGTTGCCCGCAAGAATCGACTGCAGCCTCGGCGGGTGTCACCATATCAAACCACGCAGTCCATTATGAGACTGTTCAAAAGGTGAATCTCTCAATTCAGGGGAAAAAAGGGGGTTCTTTGTGGGCGTTGGCAAAGTAACCTTCGTTTTTCCGAGGTTTAAGTATCCCTCGGGAGATTTCTCCATCGGTCTGGCATATATCTCTGCTTATCTCAAGAAGACCGTGGGAGATGTTGAAGCCCATTTGATCGACCCGACTTTTGATCCAAGCTTGAGCCATATTGCAGCCAGGCTTGCAGAAACCAAACCGGATATCGTCGGAATCTACATGGATACACTGATGTATGAGGACGCTCTCCGAGTGGCTCGGGTCGCCAAGTCCCTGTCGGCTTATGTAGTTGTGGGGGGGCCCCATCCCAGCATCCTGCCCATGACCGTGATCAGCAGTGAGTATGTTGATTCGGTTTGTATCGGGGAAGGAGAGATTGCTTTTGCCGCCCTCGTGCGTGAATACTTCGACCAGCGCAGATTCGATCTGGTGGAGGGTATCTGGTATAAGCAAAACGGCTCTATTGTGAAGAACCCTCCTCAAAATCCCATTGAAGACCTCGACTCCCTGCCTTATCCTGACCTGGAGATTTTCGATATCGAGCGCTACATAGACAATTTCATTCAATTGGATTCCTACTGCCCAAAGATCAGGGGCCTGTCGGTGATCGTTTCCAGAGGGTGCCCTTTCAGGTGTTCCTATTGTCAGCCCACGCTAAGCAAGGTCTTCGGAAAGAAATTCAGGATCAGATCGCCTGGAAACGTTGTTGGGGAGCTAAGGAACCTGACCGCAAAATATCGCCTGGATGCCGTCTACTTCCAGGATGACACCCTGACGGTTTCCAGGGATTGGCTGCTGGAGTTTTGCGACCTGCTCATCGCGGAAAAACTGGGAATCGTATGGGCCTGCAACACCAGGGCGGATACGGTTGACGAGCAAATGCTTTCCACGATGAAACGGGCCGGCCTTGTGAAGCTCAAAGTTGGAATAGAGTCTAAGTCCGACAGGGTCCGGAAAGAAATCTACCGGAAAGGAATAAGCCTTGCCCAAGTGGATCGGATGATCCGGATGGCCAGGGATCTGCAAATTCAGGTGGCGGGTTTTTTCATGCTGGGAGCTCCTACGGAAACAAACAGGGAAATAATCCAGACCATCAGGTATGCGGTCGGTTCCGATCTGGTGGAGGCCAACTTCTCCATCACTGTCCCGCTGCCTGCCACCGATCTGCACGAGATGGCCCAGGGCGAAGGATGGATGCTGCCCCCGAAGTTTGAAGATTACGACTACTACCATGCAATACGCCCGCCCATCACGAGAGAGGATGTTTCTTCCCGAAGACTGCAGCTATACAAGAAACTGGCTTACCTTCTTTTCTATCTGCACCGGAAGCGGATCATGAACACTTTACAGGTGGTGTGGGGGGGAAGGGCGGCTTTTAGGAAAACCCTGCAGAAGCTTAGGAGATTTTGAGCTTGCCGGTGGATTGGATGGATCTCACGCCATCAGCATGATATTGGCTTCTGCTCTTCCCAAAGCGCAAGGACTACCTATGCGAAGCATAATTTTGATTCAGCCCCAGGAAGGGGTATATAACAAGGTGCTCAAACCGTGGGCGCCCTTGTCACTTCTTGCTGCCGCGGTCAAACTCGACGCCGAGGGATATCCCGTAAAGATCATCGATCAACGGGTGAATAGAGATTGGAGAAACGAGCTTGTCGATTGGCTTCAGCGCGATCCCGTGTGCGTTGGCATCACTTCGATGACTGGATCTCAGATCCTGGGCGCCCTTGAGGCGTCGCGACTGGTGAAGCAGCGAAGCCGTGCGCCTGTGGTGTGGGGGGGTGCGCATGCGACGCTCTATCCTCGGCTTACGCTTGCCAATGACCTCGTCGATGCCGTCGTAAAGGGGGAAGGAGAGGAGACGTTTTACAAGTTGGTCAAGCGGCTGGAAAACCGGGAACCGCTGGTCGGTCTGGCCGGCTCATGCTACAAAGAAAACGGAGATATCGTAGAGAACGATGATCGGCCGTTCATCGATCTTAGCGCGCTGCCTCAAACCCCTTACCATCTGGTGGACGTCAAGAAGTATCTGCACCGGTTTTTCAGCGAGGAAATGGTGGTCGAGATTGAATCGTCAAGAGGATGCCCCTTTGCCTGTGGGTTCTGCTACAATCCCCTCTACAGCAAACGCAGGTGGAGGGCCCTAAGTCCGGAGAAGGTGATTGAAAGGATCAGGATTTTGATGGACCAATACGGGGTCCATTCCTTTCATTTTATCGATGACGCCTTTTTCATCGACAGGGACAGAGTGGAACAAATCATGCGAGGCATCATCGACCAGAACCTGAAAGTAAAACTGGGCTTCCAGGGGGTGCGCATTGACACTTTTGAACAGTTGAGCGATGCGGACATCGCTTTACTCAGCAGGGCTGGGACTAGATTTCTGCAGTTCGGGGTCGAATCCGGCTCTCCCCGCATCCTTGAGATCATCAATAAGAAGATCCGTTTGGAACAAGTCACTTCGCTTAACCGCAGACTGGCTTCATTTCCAGATTTGATCCCCTACTACAATTTCATGTGCGGTTTTCCCACGGAAACCGTGGAAGATCTCTTCATGACAACCGCTCTTGTCTGGACCCTGCTGGAAGAGAACAAAAACACAATGGTCAGTCCGTTCCATCACTACAAGCCATATCCGGGAACCGCGCTGAGCGCCATGGCTCATGACCAGAATTACGTAATTCCCCGAACTCTCGAAGAATGGGGCCATTTTGACTGGACCGAATCCATCGAGCGCCGCCAGGATAAAGGGATCCTTGGCTTGATGAAAAACATTGAGATGGTGTCCATTTTTGCCGATAGGAAGATGGAGAACCAATCGGACTCGGGCCTTCTGATGCTGGCTGCCAAGCTCTATCGCCCGATCGCCCGCTTCCGTCTGCGGCATAACTTCTACACGCTGATGCCCGAAGGGGCACTCATGCGCTACAGTGGGGGCTCTTCAAAATGCTGAAAATATTGGCGTACGGGAAAAGCTTTGTGACCAAATACTGCCTTCCCGTTCTTTTGATCGTTGTCGTATCTTGTCACAGTAGCTGTGCCAGCAAGCAAACCGTGAGCACTATTGCCGAGATAACCATGTCAGACGACTGGGATCCTCCGCAGAGGGTTCCCCTGCCATTGGATGCGACGGCCTGGCCGGACGGGGCTAAAATATCCCCCGATGGGAATGTCCTCTATTTCAGTCTCGGCAGGGACCGGAATGTAGCAGCCTGCTCCTCGACCAGGACTGCCGATGGCTGGAGTGTGCCAACGCCGCTGCCTATCAATCTCCAATCCTTCCCAACGGGTGCGCCGCATACACAGGATGGAAAGGCCCTCTATTTTTCCTCCATACGGCCCGGAGGTTTCGGCGAGGGTGACATCTATGTGTGTGAGAACAGGAACGGGAAATGGACAAACCCGGTAAACCTCGGCCCGCCTGTAAATACGAAATACATGGAAAGTGAACAGTTCATCTCTGCGGACGGTAATACGCTCTATTTCGCATCCACCAGACCCGGAGGAAAGGGAGGAGTGGATATATGGATGTCGGAAAAGACGGCAGGGAAGTGGAGTGAGCCTAGTAACCTGGGGGAGCCGGTCAATACGAAGCAAGATGAAACGCAGCCCTTTGTCACCGCAGATGGAGCGGAACTCTACTTCATGGCCATGAACCGCAATCACATACCGGGGCCTGCGATATTCAGATCGTTGCGGCATGGGCAGAAATGGGGTGAACCCACGGTTGTCGCATCCGGATTTGTTGGTCAGCCGTCTCTGACGGCCGACAAGGAATACCTCTACTTCGTTCATATCAATCACAAAGGGGAAGAGCTTGTGAGCGCCGAGATAGTGGTTGCAAGGAAACGGCATAAGTGACACGATTGGGGCAATTGCGGGGTCGGGATTTTTGGGGTGTGTTTAAGCGGTATGGGCACTTTCCATCGTTGTTGAAAGAGAGCTTGCGCATTGGCGGAAGATAAAATACCATCTTTGAGGGATTTCTTCACGGTTGTCTTCAAGCATAAGTGGTCCATTTTCCTGTTGTTCAGCGTGATAGTGTCAACTGTGACCGTTCTCACTTACATGTACCCCTTTACCTATGAAGCATCTTCCAAGGTGCTCGTCAAGTTTAAGAGGGAAGCGGTTCCTCTGACGGGCGGCAGCCCCGCCCCGAACACAACGTTGACGATGAGAAAAACGGAGGAGGAGATAAATTCGGAAATCGAGATCCTCAATAACGCATATCTCATCGAAAAGACGGTCAAACTCCTTTGGGATGACTTGACCCGCACCTCGGAAGAGGTTCCAACCTCTATCTTTGGATACGTGAAGTTGTTTCTCAAGAAAGCATTAAGTAAGATCGCCGATCTGGTCAGTGAGATCGGATACCGCGCAGGCTTGTTTACGAGAATGGGGCCGTTTGAATCTCAAATGAGCCGGGTGCTGAAAAACCTCAAAGTTGAGGCCATTAAGGATTCCGACATTATACTGATCAAGTTTCGCTCGCCGAATCCCGATCTGTGCGCAAAAGTTGTCAATACTATGACTGACCTTTACCTGGCGCACCATATCCAGGTGCACAAAATTCCTCGGGCGGAAGATTTTTTCACGGAGCAGGAAGAATTCTTGCGCACTAAACTCAAGGAGCAGGAAGCTGCTTTGAGGAGTTTCAAACAGCAATGGAATATCTCGGCCATTGCTTATGAGAAGCAATTGCTTTTGGAAAACCTCTCCAAGATGACCTTCGAAAATCAAAACATTCAAAGCACGATAAATGAAATCCAGGGGAAGATCGACGAATTAAAGCGCGCTATAATCAAACGGACGAATTATAAGAGAATGGAAGACATCAATCCTGCGACCCTGCTCAATAACCCGGTTGATAGCGAACTTGAGAAATCGATATTGGCCAGCCAGTCGCAACTGGAAGGACTTAAGGCCAAACAGAAACTCCAGGGAAAGCAAATGGAGTACTACCAATCGAGGCTGGGGACTCTGGACCAGAAAGAAATAGAGCTTAACAGGCTCCAACGGGACTTGAGCGCGTTGGAAGAAGACTACAAACGCTACCACAGCCGACTCGAGGATGCGCGGATCTCAGCCGCACTCGACCTTGAACATATCTCTAATGTGAGTGTCATCGAGCCTGCAGTAACGCCTTTTGCCCCTGTCAGGAGATTCTCTTTTATACCGACGCGAGTACTTTACATAAGCATGGGAGTCGTTATGGGCGCGATCCTGGCCCTGGCGTACGCCTTTTTGGCTGAACAGTTTGAGCACACCTTTGAAAGCAGGGAGGACATAGAGAAGTTTCTCAAGGTGTCATGCCTTGCCTGTATCCCAAAGGAATAATATGCGGCGTCTCCTGTCGATTGCCTCCGGCAGGCTGCCTTTTGACCCCGGCGGGTACGGGAATTGCGCATCCGCTATATCACACAGGTGTGCATGCCGCCATGTCGGCTTATAATGGAAAAGCGCTCGCCAACCCGCTTTTGATATCCCTATTGGGGGCTGCGACAGGTGTTGGGCTGTTTCTGATCTTGACCCTGCCTTTCAAATATGCATCCGTTGTTTTGGCTGCAATAGCCCTGACAGTTCTGGCTCTGGTCGCCCGCCAATGGAAATGGTTCTTTCTGGGCTGTCTTATCCTGGGTGTTCCGGTCCAGCTCAAGAAGACCGTATATCCTTATAGTCTGGATCATATCGGAGGACCGGGCGGTGTTGATATCCTCTTGGCCGATTGTGCTCTGTTCGCTCTATATATCCATTGGGTCCTCACCAGTGTAACTCGCAGGCACGAGAGACTTGTGCGCTTCTCAACCACTGATGCGCTTGTTATGCTCTCGATAACAGTCAGCGGTTTATCTCTGCTCGGAGCAGGCGACCTGACTCTGGGCGTCGTGGACTTCATAAGGATGATAAAGGTGGGGCTGATCTATTTCTATCTTGCCAATAACATCAAGGACGTCAAAGAACTCAAGTTCATCGTGCTGGGACTCATGGTGGGGCTGGTGATTAATGACGCCATATCCATGGCGCAATACCTCCTTGGAAGACCCCTTGGGCTTGCTTTCCTCGGAGAACTCAAGGAATTTAATGTTTCGATATATTCCGACGAGAGCAGACCCAGCGGGGTAATGCCAAGCGCCAATACCTCGGCGCTCTATGTCGTATCGGTCCTTCCCTATGTTTTTACTTCGCTGTTTTGGCTAAAGAGCAGACTTCTTAAAGCCTTTAGCCTCTCCACTTTCGCCTCCGGCCTCTTCACCCTCGTAATTACGCTTTCGCGAGGAACCTGGGTCGCATTTCTGTGCACGGTCCCCGTGATGCTGTTCCTTTTAATCAAAAAGCACTTCATCGCATATAGGAGACACTTTCACATCTTTGTTCTGATTAGTCTATTGTGCCTTGCAATTGTTGGCTTCCTGTACCCCAAAATCATGGACAGGTTGTTGAACACTCCCAATATTCCAATATACACCAGGGTCTTCCTGAACAACTTGAGCTTTGATCTGTTCAGTAGCCACCCTTTTGCCGGAGTCGGACTGAACAACTTTGCAGAAACCGCGAGGGACGTGATCAGAACCATCCCTGATCCCCACAACATCTTCGATCTCGTAGTAGATAATCCCGTCGCCCATAATCTTTACCTGTTCATCGCCGTGGAAACGGGCGTCGTTGGCCTCATGAGCTTCATGCTCATTGTCTTTGCTCTCGCAATGAATGCCCGACAGTTACTGCGTCTTTCGGATCCTTTTCTGTCGACCTTCGGCATCGCAACGCTCTCTTTCTTTGTCAGCTTTGCAGTGGCCGAAATGTTTGATTTTTCATACCGGTTGGACCAGGTTTTTTACCTGTTCTGGACCCTGGCGGGACTAATTGTCGCCTCGGGTCGTATCGGAGAACGGCTTGGCGGCGCACAGGAGACTGGCTCGGCATGAGCGACCTCTCTTTGCATTCTGCACCTGTGAATACAGAGTTGAATCTGCAGGAAGCGCGGAACCAGTCTGTCACCCTACGTTCCAGACCTGTAAAGGCCTGGCTGGCGCTTACAGGCCGATGTAATCTCCACTGCGCCCATTGCCCGAGAAGGAGCCTTCCTTCAGTGCTGCCCGAAGCCAAGGATTTACCGCTGGAGGTGTTTGCGAAATTCGAGCAGGAAGTGCTTCCCTTTCTCGGTCAGTGTAAGGTCGGCGGCAATAACCTTGGCGAACAGCTCCTTGCAGAGCACTGGGGGGAGCTTTCCTCACGGATTGGCCGGTATCCGCTCGCAAAGATTCTCGTGACAAACGGCTCGCTGCTTACCAGCGAACATATCGCCGCTTTGATTAAAGGAAACTGGACTATAGATCTTTCGGCGGAAGGAGCCACCGAGACCACGTATAGAAAAGTCAGAGGCAGGGATTTCACGAAGTTTCTTTCCTCTGTAGGCCAATGTTGCGAGCAAAAAAGATCTCTTCCGGGCTCCGGCGCGAAGGTGAGAGTTTGTTTTACCGTGTTCTACGATAACCTTGGCGATCTCGAAGAGTTGGTTGTAATCGGAGCCGGCCTTAAGATTGACGAGATCCTGGTGACTCATCTTATCCCGATGAGAGAGCAACACAGGGATCAGTCACTCGTTTACCACAAGGGCCTTGCAAATTTAGCTTTCGCCAGGGCAAAGGCCATCGCCGGTGAGCTCGGAATATCCATTACGTTGCCCCCCCCCTTTGCCATCACAGGAATAAACCAAAGCCCGCCTCCGGCACTGACAGATCCGAGATCGAACTGGTCGAAAAGGATCTGCTACCATCCATGGACATCCGTCAGTATCAATGAAACAGGGGAAGTTGCGCCCTGCTGCATATTTGACAGACCAATGGGTAATCTTTTCGAAAAGAGTTTTGAAGCCATATGGAACGGCAGAAGGTACCAAGAGTTGCGAAGGAGTGTAAACTCGACGTCACCCATTGGGAAATGCCGCAACTGTCCCCTTCGCGGTGACGGATTTACCAGTGAGATTTGCAATGACGACAGGGCACTTTTGAGTGTAATCGGGCCGTCGAATTACGTGGATACCGGATTCTTCCTTCGGTTGAAGCTCAAGGAGGCTTTGGGCAGGACACAATGGGGAGGCCGAATGTTTCAAGTGATGAGAAGCGCATACAGAAAAGCATTGAGGATGTTTAGATCCCCATGAGGCTCATACGAGGGGTAGAAGTTCGCAATGGTGAGTTGACATCATCTCATCGTGCGTCTTTCATGCTTCTGCCAAAGCCGGGAAGAATTCTTATGCACGAGCCGAAAATGTTGGCTTTGCGGTATTCACCGTTTGTCTGGCGGCTGCTTTTTGTCTGGCTGTTCGCGCGGCACTCGATGCTCTTTAGCCGCGATAGAAGACAGAGTGCCCGCCGAGCCGAAACGGTCTTTGATGCACGCTTCAACTGAAGTGCGATCAGCTGCTCAAGAAGGTATGCAAGCACACAGACAAATGCATGAGCCCTTACCCGAGAATCGGTGTAGTGGAAGAAAATCCTCTTCTCTCGTAGTACAGATCACCATTTTGTGGCCGTTATTCTTTAAAAAGAAAAGGTGGTGAGCGCTTGTCGTCGTGGCCTAAAATTTCTGTGATTGTGCCTACGTTCAAAGAGGCCGAGAACCTGCCATTGCTGATCGACAGTTTGAGCGATCTCCGCGGCGATAACGGCATGGATCTCGAACTCCTCATAATGGATGATGACAGCAGGGATGGGACCGAGGAACTGGTTGCGAGCCTCAATCAGAGGTGGATACGGTTGGTCACCAGAACAACGGACAGGGGACTGAGCAAGGCGGTAAGGGATGGCCTCAAGCGCGCTCAGGGTGATGTGATCGTTGTCATGGATGCGGACCTCAGCCATCCGCCGGAATCTATTCCAGCACTGGTCGCTTCATTGATGGACGGTTACGACTTCGTCCTTGGATCTCGTTACGTCAAGGGCGGGTCGACATCGGCCGATTGGGGATTCTTGCGATGGCTAAATAGCCGGGTAGCAACCCTGCTGGCGATGCCCTTTACCAATGTCAGCGACCCTATGAGCGGGTTTTTCGCGCTTCGTCGTTCTACCTATGTAACAGCCGCTGATCGCCTCAACCCGATCGGCTACAAAATCGGCCTTGAGCTCATCGTCAAGTGCGAGTGCGAACGAGTCAAGGAAATCCCCATCCATTTCTCTGAGCGGAAATTCGGCGAGAGCAAACTTTCCCTTGCCGAGCAGGCCCGCTATATACAGCATATTCGGAGCCTGTTCATTCACAAGTATGGGACATGGTCCCATCTTGCGCAGTTCCTGGTCGTCGGCGGGCTTGGCACCGTTGTCAATCTTGCCGTGCTTACCCTGCTCGTCGCGCTCGGCGCTAGGGTAAACACGGCTATCGGCGCCGCCATTGCAATCTCCATGTTTTTCAATTTCCTTCTGAATCGCCGGTTCACCTTCGCCTATGCTCGAAACGGCTCGATCTTCAAGCAGTTCCTCGGGTTCGTTGCAGCCTGCTCGCTCGGCGCTCTTCTTAACTATTTCACCGCCTCTGCACTTGTCGCTGAGTACCCGGGTCTTTACCCGCAAATCGCAGCGTTCATCGGGATCGTCGCGGGAACTGGTGTGAATTTTCTGGTCAACCGATTCGCGGTGTTCAAAAGTACGAAGTATCGCCCTGACTGAGTTTGTACTTAAGCTTCTCTCAGCGTACTCTGCATAATCTGGTTTTAGATAGTTAACCAAGCGGATTCTCTCGAAAAAGTGGAAATACTTCACAAGACAGTGAAACATAGATACCGATCAGCGATCTTACCTCTATAGTCCCTGACCCCGGCCATGTTTTTTCTTTGATGTGGCTTGAGACACGACTATGGATTGAGTGGAGATCGTCGATTGTGGGGCATCCTGGAAGGGTCCAGTGATTTACAGGTGGATACTGCCGAAAGGTGGTGGCCCTTTCTTGATTCAGTTGAATCGGGATGATCCAAACTTAAACCCTTACGCAAACTTGCCCTCCATCGAAACTGTAGCGGAAGGGGAGGTAATTACTATTTGTAAGGATTGCCATTTTATTGTGTCGGGAAAAGTAGGCCATGGAAGCTGCCATTAAAAGTGGAGCTGTGTATTGTCCCATGGATCCCGAATCCAAGTTGATTTTTTACCGACCAATTCGTCCTATTGGCATTAGTCCTGCCTTCGGCTTGCAGTATTACTTCTCCTGTTGTCGCGTCAGTCCCTGCAATGTCGCTAAAAAGGTGCGGGTCGTCAGCCTGATCCGGCGCCTTGATAGTTGAGATATACATTGTGGTTGATGGAAAGAGCGTGCTGTCCGAGGGAAACACAAGCGTGCCTGTCCAAAAGGCGCTCTCCGGTACTTGTGTAAGAGTCAACGTTACATCGTCCACCGTCGTTGTTATCGTGGTGCCATCGACTGCAACAAAATAGAGAATGCCCGACTCGTTGCATTCTGTAGCTGTGCAGACCGGGGTTGGGTAGGGTGGGGCTGCACTTGCAAAGCCTGCGGTGAAAATCATCAAAAAAGCAATCGCAGTACCGATAAACAGTTTCTTCATTTTGAATCCCCTTGTGTGTTTTGTGATTCGTAATCTAGCTGATTGACCTGTAACAACGCAAATTATTCAAGTCCAGTGACTACAACTAACAATCCTTACTCATTAATGTCGAGGTTGTTACTTTTCAACGAAATCTCCTCCACCGCCCTTCGCTTTTTTGTACCGTCGAAAGGCTTGATAGTTTTGTCTACATCATTGAACATGAATACTGCGTCAACTTGACCCCTAAGCCTTGGCAAAAACTATACCACTTATTATTTAATAAGGTCTGGAGCCGAGATTAAGGATATACCTCTCTGAGAAGATTCGCAAAATGGCCTCCGGTTTCATAACGCGAATTCCCAATTACAAAAATGCAATAATCCCTTGACAGGGTTCCTTTACAAGCTACACTTAGCCTTTAGGCTTTTTATGCAGTACCGTAGACGTGAGAGCACACTCGGGAGGAAGTAAATGCTTTGACTTACACCTGTGGGAATCCGGGCTCAAGGACCAAGAGCCTCCTCTTTTCTTCGATTTCACCCCTGCGGGTCTAAAGGAGATTCGATTTTACTTCGGCTTTCCGATACGTGGGTCGAGGTAATGAAGTACTAGGCCGAGAGCTGGCTAATGGAATTGGGTTACCTGGCTGGCGAGGAAAAAATGTGTGAGGAAAAAAGAAAATTCAAAAGGTTCAAGGGCAAAGAAGGGGCATTCGCTGCTTTTATAAGACCCAATGAGTTTATGAACGTGGGGCAAATCCAAGATATCAGCATGGGCGGGCTGTGCGCCCGGTATTTGTCTACAAACGAGGATAATAAAGGGTGCTCCGAAATAAAAATATTCGGCACAAACGACCGTTTCATTAACCTGGGCAGTGTTCAATGCAGAATTGTATATGATCGGGAAGTCCCTGAAGGCTCCCTGAAACAGATCAGGACGAGGCGCTGTGGAGTAGAGTTCGGAAACCTGTCTGCCAGGCACTTGTCCATGCTCCAAGAGTTCATCGATAATTTCTCTTTCGATGAATCCCTATCCGGTAATCCAAAGGGCTGATTACCTCGCAATCCGCATTGTGCTTTTTGATCCAGCCACCGACAGTCTTTTTCTTGTCCCTCCGTATCGTGCTAAGGCTTTTACCCTGCTACCGGTTCCGGCAATTTGAAACCCCGCGTTAAATGCCATCCATTCTTGGCATCAACTCTATGATAGCTGTCTCTTGGGCTGGGGAGGACGTCTGTCGCAAGTGAGCCTCTTCCAAGACCTCTACATCGGCAGACATCGATTCGCCCGTGAGGAGCGCCATTTCGCCGAATGTCGCAGCAGCGCTGGCAGAACGGAGAGATGAAAATGTTGGGAATCCTGTCATGCTTGCCACCTTTGCCGGATCTCTTTCGAGGGCTGCCAAGGACTGCATCAATTGATTCTCCACCCCCTCGATGCTATTGAAAACTTCATTGCGAAAACCATCTTCCCG
>Ga0074046_10000313_pt1 | contig 43208 bp, 48 predicted proteins | sample BogForMeECP23OM3_FD_94441 | JGI IMG/M metagenome (GOLD analysis project Ga0074046, IMG submission 94441) | Bog forest soil microbial communities from Calvert Island, British Columbia, Canada - Bog Forest MetaG ECP23OM3 | ecosystem: Environmental > Terrestrial > Soil > Wetlands ... | reverse complement strand
TGGCGGAGGGCGCGGTGGTGATCGAGCTTGGCGAAGCCGAGGTCCTCAAAGGGCAGGTGGCGGAGGCGCTCGACGGCCTCGTCGGGGGAGAGGCGCTTGTTCTTGACCTGGTCGAAAAGCTTGCGAAGGGCTTGGGAGTTCATGGCTGCACACGCCATTGTAGGGTGAAATCGGGTGATCGGGTGATCGGGCCATCGGGTGATCTCAGTTCAAATGCACCTGACTTTTGACGGCCCGATCACCCAATAATAGGTAACCTTTCAAGGCCTCGTCTTTTCAGCGACTTACGCAGATTACTCCAAAGGTTCTATGCCCTTCGGATAGATTGCCCCGGTCCCCGGCGCACCCTATAATCGGCTTACTCTGGTTCTGGATTCTTCGGCAGGCTGCCGGGTAGGGTTGGCCGTGGAGTAAGTGTGCCTTTTGGCCGGTCTTCATTATTTTGACCGATCCTTAATTTGGTCGATCTAAACCCGCTATGCGAAAACGCCTGCAAGTCGTGCTGATGGCTAGCTTAACCGCGGTCTCCTTTCTTTCCACGCTATTTTCGACGATCCCGGCGCGCGCCGAGTCGGGAGCGATTACTTCCACGACCGACGAATCCGGGCGCAAGATCTATGTAAACGGGGAGGGGCCTGCCACGGCCTCGAAGGCGGCGGCTCCTGGGCCCGCCCGGTCATCGCTGGTTTACTGGAGTTCGAGCGAGCATCGTTTCAAGCCGGTTCCGACCAGCGGGGCGGTGATGCGCGCGGCGCGTTCGGCGGCTTCGGAAGTCAACACCTATCTCGACGGCAAGGCGCAGAGTCACCAGATTCTGAACCGCGCATTTACCCAGGAGGATATTGACGCCGCGATTGAGCAGGCGGCCGCCCGGCACAATGTGGACCCCAGTCTGGTGCGATCGGTGGTCAAGGTGGAATCGAACTTCAATCCCAACGCCGTTTCGCGCAAGGGCGCCATGGGACTGATGCAGTTGATGCCATCGACGGCGCGTTCGCTTAATGTTTCCAATCCATTTGACCCGCAACAAAACGTGGATGCCGGGGTTAGACATTTAAGGACACTATTGGATAACTACCGCGGCAATGTTTCTCTGAGTCTGGCAGCCTATAACGCCGGTACGGGAGCAGTGTCGCGCAGTGCCGGCGTTCCGCGTTTCCGGGAGACGCAGAACTACGTTCGACGCATTACGAACCTGTACAACAACGGGGGCGAGCCGGGGTCGTATTTTTTCGGCAGCCCGGCGCATGATCCGGTCCACGTGGAGCGCGATGCTCGAGGCGTGCTGCACATCAGCAATACGGAATAAGTGGCGTCTCCCGTGGTAGCGGGAGTGTTCAGCCCCTAAAGGGGCCGCGGATTTTGGACAGCTTATGGTATCGCTAAAGCGATACCCTGATACGAACCGTACGGAAACGGCAAGTGAAGACCCAGGTTTCTACGACCCTAATTCGAGGCGGCCACGCCTTTCGCCTTGGCGCAGCGTTGTTGCTGGCGCTGCTGTCACTCGCTTCCGCATCGGCTCGCGTCCATCACAACGATGCCTGGGCTCGCCAGCAATTCACCAGGGCAGAACAGATGCGCGAGGCTCTCAATGGGCGTCCGGTTGGTGAGCGCACTCGCCACGAATACCAGCGGGTGATTGATTCGTACCGCCGGGTTTACTTCGGGTCTCCGGCTTCGTCGAAGGCGGACCCGAGCGTGGTGGCGACCGCCGAACTCATGGTGGAGATGGGGCGGCGCTTTGATGACAACAAGATCCTGCGCGGCGCGGTGGAGCAGTACCGTTTTCTGCGCAAGGAATATCCGGGCAGCAAATACCGCTTCGACGCCCTGTTCACCATTGGGGAAATCTACAAGGACGATCTCAACGATCCCGAAGAAGCGCGCAGCACCTTCGAGGATTTCCTGCATCGCTATCCGCGGAACCGCCTGGCCGACGATGCCCGCGCGGCGGTGAAGGAAATCGATGCCGAGGCCGACGAGATGGAGCGCACGGCGCAGAAGGCGGCGCGCCAGCAGCGGTCTTCTAATGCCAGCGCCAGCGCGGACGACGCAGCCGAGGCGGGCACCGAATCGGCAAAGGCGGCGAGCACCCGTCGCAGTGCCTTGCCGCGCGTCACTGGAGTTCGCCACTGGTCCACGCCCGACTACACTCGGGTCGCCATTGACGTCGAGCAGGAAGTGAAGTTCGGTTCCGAACGCATCTCGAATCCAGACCGCATTTTCTTCGACCTGCGCGACACTAAACTCGCTTCGACTTTGGTGGGCAAGACCTTCGACGTGGACGATGGCTTCCTGAAGAAAATTCGAGTTGCCGAATTTCAGCCGGGGCGCACGCGGATTGTGCTGGAAGTGGACGACCTGGCGAGCTACGACGCCTTCCTGCTGCCGGACCCCTACCGGCTCATCATTGATGTTCACGGGAAGGATAGCCACGGGAAGCAGAACCGGGCGATGGTGATGTCTAAGGCAGAGACAGCCACGACGGCTTCCTCGGAAGCGGACGACGACGCCAGCGAACCGGCAGCGCCGTCGGGCGGAGAGACGAAATCTGCGGGTAGGAAAGCAACCCAAGAATCAGATAAAGATGCGGTTGGCTTTGCGAAGTCAGGGCCGGTCGAAACGGACCTTGCCGCCGACGATGCGAGCACAGATTCGAAACCGTCCGACTCCGGGCAACCAGCGAACGGCATTGGAGTGATCAAGACTACGGTTGGAGTGAAAGGGTCGAAACGCAGGATCCCGAAGACGATCGTCGAGGCGGATGACAGAGTGCCGTCGACGGTAGCCACGCTGGAACACGAAAAAATCCGTCCCGAAGCGCCGCCGGGGGAGGCTACCAAGCTTTCCAGCAGCGACAGCGCCAAGCCGGGGAAAGCAGATTCGGCATCCTCATCGTCTTCGTCTTCTTCATTGCATCGGAAAAAGTCTCGCTTGGCGGGCGCGGCTCCCGACACGGCAGATCTTCATCCGGAAACCCGCGAAGCGCGTCCCACTGCGGCGGGCGACCGGTCTTTGATTCGCGCCCTGGGGCTGAAGATTGGCAAGATCGTCATTGATGCCGGCCACGGCGGGCATGACACGGGGACCATTGGTCCGAACGGCCTGCTGGAAAAGGACGTGGTGCTCGACGTGGCCAAGCGCCTGGGGCGTTTGCTGGAATCGCGGCTGGGCGCCGAAGTGATTTATACGCGCCAGGATGACACCTTCATTCCGCTCGAAACCCGCACCGCTATTGCGAACCGGGAGCGGGCGGACTTGTTCATTTCGATCCACGCCAACTCCAGCCGCGACTCCGATGCACGCGGGGTCGAGACTTACTACTTGAATTTCACCTCATCGCCGGAAGCTCTGAAAGTGGCCGCCCGCGAGAACGCGGTATCGGAAAAATCGATTCACGAATTGCAGGATCTGGTGAAGAAGATTGCGCTGAAGGACAAAATCGACGAATCGCGCGAATTTGCGGGCGACGTGCAGGAATCGCTCTATGGAGGACTGGCCCTGCGTAACGCCGGCATCCGCAATCGCGGGATCAAGAAAGCGCCGTTCATCGTGCTGATCGGGGCGAATATGCCTTCGATTCTGGCTGAGATTTCGTTCGTGTCGAATCCCACCGACGAGCGCAAACTGGAAACCTCGGAGCACCGGCAACGCATCGCGGAATCGCTCTATCGGGGGGTCTCCAAGTACGTCAGCGGCTTAAGCGGCGTGAAAGTGGCGAGCAAGATCGACAAGCCCGAGGGGCAGTGACGCCAATTTCCGTTGCGCCTCAGTTTCATTCACAAAACCTTAATCTTCTCTTCACCTCGCTCTAACAAATGCCTGCTAGATTAGCGCCCATTTGTTGCTGCAGTTCGGGGTGACTCTCAAACAAAATCCAAAACTTTCAGGAGATCGCTTTATGAAAAGAAAAGCGTTACTTGCAGGTGTGTTGGCCCTTGCTACAAGCGGTGCATTTGCCCAAGAAGGTCCCGTGCCCAAGGGCGTGCCGCCACTCGACCACGTCTGGGTCATCATGATGGAGAATCATGGTTTTTCCCAGGTTCTGAATAACCCGGCCGCGCCGTTTACCACCCAGTACGCTAGCTCCGCAAACCTTGCCACTAACTATTTTGCCGTGGCGCATCCCAGCCTGACGAATTACCTGGAAACCAATGGCGGATCGAACTTCGGAGTTCTGGATGATAATCCGCCGGACTGGCACAATGCGGCCTGCTCGCCGAACCTGGCCACGGGCGTCACCAATCTTGAATCCGTTGGCACTCCCATTTGCCCAATCTTTGGCAGCGGAATCGATGCGGCTACACCGGCCATCGACTACAGCAACGAGACTTCCGGACCTCCCGGCGTGATCAACATTGATGGCACCAAATCGTATGCGGCTGATCCCAATATCCTGGGTATCAGCATCGCGGATCAACTGGTCGCGGCCGGAAAGACCTGGAAGTCTTACCAGGAAAGCCTCCCACCCGGGGGTGCCGACAAGATCAATTACAGCGACGGCAACTTTACCAACCTGACTGACTTCACACTGTTCAACTCGCTCTGGCCGGCGCAGCCTCCGACCTTCAGCTCCGGGGAGATCGTTCAGCTTTACGCGGTTAAGCACAATCCGTTCGTGTATTTCCAATCCACTCAAGAAGGTACCACCCCGCAAAACAGCTTGGCCAATGTGGTTGGATTCGACGGAGTCAATGGTCTCTATGGCGATCTCGCAAGCGGCAAAATGCCAGATTACTCTTTCATTGCGCCTAACCAGTGCAACGACCAGCACGGCCGCGGTAATGGCACCCAATTCTGCCAGTACGATCCTAACGATAACGGCACCCAAGTTGGCCTGAATCCTGCATTGATGGCGCTGGGCGACCAGGCGCTCCAGAAGATCGTGAGCGCGATCCACGCCTCCCCGGCGTGGAGAAGGGGCCACAACGCCATCGTTACCATCTGGGACGAGGACGACTACAGTGTTGCTCCTACCGTCAACCAGGTCGCAGCCATTGTAGACACCAACTATGGCCACCACCACCGACAGAGTAACGTCTTCTACACTCACTTCTCCCTACTCAAGACCATCGAAGGTGGATTCGGGCTGCCCTGCTTGAACCATGCCTGCGATGCCAGCACCAACACCATGGTGGACCTGTTCGGCGAGCGCTAAAGTCACGAGCCATCTGAACCGCAGAGAAGGGCCGGTAGCCACTGGCCTTTTTCTATGTGCGCGGCATTGGTCCCCCCTATACCTGGGTTTTTCAGCACGGCAAATGGCTGTGCGTGGCCAGTCACACCAGCCTGCTGAAAAAGTAAATTCTCGAGACTGCTGGTTCCTTTCTTGCCGGCGTTACCCAACCACGATCAGGCACCTGCCGAGCTGCGCTCGGCTGGACAGCCTAGGGCTGCTGTCCCTACGCGGGCCGCTTCAACGCGGACGGTCGAGGACGCCCGTCGCTCCACGAGCTAAACCGCCCCGGTGGAAACTTTCTCGGCCTGCCGGTAGTCTAAACTGGGAGCAGGGGTGTGCCTTTTTTCGAATGAAATTCTCGCGATTACTTTCCGTTATCCTCATATTTCTTCTTTGTGGGGTGGCCTTGGCGGCTGAGCCGCCTGCGCCGGTCCTGCCCGGCGAATTTGCCGGCTGGCAGGTGAAGGGCGCTGTTGCCAGGAGCGACGATCCCGCCGTTGCCGATGCGGCGAACGCAACCGTGCTGAAGGAGTACGGGTTCCAGCGTCTGGAGAAAGCGGCCTACACTCGCGACGATGGCCGCAATCTGGTGATCAAGGCCGCGGTGTTTGCCGACGCCAGCGGCGCTTACGGAGCTTTTACCTTCTACTACTCGGCTGAGATGGGGGAAGAGAATATTGGCGGACGAGCGGCTTTCCTGAATAATCGCGTGCTGTTCTATCAGGGAAACGTGCTGGTGGATGCGCTGTTTGACAAGATGAGCGTGATGTCGGCGTCGCAACTGCGGGTACTGGCCGGGCTGCTGCCGCAAAGTGAAGGGAACAAGGGCAGCCCGCCTTCGCTGCCAGCCTATCTTCCGAAGAGGGCTCTGCAGACCAATACCACGAAGTACATTCTGGGTCCGGTCACGCTCGATCGGGTGGGATCGCCACTGCCGGTTTCACTGGTGGACTTCAAGGCGGGGGCGGAAGTCGTGATGGGCAGATATGCGGCGACGGTGGGCAACGCGACGCTGATGCTGATCGAATATCCAACGCCGCAGATTGCCGCGGAACGGCAGCGCCAGATTGACGCGTCGCATCAGGCCGCGCAGCAGCAGCCGGGAGTTGCGTCCATCGTCGAGGTGGGCCCGTTCTTCGACGCGCGCACCGGGCCGATCATCGTGATCGCGGCGGGCCCGCTTTCTAAAAGCGAGGCGAGATCGCTGATGTCGTCGATCAGTTATGAAGCCGATGTCACCTGGAACGAGAACACCTATGCGAACAAGAAAGACAACATGGCGAACTTTCTGTTCAACGCAATTGTTCTCTGCGGAATTGTGGTCGGCTTGTCGCTGGTAGCAGGGATCGCGTTTGGCGGCGTGCGGGTGATCGTAAAACGGTTTTTTCCTGACTCTGTGTTCGATCGCCCGGAGGCGATGGAATTCATCTCTCTGCACCTCGAGGACCAGCCTCGGCGGTCGCCCCGGGAGCGCTAAGTCACTCAATCGAATGTCGTTAGCGTCGAAAAGAGGGCATTTTGCCCGATTTCGGAGCCGTTTGGCGACTTGTGGACACATTGCGTAAGTCATTGAAAATAAGAGTATTTAAGTCGCAAATTTTGCTTGACACTGTGCTTTTAAGACTCATAAGATTCCCGCAGAAAGTTCTGATGGATTAAACCTCCGTTGGAACTATTCTCCCTTGAAAGAAAAGGCCGCCCAAGTTGCCGGGTGGCCTTTTCGTTTTGGAGGACAGTTCTCAGTTCCCGGTTCTCAGTTCTCAGTCGGTAACGATGGGTTGCATGTTTACTGAGAACTGAGAACTGGGAACTGAGAACTTGCTTCGGAACTGTTTCGTGCTTGCGTTCGTATCACTCACAGGGCGAATTTGTGCAGCAATGAAGGAGATGCGAAATGTTTTGCGATCAATGTGGTGCGCCGTTGCAAGCCGGAGAGCCACGCTGCTTACGCTGCGGCAAAACCGTGCTTGGACTCATCGAGCTTCGGCGTAGCCGGGTTCGCGAACATGTCCGACTGGTCGGCATTCTTTGGATGGCGTACTCGGCGCTGCACGTGGTGACAGGAGTGATCGTGATCATCGTCGCGCAAGTGATCTTCGGCAGCGTGCACGGAGTGATCCATATTCCCAATGGTCCGCCACCCGAGGTTACCGTTTGGCTGCGGCCTCTGATCAGCTTCATCGGATGGATGATTCTGGCGAAAGCCGCTGCCGGCTTCATTGCCGGCTGGGGCTTGCTGCAGCGGCAGGACTGGGCACGAATCGTGGCCCTGGTCGTGGCCTTCATCGCGCTGCTGAGCGTTCCGATCGGGACGGCCCTCGGCATCTACACGCTCTGGGTGCTTCTGCCCACGCAATCCGATGACGAGTACAAGGCGCTGGCACAGGCCGCTTAGGGTGAGAAGCGTGTGCGCCTGGCACATCGGTCGTTTCTCCGGAGTCTGTGTCGTACTTCGTACCTTTCTTTCGCCCCTTCGGGGCTTGCTCAATTGCCGCTTGTCACCCACGGCTTGCGCCGTGGGCTGCATTCTTACGCCGCTTCGCGGCTAGTTTGCGTTCGGGCCGACCGGCCTGATTGCAGGAATTGCAGACGGGTCTTAAAATCGAAAGCAGGCCGACGTAGCTCAGTTGGTAGAGCAGCCGATTCGTAACGTGCTCAGCCTTGCGTATGTTGTTGTGGAATATGGTGGTCTCGGGGTCGTTTTAGGGGGTCTAGGGTGTCCCTGAGCACGTTTTGTACAGCGTTTTGTACAGCACTTTGACTAGCCGATTTCAAGTCGGCAGGTCTTTGCTCTTCCTTCGCTTTCTTCTCGCCTCCTTGGACACCGAGATCATAGGCGACCGAACGTCGTCGCTCGTGCGACTATCTGCTCCACCAAAACTCCGTCTTGAACGAATGGTTCGAGCGCAGCAGCTATCTCTGCCTCAAATCTCGCCCGTTCTTTGCCGATAATTTCAGGCGACGAATTCGACTTGGACAGAGCCCGCCCGATGAGGTCAGCAATCGTCACCTGACGGCGTTCGGCAACCGATGTCTCGCCGAGGACTCTCAAGCAAGAGCCCGTAAACCATTCCTTCTCGTCAATCCCATATCGCCTTTCTTCTGGTCCCGCTGTCCACGCACGGCGCACTTCCCGATAGGGCTTTACCCAAGCGGTTTCCGGTGTCTCGGCGCTTGTGGCTCGGCAAATTAGGATGCGACCTGAGTCGGGTGCGAGAATCCGCTCAAGTACCGCCAATGTCGCATCACGTTCCAACCAATGAAGTGCGCGGCCAATGGTGATGACATCGTAGGTCCGAGTGGGTGGGAATTCCTCTATCCGACCGTGGATCAGGGAAAGCGCAACCCCTGCTTCCGCTGCTGCGGCCTTCGCCGCCTCGATCATTGCGGATTCGGGATCGAGACCCGTGCAGCTTCCGACAAACGGCGCGAAGCCAATGGCAAGCAGTCCGGGTCCGCAGCCAATGTCAAGCAAGGATTCGTCGCCGCGCAACGCAATCTGCTCCGCAACTTTCTTGAAAAACTTTGGCGGATACGGCTCCCGGTAGCGAGCATAGAATTCAACCGTTGACGCGAAGCGGCCCATGTATTTCAGTTTTGCAGGTGCCGTTAGGAACTTCAACTAGCGTCAGATGCGACAGGGGACGGAGGTCGAATGGGCCGACAGCGTACCAGTGCCTCCACGTAGCACGCAGGAGCTATTCACGAAGTTCGGAACGGAGCCTACGTTGGAATTGAGCAGTTTTCGGGGGAGGGCTGTTCAACGAAAGCGCCCCATGACTCTAAACGGAGTCTGGGGCTCTTTCGTTTTTCACCCGGTGCGTTGTATGGTTGGCCATCTTCATTAACTTCTGATTTGCCCGCCTGCCAAGTCTCTGTGCGTTGGGTCACAGCCTCCATGTTGTCCAAGATCGCAAAATGTTGAACGACGGAGGACAAAACTATGCACGGCAACAAGAAAGTGGTCGAGCAATTGAACTCGGCTCTCGCTTCTGAATTGACCGCAATCGTTCAGTACATGGTTCAATCAGAGACCTGCCAAAACTGGGGATACGTGCGGATAGGCGACTATCTGAAGAGGCGTGCAATCGAGGAAATGGGTCACGCCGAAGGTCTCATCGAACGCATCGTGTTCTTGGATGCCACACCCAAGGTGGATGTCGCTCTGACTCCCAAGATTGGCGCTAATGTGCAACAGCAACTCGAAGGCGACTTCAAGGACGAAGAAGATGCCGTGCGCCAGTACAACTCCGCTATGAAAATCTGTGCCGAAGCTGGGGATAACGGATCAGGCGACTTATTTCAGACGATGCTCAAGGACGAAGAAGGGCACGCGGACTTCTTGGACGCTCAGCTTCATTCCATCAAGGAACTGGGCATTGCCAACTACCTCGCGCAGCAGTTGCATGGGGAAAAATAGGACAGTCGAGAATTTCCGGGAAAAGTACGGGGCGAAGGACGTGACGCGATAGCTGCGATTGCGGAGCGGCTCAGGTATGTTTGCGCTCGTATCATTATCTTTCAGGCAGCTTACAATCAATGCCAGATGTTCCTCTGCCCGGTTTACAAGTTCGTTTTGGCCGCTGGCCAGGCTATGTTGCACGCCTGAAAGCCAGCTGTTCTTACTCTGTGCTTGTCTTCTCCTAAGTGTGAGCCACACGTCATTTCCGGCAGATCATGACCTTGGACCGCCCCGGGGGGGCGACTACTTTCTCGACGCTCGCGAAATGGCGTTCCAGCACTTCCTGCTCACGACGAAGGAAGGTGATGACCTGTCCGGCACCGATAAAGGTGAGGCGGAGGTAAAAGAGGGCTCTCACGAAGGGGTTCGCGGGCACGTCGTGCTCCATCATGAGAAAGCTTCCTCTCGGCTTCAGGACGCGAACGATCTCTTGCAATGCCTGATCTTGCGTGTCGCCCTTGAGCTCGTAGAAGGCGTGCGAGCAGGTGACCACGTCGAAAGCGCCGTTCGCGAAGGGAAGGCACCCTGCGTCGGCTTCCACCAAACGGATGTTGGCCAAGCTCTCGGTCTTGTTCTGGGCCACCTTCAACATGCCATGGGAAAAATCCACGCCAACAACTTGGCCATCAGGTCCGACCTTTGCCTGCATGTGGGTGAGAATCGTACCCGTACCTGTGCAGAGGTCGAGAACCGAACCAGCGTTCTGTACGGGAATCTGGTCGACCAAAAACTTCCTGGCCAAGCCCTGCTTGTCGCGGGAATGAAGAGCGACAAAGCGATCATAGAACCTCGAAAACTTGTCGTAGTAGGCCCGTCTCCCGCGTCTCATGAGTCTTCACTCGCCGCAAAGCGGATTTTAGCTCTTTGTTCTCATGCCTCGGAAACCCGGACAGTCAGGCCGGCTCGGAGCGCCACCACACGGCTCCCAAACTGGTTCTGCAGAGCGCCAGTGGCTTCGAACCCCGTGCAGTGACAGGGCGCGATCATCTCGACCCCGAACACACGCAAGTTTTCTGTTGTCGCCTTGATGCGCTCGGCCGATGCCCGAAAGAGATGCAGACCTCCGATCACGGCGACAATGCGGCTATTGCCGATTAGGTCTTTGGCGTAGTTCAAAGTGTTGATCAACCCCGAATGTCCACAGCCAGTAATTACGGCCCAACCCCGGTGGGTTTCGATCAACAGCGCTTGATCGTCAATTAGGGGATCGGGCTGGGTGCAGTTTTCATCCAGAAAGAAGGGGTCGGGTATATCTTCGTACGCATTTCGCCGGGGAATGGCACCGGTCACGATCACTCCGGAAGCGATTTCGGTGGGCTGCGGCGATTCGATAACGTCAGCTACCCTGGAGAGCAGGGCTCGCTGCGACACAGGGGGTATGCCCTTCGCTCGGTGCGGAGGTGTTTTCTCGCGTTGGTACTTGCCGCTCAATGCCGCGGGATGAATATAAGTCTTGCCACGAAAGCCAGCGTCCATCAGCGCGGCAATGCCGCCGGTATGATCGGAGTGGCCGTGACTGATGACCAGGGCTTCAGCGGTCGCAACATCGATTCCGAGCAGGCGTGCGTTGTGCAACAGCGTATGCCCCTGACCGGTATCGGAGAGGATGCGGCGGTCGTCCGCTTCAATCCACAGTGCAAGCCCCCACTCGCCTGCGGCGTCAAGAGTGCCGGCCGTGTTTTCAACAATTGCGGTGATATTCAGATTGTGAATCATCTGCGAATTTCGGCGCCAGGCGGCGCCGCCCTCCTCCGTGGATGATCTGACGATTGACCTGGAACACGACCTGGCGCTGTGACATCGGTTACGGTATCCAGTATGCGCTTGTTGTCGGATTGTGGGCACTGAACCTGCCGATTTGACCGGACGGGGATGGCACGCCTCGTACAGAGGGAACGCCGCATCTACGGCTGCCGTACGGTCGCAAACGGGCACGCTTTGTTGTAACAAAATCCGCGTTTCCTGCATTCTTTCTCTAGAGGCCAAAAATAAAAACCGTGACCGAGACTCTGGGCGATTTCGTCCGCTATGGCTATGTAGCCCTGCCACTCTGGGTATTCGCCGAGCAACTCGGCGTCCCGATACCGGCTGCGCCAATCCTGCTGGCGGCGGGCGCCATAGCGAGCACGGGCCGAATGAACCTGTTTTTCCTCACCGCATTGGCCCTGGCCGGGGCACTCACCGCCGATCTGATTTGGTATCGCGCCGGGTATGCGCACGGCTCGCGGGCGCTTGGCCGACTGTGTCGGGTGTGCTTGGAGCCAGATTCGTGCGTCCGTCACGTCAAGAATCTTCTGGAGAAACATGGGTTGCGTTCGCTCCTGGTCGCCAAATTCGTACCGGGCCTGAATGCAGTGGCTGCGCCGGTGGCGGGTACGATCCGCATTCCCTGGTGGCAGTTTGCTAGTGTCGACGCCCTCGGAATTCTCATTTGGGCAACGACCTTCGAACTCCTGGGATTTGTGTTTGCGGGCCAACTGGAAAAAGTTGCCGTCTACGCATGGCGGATGAGTGCGTTCTTGCTAGCCGTTATCCTCATCGGCACACTGGCTGCATTCTTGGTCCGCAAGCACCTGCGGCGGCAGCGCTTTCTCCGAGACCTGCGAATGGCCCGTATCACCCCCGAAGAGCTTAAACAGAAACTGGACCGGCATGAGCCGGTCATTGTGATTGATCTCCGGCATTCTCTCGATTTCCTGTACGAGCCATACACGATTCCGGGCGCCATTCGAATTCCGATAGATGAGTTGGACAAGCGCAACCGTGAAATTCCCAGCGGGAAGGAAGTGGTGCTGTACTGTACCTGTCCGAATGAAGCCCGCAGTGCCATGACTGCAATCGACTTACGAAAATGCGGCGTTACCAAAGTTCGTCCGCTGCTCGGCGGTTTCCACATGTGGCGTCGGCTAGGATTTCCTGTAGAGTCCGAATTTGGGCCGGTGCCTGCGATTACAAAACAGCCTGCTTGCCGCGCGGCATGTGGGGAGAATCCTACTGCATAAGAATTAGGACGTGAGGCTACACTCCACTCGTCTCTGATGTGTGGTTATTTAGGATATGAACTGAGGCAAGGATCTATGCCATGTCAACCAGGAAATGCATTCGAAGCAATGGGTCGCGAGGATTTATTGCGGGCACTGGAAATGTTCGCCAGGAACTGGCTCGCCCACGATGGCTGCTGGTTCCTCGCGGCCGAGGAGCGTCTGGGAATGGAGACGGCCATCGAACTCGACGCGTCTTCGTGGAAAAGGTTCGCCGCGGCCGAAGCTCGGCGTATTATGGCTACATTTGATATTCCGGCGGACGGTGGTCTGCCGGCCCTGGAGAAAGCCTTAAGTCTGCGTCTCTACGCCGTCATCAACTCACAGCGGACAGAGTGGTCCGACGACCGCGAACGTCTGCGCTTCTTCATGGATGTCTGCCGGGTGCAAGAGGCCCGACGGCGCAAAGGTCTGCCGGACTTTCCCTGCAAGAGCGTCGGCATAGTAGAGTTCGAGACTTTTGCTCAAACTGTCGATCCTCGCATTCGCACCGAATGCCTGCGCTGTCCTCCCGACGCACATGGTGGTGAGTACTGTGGCTGGGAATTCGCGATGGATGTGGCGATGCCGCGCTCTTTAAGTCCCGCTGCTACAGTTGTGGATCCTTCCGACCCGAGATTACAGGAGTAGATGATGCCTCTGTATGAATACCAGTGCCGCAGTTGTGGCAAAACCTTCGAGATGCTGCATCGCATGAAGGATGCCGATAGCGATCTGGAATGTCCCGAGTGTCACTCTAAAGAAGTTGAGCGACAGTTTTCCACGTTCGCGTCCGGGGGATGCGGCACGTCCGCTTCGCGCGGCTTTACCTGAGCGCGATAGGCCGCGGCCGGTCGGCCGCAGTTTCAGATGGAGAGTATGAGTTTATTCTCAACTCTCCACAGTGCGACATCCACATGGTCGCCAAGCAGGAGGCAGCACTGCGCAGACCAGGCGGCACAATCGGTTCATCGGGGAATCCCAGCGTTCAAAACAGTCCTCCATGTGCAGTCGTTTCCAAATTCGAGCTGAGAAACGCGAGATCCCAGGCTCATCGCAGGCCAAGTCTTCCACAAACGGACGTACGCTGGGGTGGGCGTAGCCCAGCCTGGCTCCTGAGCTAACAAGCCAGGCCAGCGCGTGTCGGCCGGTCTCATCAACTTCAATAACATCCCCGAGATCGAGGATGCCTTTGCGGCCCTTAAGTCTGCTTCGCACCTCTGCCCAGCGCTGGGTGAGCACCGGCACGGTCTGAGCTGTAAGCTTCCCTTCCAGGCGCAACTTAACCGAATACGGTTCGTCAAAAACAAGGATTCGCAGCATGATCGCGCGCTACCTCCTTGACGTAGATGCCAGAAAGGCACGCTCCGTTACTGCGTAGCGGCCTTCTGCGAGAGCCTATTTCTTCGCCGCCAATGGACAAGTGCTGAGCCCCACCAGACGGTAAAGCGGGCAAACCCGGAACGCAGCAGTTGCCAAAGGCACCACGCCGATAAGGCCGAACCAGCGGGCATTTCCGTTCAGTACGAAAAGGAGGCTCAACAGAGCCAGCCCGACGACCACGCGTACAACCCGATCCACGCTACCAACATTTGCTTCCATAATCCCTCCCGAACTAAGTCCGCCGATATTGCTCGGCAGTCGTACTCACGCCATCCTCACAGGTCGAGGTCCATGCAATCATCACTATCGAATCGAATTCATTGCGAGCCATCACCTCCGGAACTCGGATTGAAGTGGGCAGTTGCTATTCGATTCCGGCAAGAGCCTGCGTGACCGTCCTCACCCAGAGAGGTGGATCGTCTGCGCGACAGTTGTAATCGACGTCGTTAAAGTCGTCATCGCGACTGCGCAGAAGTGCCACAAGCGGAACACCTGGCACGGCCTGCCGGAAGTAATTGGTAAGGCCTTGGCGTTCTTGCCGAGAGGCGCCATGCCCGATCACGATGACTCCAGGCGATCGATTCGAGAGATCAAGATTCCGTGCAGCACGCGAACCCACGACAGAAATCACTGGGTGCCCGAGCGATTCGAGAATCTCTTGGCGAATCGACAATAGACTGAATCGATATTCGACTTGGACGATGGATGTCATTGGTTTCGTCGAATCATGTGATCCATCAGCCTTTCGAGACAGGCGGTAACGACTCGCGCAATCCCAACTTTCGAAGCAGAAACATCGCTGGGCACCAGTTTGTCAGTCCGGATTGGAACAGGTTCAGTCCAACGAAAGCAGTGAATAGATACCAATAGGGACTGATCCAGTATCCTAGTCCAAGCGAGATCAAAATAAAGGCTCCCGCCATCAATCGAAGCCCACGTTCTACCGTCATACTTGTACCTCCTGAAGATGAGATTCCGCGGTACCCGGTTTCGTCTGGTTCCTCCGCTCGCTCATGTAGTAGAGAACGGGCACCGCCATGCGCGAGAGAACCGTGGAAGCTACCTCGCCCGCCATCAGGGAGAGCGCGAGACCCTGAAAAATGGGATCGAACAGGATCACACTTGCGCCCACGACTACCGCAGCTGCGGTCAGCAGCATGGGGCGGAAACGCACCGCGCCCGCATCCACAACGGCTTCTTCCAGCGGCATACCCTGCGAGCGCCGGAGTTCGATGAAATCGACGAGAATGATTGAGTTGCGCACGATGATTCCGGCGCCAGCAATGAATCCGATCATCGAGGTGGCAGTGAAGAAAGCGCCCATCAGCGCGTGCGCGGGAAGGATGCCGACCAAGGTAAGCGGAATCGGAGCCATGATGACCAGCGGGGTAATGAACGAGCGGAACCAGCCCACGACCAGTACGTAGATCAGGACCAGAACAGCCGCAAAAGCGAGTCCGAGGTCGCGGAAGACTTCTACCGTGATGTGCCACTCGCCGTCCCACTTCATGGAGAAGCGGTCAGTGCGCTCGGGCATGGTCGTGCCCTTGTATTGCTTTACCCCGTAGCCATCGGGCAACTTGATCTTGTCGATCGCGTCGCTCATCTTCATGATGGCGTACACAGGGCTTTCTTCTCCGCCCGCAACATCTCCCGTCACGTAGACTACTGGCTGCAAATTCTTGCGGTACACACTGGTATCGATGGTGGTCTGTTGCAGATTCGTCACTTCTTGCAATGCGATCTGCCCACCGGAAGGAGTCGGGAGCCTGAGGTTTTCAAGATCCTGAATGCCGGAACGATCGGGTCGTGACAGGCGCACCTCGATCGGAACATCCTCCCGCGACTGAGGATCGTGCAGCAGGCCAGCATCAGCGCCACCCAGCCCCACCTGCAATGTACGAGTAACGTCCGCAGCGGAAATCCCGTGCAGCGACGCCTTGTCGAGGTCCACCTTCAAGTCATACTTGGTCTGCGGGTCCTCAACATACCAATCGACGTCTACTACGCCCGGAGTTTGCTGAAAGACCCTCTTAATCTGGGCTGCCAGTTCAATCTGGCCTTTGTAGTCTGGCCCGTAAACTTCTGCGACCAAGGTTTGAAGTACCGGCGGACCTGGCGGAACTTCGGCGACCTTGATGCGCGCACCGTAGGGTTCAGCAATCTTGTCTAACTCCGGGCGCAAGCGCCGCGCGATTTCATGGCTTTGCGCTTTGCGGTCATGACGGGACAACAAATTTACTTGAATGTCAGCTTGATTGGGCTGTCTACGCAAGAAATAGTGCCGCACCAAACCGTTGAAGTTGTAAGGGCCGGAGGTACCGGCATAGATCTGGTAATTGATGACCTCGGGCTGCGTGCCCAGATATTGTCCCAGTGCCTGCGCCACCCGCGTCGTTTGCTCCAGGGGCGTGCCATCAGGCATATCGATGATGACCTGAAACTCGCTCTTGTTGTCGAAGGGCAGCATCTTGACACGGACCCACTTCAACGGGACGAAAGCGACCGCCGCGAGCAGCAGAATTACGACCCCGCCGAGAAACATCCAGCGGCGGCGCGCATCGAGAATCAGCGGGTTCATGATCTTGCGGTAGAAGCGCGTGGTCCATCCCTCGGCCTCGTGCTGGCCGTGTCCCCCGTCTCCGGCGTAATGCCGCAACAGCCGCAGCGCTGCCCAGGGTGAGACCACAAAAGCCACGATCAACGAGAACATCATCGCTGCCGACGCCCCGATCGGGATCGGCCGCATGTAGGGCCCCATGAGGCCACGGACAAACGCCATCGGGAGAATCGCACCAATCACCGCGAATGTAGCCAGAATCGTGGGATTGCCCACTTCGTCTACAGCTTCCACTGCGACGTCCACCAACGAACGCCCGCGACTCTCCGGCAACCGAAAATGGCGGACAATGTTTTCGACCACCACAATGGCGTCGTCGACCAGGATGCCGATGGAGAAGATGAGAGCGAACAAAGTCACCCGGTTCAGCGTGTACCCCAACAGGTAGAAGATTGCCAACGTAAGGGCCAGGGTCACGGGGACGGCCAGCAGAACCACGCCAGATTCGCGCCAACCCAAGGCCAAGGCGATTAATAGAGTGACCGACAGGGTTGCGATGAGCAGGTGTTTGAGGAGTTCGTCCGACTTGTCCTTCGCGGTCTCGCCGTAGTTTCGTGTGACCGTGATATTCAGGTCCTGGGGTAGCATGTAGCCGCGCAGCGCGCCTACCTTTTCGAGAACGTGGTCCGCGATAATGCTCGCGTTTGTGCCCTTGCGCTTGGCGAGGGTGATGGTCACGGCGGGATATTCAGAATTGGCTGCCTGAGCACTCGTCCCCTTGGCATTTGCGAACAGCACATAGTTGTCGGGCTCGGCCGGGCCATCCTCGATTTTCTCCACCACGTCGCGCAAATAGACGGGCCTGCCGCTGTGAACTCCGACTACAACTTGCTGCAAGTCGCCGACACGAGTGAAAAACAATCCCGCTTCAACTTGGAATTCGCGGTTGTCGCGCGAGAAGCTTCCAGCCTGCCCGCGACTGTTCGCGCTCTGCAACTGGCCGACGATCGTTCCTGGCGTGAGACCGTAGGCAGCGAGCCGCTGTGTATCCAGGACAACGCGGACCTGGCGGGGTTGCCCGCCGATGATGGTCGTCTCCGAAATATCATCGAGTTTCTTGAGCGAGTTTTCCAGTTCGCCCGCGACTCGCCGCAGACGATAGGAGTCATAGTCCTTACCCCAAAGTGTCAGGGCCATGATCGGGACATCGTTAATCGAGCGGACTTTGATAACCGGTTGTGAGACGCCGGGCGGGATGCGGTCGAAATTCGAGTAGAGTTTGTTATAGGTCTGGATGATCGCGTCTTCTTCTTTTGTGCCCACATAAAAGCGCACGATCAACATGCTCATGCCGGGATGGCTGATCGAGTAGATGTATTCGACCCCCGGCACTTCGCGCAGCAGCTTCTCCATCGGAAGGCTGACGCGCTGCGCAACCTCCTGCGAGGACGCGCCCGGCATCTGCACAAAAACGTCAAGCATCGGGACGACGATCTGCGGTTCCTCTTCGCGCGGCGTTTCGAGGATGGCGAATGCACCGAGGAGGAGGGCAGCGACGATGACAAGCGGAGTCAGCTTGGAATCGATGAACGTGTGAGCAATCCGTCCTGCCAGGCCAAGCGCTGGGTGCTGGTTAGCCTGTCCGGAATTGTTGTTAGCAGTGCTCATCCATGACTCCCTAGTGCAACTCGATCTTCTTGCCGCTGAATTCCCGGTCACCCGGATCGGCGACGAGCGTCTCACCGGCTTGCAGGCCAGCGAGAACTTCCACTTGTCCTCCGTATGGTTTACCGAGCGTGATATACCGCAAGTTGGCAACCTTGTTCTGATCGAGCACGTAGATTCCCTGCAATTGCCCGCGCTCCACCACCGCGGTGCGCGGAATAAGAAGAGACGACCGCTGTCCGCGAGAAAATTGCGCCCGGCCAAAAAGCCCGGAACGCAGAGCTGGGTCGGAGGGCATTTCGATTTTCACCAAGAAGCTGCGGCTCGCTGCGTCTGCCGCAGGAACAATCTCGACAACCCGTCCTTTGAGCTCTTTATCTCCGACGGCATCGATAATGACGGGAACCTGCTGTCCCATGCGGACGTACTTCAGATCGGTTTCGTTGACGGTGGCTTCCAGCCGATAGTGGTGAAGGTCCTCCACGGTAAAGATTGGCATCCCGGGGCTGACTAGCATGCCGACATCCGCTTTCTTTTCGGTCACAAGGCCATCGAACGGAGCCAGGATATGCGTGTACCCGAGAGCGGTGTGTGCCTGTTGGACGGCCGCCTTCGCCTGCGTCTGCCCGGCACGGGCCATGTCGCGGCGCGCCTCCGCCGCCTGGTACCGGGCCTTTACTTCGTCGAACTCCTGCGGGCTGACCGACTTCTTCTCGTACAGGGTCTGATACCGCTTGAAGGTGGCTTCCGCCAAGGCAAGATCGGAGTCGGCTGCCGTGATTCCCTGCTGCGATGCGAGATCTGCCGCCGTCGCGCGGTCAAGAGCCGCACGCGGCTGGGCTTCGTCGAGGACGGCTAGCACCTGTCCGCGCTGGATCCGGTCTCCTTCGTGTACCCGAATCTCGACGATGTTCGCCATCATTTGGCCGGCAAGTTGGCTCGTCTGCGCCGCGTGCAACGTCCCCACCGCCTCCACCAGGTCCGGAACGTTCGCCGGTTGCACAGACAGCACCGATACGTTGCTTAGCGTCTCCGGTGCAGTGGTGGCGGTTTCACGCTCGCTTGAGCAGCCCCCCATGGTTGCTACCATGGTCGCAACAGCGAGAAAAAGGAGACCCGCTGTCACCACAGGCGCGAGTTTCATTCGGTTTCTTTGTTTCGCAGTAGAAATCAGATTCATGGATTAACCGCCGGTGATTGCAGATTCAAAGTCCCACTCGCCAACTCCAGATTGGCGGAGCTGATGTGAAACTGATATACCGCCTGCCAGTAGTCGGTCTGGCTGCGGCGCGCCGCCTCCTCCGCGCCCAGAAGGTCGGTAATTGTAATCAGGCCGCCCTCATAGCGATCCTGGTTGATGCGCAGACTCTCTTGTGCCTGGGCAATTGTCGTGCGTGCTACTCCTACCTGCTGGCGGCTGGAATCCAGATCGTAGTAGGCTTGGCGCACCTCCATTCGCACGGCGTCATTGGCCGCCTGCTTCAATGCCACCATCTTTTCAGCGATTGCCCGTTCCCGCGACAGAGCGGCCCGTTTTGCTCCACCCTCGAAGAGGTCAAACTGCAGTTCGACGCCCCCGAGCCAGTTATTACCGCCGCCACCAGCCAGCAGCGTGGGATTGTCCATCTCCCAACCGGCAAAAGCGTTCAGGCGCGGACCGAACGATGACTTGGCGATCGCAACACTCAGTTGTTGTGCGGACTGCTCGGATTCAATCCGCTTCAGATCTGGCCGGCTGGTGAGTGCTTTTTGCTCCACGTCAGCGAGCGTGGGAAACGCGAGATTCCGTTCGCCAAGCGGGTCGGCTGGCTGATATAAAGCATCCACAGGAACACCCATCGCGGTATTCAGTTGGGCTCGGGCGAGTTCCAGATTGTTTCTCGCGCGAATGAGTTCTTGTTCGCGGCTCGCCAGGCGGACCTTCGCGCTGAGCAGGTCCGACTCCACCACCACCCCGCTGTCGAACCTCGCCTGGCTGCGTTCCATGATCGACTTGGCCGTTTGCTCCGCCTGATCTGCTACTTCCACTTGCTTGGTCGCGAGCAACAAGCCGTAGTAGGACTGCACTACACGGAACAAAATCTCCTGATCGGTCCGCTCCAGTTGATGGACGGCAGCATGATTCATCTCCGTGGCGCGACTGACTCCATGCCAGCTAGCGAAGGAATCGAACAGGTTCCAGGTTCCGCCAAAACGCGTGGTGAAGTTCCCGAACGGCCGTGGCGTGTTCAACTGGTTCAAGTCGAAGTCGCTTGTCGTGAAACGCTGCTGCCGAAGCTTGGTGCCAAATACGTATATCGGATCGTTACCGCGGGTGCCGAGTTCCGAGAACGTCACATGCGGCATGAGGAATGACTGCGCCTCGCGCACTCCTGCCGAGGCCGCCTTGGTATCCGCGACCGCCGCTTTGCGTAGCGGATTCTTCTCCAGAGCGATGCTCGCCGCTTGCTGCAACGAAAGAGGGGAGGGCGCAGGCGGCGCTTGGGAAGACATCGTCCCAGTGACACAAAGGACAACGACAGCTAACTGCAGAATCGGAAAAGAACGGCGAGCAGCAATATAGATGCGCATAGCGATAAGACCCAATCGAGGAAAGAGTTGGAATCGTCTTTTTATCCTGCTCTCAGGACCAAGACTCAGGCCGTGACCTCGATCACCAAGTTGGGGTGGAAGCTGTTGCATTAGCAATCTCTTAAGCCTGGGTTGCGGCTGGCTCCGCTGGATTCAGCCAATCAGTCTTTTCGGCGACGATTTCAAACGTGGTGTGGAAGCTGGCCGTCTTTTGCACCATCGCCCCGACTGAACAATACTTCTCCTCCGACAGGTGAATTGCCTGCTCGATGGCCGAAGCATCAATATCGAAACCCCGAACAACATGATGAATCCGAACTGCCGTAAACACCTGCGGCGGGCGTTCCGCTTGGTCAGCTTCCACCCGCACTTCATAGCCGGTGACTTTCTGATGGTATTTCTGGCGGAGAATCGTGATCACGTCAAATGCCGTGCATCCTGCGAGTCCGGCTGCAATCAGTTCAATCGGTTTAGGGCCGGTTCCCCCGGCACTATCGTCTAGCAAGAAATAGTGTTCACTGCCAGTTCGAGCAACGAATTGTCTTTGCTGGGCAAGCGGCTGTGTCAGTTCAACTTTTGCAGAAATCATGAGTCTCCCTCACTGGCTCCTCCATGGGAGCCACATGAATAAATGCAAGCCTGACGAATTTGTTACAGGAAATAAGAATGGGCCGCTAAAGGAAGGCAGCGCAGAGCGGCCTAAGGCTGTTTGATCCAGTCACTTCCAGCTGGTCGCGAGCGCCCGGCTGTAGGTCGCGAGCAGCTTCTTTCTTAGGCCAGCCGCCCTTTCCCGATCCGGGCAGTCAGCAGGCGACTGCTGGCAGCGTTGTATGGTCGACTCCAGACTGCGGAGGAATTTCTTGCATGGTTCACAGCCGTTCATGTGGGTCTCGATTTCTTTGCAGGAGAAGTCATCCAGCTCACCATCAAGATAGTCCGACAGCCCCGCAAATATCTTCTTGCAACGACCGGTGCCAGACGGGGCTCCCGCATTTCGCTGCAATCGTCCCGTAATACCTTGCTTCACTCCCTCGTTCACCTTCGCCAGTTCCCTCCGCACGAATAAGCGGGCCCGGTGGAGTCGCACGCGTATGGTGCCTGGGCGCAAGCCGGTGATCTCCCCGACCTCTTCATCGGTGAAGCCTTCCATGTCACGCAGCACAAGAATGATGCGATAGTGTGGCGGCAGATACCGAATCGCCTCCCGCAGCCGCTGCCCCTGTTCACCACGAATGGCCGAACCTTCCGGAGTGACAGTAGTGAGCCCGTCGAGCCGCTCGAACTCCTCCCGGTTAGGCATCAACTCCTCCAGGGAGAGTTCCTCTTTCGGTGCGAATTTGCTCTTGCGCCGGTTCATGAGACAGCGATTCTTCGCCACTTTGTACAACCACGTCGCCAGAGCTCTGGAGTTGTCAAACTTTGACAGGTAGGGCAACGACTTTACCAGGACTTCCTGCATCGTGTCTTCGGCATCCTGCTGTTGTCCGCACACTCTCATACTGAAAGCAAACACGGCTCCTTGCAGCAGCCTTACTGCTTTCTCAAGTGCGCCGTCGCCGCCGCGCTTCAGCAAAACGATGGCTTCGTCGATGTCAGAACGCATTCGAGCAACTCCGTGGTTTCTGTCTATACCCTAGCTATATGCATGTATAATTATATAGTGAATAAGGCACTCTTTGTCCGTCCGGAAGGCAGACGATGATCCACGAGAAGATGGTCGAACTGGTCGCGCGCCGATTCCAGATACTTGGGGAGCCTTGCCGCCTCCGCATCCTGCAAACACTTCAAGGCGGTGCAATGACCGTTAACCAGATTGTCAGTGAGTTGGATGGGAATCAGCCCAACATATCGAAACACCTTCAAATCCTCTTCGATGCTGGGCTCGTCGGCCGCGCGCGTTCCCGCAACAGTGTCTTTTATAGTGTCGCCGATCCTGTCGTGTTCAAACTTTGCGACTTAGTGTGCCGCAGCACGGCGCGGCATGCCGCTCACTTGCAACAATACGCTGCCGGCACAGGGCGAAGGAGTGGAATCCAGACACAAAAAAGCCATCTTCGATCAAAGGTTGGTTCGTTACAGGGGGTGAACTGAATGCCGCAATGGGCATGGATGATCGTTTTTATCTTCGCTTACCTGGTGTTGACCCAATGGCTGCTGCCCAAGCTTGGTGTGCCAACTTGACGCACCAACTCCTGTTCTGTCGAGTCTCGACGGAGTGAAAAGTCAGGCAACAAAGGTAGAGATTAAAGACCACCATGGGCGACCGCCTTTTTAAACCACAGAATGCACACAAACTCGATGATCCCGAGCGACAGGTCTGGCTGCCGGTTGTCGATGTCATTCGAGCGATAGCGATTCGGCCTGGAATGCACGTTGCTGATGTCGGTGCGGGAACTGGTTACTTCGCTATTCCCATGGCCCAGGCCGTCGGCCCTAACGGGAAGGTATACGCGATCGACTTGCAACCCGAGATGCTCAGCCTTCTACGGGAAAAGATCAAGCAACTAGACGCTACCCGCAACATCGATTTGGCACAAGGCGAGGCGAGCAGAACAACTCTCGGACCGAAATGCGCCGACGCTGTATTGATAGCGAACGTTTGGCATGAATTAGACGATCATGAAGCCGCATTGCGGGAGGCTGCACGCATCCTGGTGCCAAGTGGAACTCTGGGGTTGCTCGACTGGCGTCCGGATAAGAACTCTCCTCCGGGGCCGCCCTCAGACCATCGCCTGCCGGCGAATGATGTCGTGCAATTTTTGACCAAACACCACTGGACGACAGCGCCGCCGGTCAACATTGGGCTCTACAGCTACTTCATCAGCGCCCGTCCGCCACACTCAGCCGAGTCAATCTCTACTTAACACAACTGGGGAGAAAGGCAATGCCCCTACAACTCAGGTAAGAATACCGGCATGGAAAATTTCCGACTTAAAGTCTTTCGAGCGGTGGCCAAACACTTGAACTTCCGGAGGGCAGCGGAGGAACTCTGCCTCACACAGCCTGCCGTTACCCTCCAGATCAAAGCTCTGGAACAGCACCTTGGAGTGCAGCTATTTGATCGCAGTGGTGTTCGCATCGCACTTACCCCTGCTGGCACCATGCTCCTGAAATATGCCGGCAAAATCGAGAAGTTGGAAACAGCGGCGATGGCAGCTTTATCACAGTTTGCCGACGGGCAACGGGGCGAGTTGCGGATCGGTGCATCGTTGACGATTGCGCAGTACATTTTGCCTCACCTCTTAGGAACGTTCCAGCAGCAGCACCCTCAAGTCCGGCCTCACGTCACCACATGCAACACGGAGCAAGTGCTGGAAGCGTTGGTGGCGCACGAAGTGTCGCTTGGTTTCATCGAAGGCCCCACCCTGCGTCGAGATGTGCGAACCGAGGTTTTCCTCGAAGATGAGATTGTCCTGATGGTGCCGCCAGCCCACGAATGGAGCGAACGTGGCTTCGTTGAGCCTGAGGAATTGAAGCAAGAGCGGTTGCTTATGCGGGAGCGCGGCTCCGGGACGCGCCGCGTCGTCGAGATGGCTCTACAGAAGCGTGGCGTCAAGCCCAAGCACCTGAACCTTGCGATGGAGTTCGACTCGACCGAAGGCATCATAACCGCCGTTGAAGCTGGCCTTGGAATCGGATTTGCATCGCTCTGGTCTATAAGCAAAGAGCTCCAGGTTGGCTCTCTTCGAGTCGTGCCGATCCACGGAGTCCGGATCATGCGGCCACTCAGCGTGGCGTATCCCCCTGGCCAAGAACCGCAAGGGACTACACTGGCATTCCTCCATTTCCTGCGATCTCGCCACGAAGTGATAAGCCCAACGCGGTCAAAGGCCCGACCCCTCGCCCGATCGTTAGATGTCTAATCTCCTGCCGCCAACGACAACTTGCCAGGGGCTCGTGAGCCCGCCACGGCATTGTCAGGCGATAAGCCGCGCGCATGAGCAATAAGAATTACTGCTTGGACAGACAGGTGTCAGCGCTGCGAGACTGAATCCTTGAGGAACACCAAGAATATCTTCTTTGTTGGCCTTGTCGTAGCTGCCAGTGGCCTCATTTCGACCCCGTTGGCTCTGCTGGCCGGGCTGATCTACGGTATGTCGTTCCCCCACCCCTATCACCTGGACGCCAAGAAACTGTCCGCATTTCTCCTGCAGGCATCTATCGTCGGACTCGGGTTTGGAATGAATTTGCACGAGGTCGTACGGGCGGGGCGGACCGGATTCCTATACACCGCGCTCAGCATAAGCTTTGCCATGCTCCTCGGTCTCGGAATTGGACACTTGTTCAAGGTGCAACGGATACCTTCGCTCCTGATCAGCGCGGGTACCGCAATCTGCGGCGGAAGTGCGATTGCCGCCGTTGGACCCGTCGTGAACGCAGGAGAAGAGGAGATGGCCGTCTCGCTCGGGACTGTGTTCGTGCTGAATTCGGTTGCCCTGTTTCTCTTCCCGGTCGTCGGATACGCCCTTCACCTCACACAATCTCAGTTCGGATTGTGGTCCGCCCTCGCCATCCACGACACCAGCTCGGTCGTTGGTGCAACCGCAAAATACGGCTCCCAGGCGTTAATGATCGGGACTACGATCAAGCTGGCCAGGGCGCTGTGGATCGTTCCTGTGGCGTTTGCAGTGGCAATCTTGAAAAAGAGCAAGTCCCGGATCAAGTGGCCGTGGTTCATCTTGCTCTTCTGCCTGGCCGCCGTTGCCGGTACGTATTTGCCCTTATTCGGCTCGCTGTATCCTAAACTCAGCACGCTGGGAAAGACCGGGTTGACGGTTACGCTTTATCTGATCGGCACAGGGATTTCGAGATCGACATTGAAACAAGTAGGCGTGCGTCCGCTACTGCAGGGAATCTTGCTTTGGGCGATTGTGGCGATCTCTTCGCTCGCTCTCATCCGCTTCGGCTTCATCTCAATCTGATGGTTCTCCAAGCGAAAACTGACCATTACCAGTACAAATCACAGTCGCTAGAATGCCTCCGAGTCGGTTTCGGGATTTCCGCCTCAACTACTGGAAGAAGGGCGGGAGCGACGGGACTCGAACCCGCTACGGACGCGAAACTCTCGACGGGCATCTGCGTTTAGTTGGGAACTAGCCGACGCTTGCTTCTTCCTTGCGAGTCCGGTAGTCAACCGCTGATAATACCGAAGGAGGCCGAATGAAACGTCTATCGATGAAATGCGCAATCACCATTGTTCTTGTTGGGACTGCGGCAAGCATGGCAGCATCAGTTTGGGCCGTTCGTGCAAATTCGCAAACCCGCTTGGGCGGCGCGACCGGGGCCATGTCTCCCGCTTATCAGGCGACACTTTTATCCAGTTCGGAGCTAATCAACCCGGAAGAGCTAGTCAAGATCCTTCAGTCCCCCAAGGGAGAAAAGCCGCTCATGATCCATGTGGGGCCCCACGTTCTTTACGAGCAGGCGCATATCCCTGGTTCCGAGTACATCGGCCCTGCTTCTAGCGAGATCGGTATACAGCAGCTGCGTAAACGTGTGGAGACTCTGTCCCGACGCAAGTTCATCGTTATCTATTGCGGATGTTGCCCATGGAGCCATTGTCCGACCGTCAAGCCTGCCGACGACGCGCTCCATGCGATGGGCTTTACCAACGTGAAGGTGCTCTATATCCCCGATAATTTTGGCGCGAACTGGGTGGATAAAGGCTATCCGATTGCCAAGGGAGAATAGTGCCGGCGACGCTGCTTCGATCAAGGACAACACTGGGAAAGAAGATTCTGATCGCCACCGCGGCCATCGCAGTCGCGATGGTAGTGTTTTTCCTGAACCGGCATCGTGGTATATCCTCGGGCACCGATATTACGAATATCGCCGGGCATCCGTTCGCTCCGGAATTCTCGCTTCCCGAATTGACCGGACAAACGCTCGACCTCTCCGCCTCCCGGGGCAAAGTAGTTCTCCTCGACTTCTGGGCAACCTGGTGTGACCCGTGCCGGGAGGAAATCCCACATTTCGTGGAATTGCAAAACAAATACCGGGATCAAGGTTTGCAGATCATTGGCATTTCAATGGACGACGGGCCTGCTCCTGTCCGCGACTTCTACCAGCGCTTCCACATGAACTATCCGGTTGGTATGGGCAACGCCAAGATTGGTGAACTTTACGGGGGAGTGCTCGGCTTGCCGATCGCTTTCCTCATCGGCCGCGATGGCCGGATCGAAGCCAAACACATTGGAGCGACGGATATATCGGTTTTTGAACGGGAGATCAAAGCTCTCCTGCAACCTCAATGAACATCCCAATATCCACAGGTGAAAACTACCGAGTACGACGCCCGGCGTGTGGTATACGAGCGTGTGGCCGCTGTGCTCACCTTGGTGTCACTGCCCGTGTGATGAGAGAATCCGCAAAAGAGATCCGACATGGCAGCAGATTATGCACAAATGGCTGACAACCTTCGTTGCTTCTACGACTTTACAGGTAAGGTCGTGCTCTTCGTCGGGGCGGGCGGAAAGCAACTGCTCGACCCCTCCGCCGGAACCAAGAAGCTTATCGCCATCGATCAGGATGTCGAGGCGCTTAGGGAACTAGCGGCGAACGTTGCCGCAAAGGGCATACAGGATTCCGTGGAGGTTGTTGGCAGCAAGTTCGAGGATGTCGCACTGTCAGGCGATGTGGTCTATTTCGAATTTTGTCTACACGAGATGGCCGATCCCCAGAAGGCGCTGACCCATGCTAAGAACCTGGCACGCGACATCGTGGTATTTGACCATTCGCCCGGCTCAGAGTGGATCTTCTACGGTGCGGAACAGGACAAGGTCCGCCGTAGTGCCGAGGCCATGGAGCGCTTCGGCATTCGGCGCCGCGAAAAGTTTCATACTGAACAGCGCTTCAAGAACCACGCCGAACTCCTTGCCAAGGTGGCTGTACAAGGCGTGATGGCGATCGAACGGACGCAGCGCTTCGCTGTTACTGCCAACATCTCTATCCCTATGACCTACGAGCTAGCTCTCTTGTAGGCCGCCAATCGATTGGGATGAAATAGGAATCACATTGAAAACCCGGGCTTAGTTTTAGCGGAGAAAAAAACGAGGGTGCTCCTCGAAATTGCCTACTGTCGGCGGAGACCTTAAAACAACGGGAGAGCAAGCCCGCTCGGAACACAGAACAGGCTCCGAAACGCCCAGAACAGCGAGCCCGCTAGGATCACTGATCAACGTGATGCTTGCCACCACATGGACCTGGCCCGATGCTATGATTCGCACCAGAGCAGCGGCTCAGGCTTAGAAAACCATCTGCCGCATCTGGAATTAGTATGAAAGAACAACAAAGTGTCGAACATCTGCTGGACGACATCGGCTGGAAAATCCTAAGCGAACTGCAACAGAATGCGCGTATGCCGTTCGCAGAACTCGACCGCATCGTGGGACTCTCCACCCCCGCGGTGACCGAGCGTGTTCACAAGATGGAACAGGCCGCAAGATGCCGGCGATATGCCAGCGCAAACCGTGATTTGAAGTTGCGGTAGCCGCGTTGTGTCGAAGTCCTTGTACCTGTCCGCGGCAGGTGCTCTACAATTGGCCTCGTCGAGTTTTTGCGGAAGCGTTTTTCATTGAAGTGATACATCCCGATCGTGCGACCGGCCTCGCGCCGCTTTGGTGGCCCCTATGAAAGAAAACGAAACTGAGCATCTGTTCGATGAGATTGGCTGGAAGATTTTGGGCGAGCTACAGCAGAATGCCCGCATCGCGTTTGCCGAATTGGGCCGGCGGGTTGGATTATCGACGCCCGCCGTTACGGAGCGAGTCCATAAGATGGAGGAGGCGGGAATCATTCTGGGTTATCGCGCGCAGATAGATCCGGCCAAAGCTGGGCTCCCGATCCTGGCATTCGTCACGGTCAAGGTCAGCGGGGAGAATCTCACTCACTTTATGAAACTCGCCGCCAGCCGGCCCGAAGTATTGGAGTGCCATCGGGTCACCGGTGCAGATTCATTTCTGCTCAAAACAGCCGTCTCCAATGTAGCTCACCTGGAGCGCTTACTGGATGCGCTGATGCCGTACGTGGCCACCACAACCTTGATGGTCCTCTCGACCGCCCTGGCGTGGGGAAATATCGTCAAGCCCGATAGCGCGTCTCAGGATCTCGGGACGGCTCGGCCTGCGTTTCGCTAGGATCATGGCAGCGCCAGATGATCTAGAAGCATTCTGAAGTCTCACTTCCATTTCGTTTCGTAAACTCGGCTAACATCCGTCACTCCTGTATGTATTTTGAGGATTGGGCGTCTTTACCATTGGTTCGACGCTGGGATGCGTCCTGCCTTGGATACGCCGAGGCAAGCTTCTTCAGAGGACAAGGTCAGATGGACGTATTTGTTTGGCAGGGAATAGAAATACCGGTGGATGACGACGGGTTCATACAGGAACCTGAGCGCTGGAATCCCGACATGGCTTGCGCTCTTGCCGCGACAGATGGCGTCGAGAAGCTAACCCCCGACCACTGGAAAGTCATTGACTACATTCGCGCGTATTACAAGGAAAACGATATCGCGCCCATGGTCCGCAGGATTTGCAAAGAAACACAGCTGAACTTGAGGCAGATTTTCGACCTCTTTCCTTCCGGACCAGCCAAGGGTGCATGTAAAGTAGCGGGCCTGCCGAAACCGACAGGTTGCGTGTAGCCAGGAGTCCCCATGCCCCCGCTTACCCTCGCGCTGCTTGCGGCGATTTCGGTCTTCGTGCTCGGTAACCTCTGCCGGGTGGTGAAGGCGATGCTCATGCCCGTCCAGCTTCGTTGGGATCTCTATCCCATCCCGAAAGGTCCGCGCGACCGGCAACGCTACGGTGGCTCTTATTTCGAGGAGAAGGAGTGGTGGACGAAGCCCATCGACACCGGTTATGGCGGCGAGTTGGCGTTCATTCTGAAGGAAGTTTTTCTTCTGCGAGGAGTTTTTGAGAACTTTCGCGCTCTGTGGGTCTGGTCGCTGCTGTTGCACTGGGGGCTCTACCTTTACCTGGCTTCAGCCGCGACGACCGTTGCCGTCTCAGCGATCGGCGCTCATCTTGTTTTCGGACGAACGCTTCTGTTGAATGCTGTCTTTGCCGGGTACGTTGCCGCATGCACGCTCGGCGGAATCGGCAGTCTCGGATTGCTGGCCACGCGGATTTTTAATTCCCGGCTCAAAGGATTCACCACGCGCACGACGATCTTCGACCTCTGTCTGCTTGCCGCGATCTTTGGAACAGGGATCATCGCCCTGTTCAATCCCAATCGCGGGCTTCTCACTGCCCTCGTCAATGCTGTGGATTGGCACCACGCAACGGGAGTGTACTCGGCGACCACATATTGTCATTTCGTATTGGTCGCGTTCTTCCTCGTCTATTTCCCGTTCACCCACATGACGCATATGTACATGAAGTACTTTACGTGGCATGGCGTGCGCTGGGACGACTTGCCGGCCCGCTTCGACGAAGGCGGACCGGAGGCCCTGGCGAAGAACCTGGCGCGGCATGTGTCATGGCAGGCTCCCCACATCGAAGGAGGGCCCAAGCAATCGTGGGCCAACGTGGCATCCAGCAGCGGGCAGCAGGAAAAGACCACACATGATTAAGATCGAAGACATAGCGCGTCCCGCCGAGCGGCTCACCGAAGTTGACGCGGAGCGCCTGGCGCCGCTTCCTCCTCCCTACGATGGAGCGGACGCGCTGCCGCCGCGCAAGCGTCTCACCGACAAGGCCCGGGCAAATTGCGATTCGTCGCTCGACGGCTTCCTTGCCGTCGGCATGGCCCGTCCACAGACGGAAGCGGAAGAGCGGCAACTTGTCGAACGCTTTCTTGCCGGGCTGGACCGGTTGCTCTCGCCCGAAGACAACTGGACGTTTCTGCAACAGCTCACGCTGTCGCTCGACCACTGTGCCCGCTGCCAGACTTGCGTCGAGTCGTGCCCGATTTACACGGCCAGCGGCCGCGAAGAGGTGTATCGCCCGACATTTCGCAGCGAAGTCTTTCGCCGCATCGTGAAGAAGTACGCTAAGCGCGGTGGCAAATTGCTGGCGAAGCTGAAGGGCGAAGACATCGAAGTCAACGCCACCACGATTCTCCGGCTGCTCGAATCCGCCTACCGGTGTACTCTTTGCCGCCGCTGCGCCCAGGCCTGCCCCATGGGCGTCGACAACGCGCTGCTCACGCGCGAGATTCGCAAGCTATTCAGCATGGAATTGGGCATCGCACCCAAGGAACTTCATGAGCAGGGATCGGTCCTGCAACTCCGCGTGGGGTCAAGCACTGGCTTGAAACCGCGCGTGGTGAAGGACACCATCGAGTTTCTCGACGAAGAGATCCGCGAGCAGACAGGTCTCAACATCCATACGCCGTGGGATAAGCCAGGAGCAGATGTTCTCCTGATCCACAACGCCGGAGAAATCACCGCCTGGCCGGAAAACCCCATGGCATTCGCTATCATCCTGGAGGCTGCGGGCATCAGTTGGACGATGTCGAGCGATCTCGCCGGCTACGACAGCGTGAATTACGGACTGTGGTACGACGACGCCCAGTTTGCGCGAGTCGCCGTTCGGCAGGTGCAAGCGGCCAAGAAACTCGGCGTGAAGAAGATCGTCCTGGGAGAATGCGGACACGCGCATAAAGCCTCCGTGGTCACCGCCGACCGGCTTTTGCCGAAGGATCTCGACATCCCTCGCGAAAGCTCCATGACCTTCTTGCGCGACATTGTGCTGAGCGGCCGGCTCAAACTCGACCCCGCGCGGAACGCTTTCCCGGTCACGTTGCATGACCCGTGCAATATGGTCCGCATGATGGGCATTGTGAAGCCGCAGCGCGACATCCTGAAGGCGATTTGCCCGCAGTTTCGCGAAATGGCGCCCCACGGCGTGGAGAATTATTGCTGCGGCGGCGGTTCCGGCTTTGCCGTCATGTCGGCCTTCAACTTCGAAGATTGGCGATTCCTGGTTGCCGGCCGAACCAAACTGAAACAGATTCTGGAAGCCTTCGCCGACTGTCCCGAGCCCGAAACAAGGAAATACGTATGTACACCTTGCTCGAATTGCAAAGGACAGTTTCGCGACCTCTTTAACTATTACGGAGTTTGGAAAAAGTCGGGCATCCTATACGGCGGTCTCGTGGAGTTGATTGTGAACGCGATGACCGATTTACAGACGCCTTATATCAAGTGGGAGTTTCACTGAGTTCGAGTACCCATCCGCTTTCTTACGGAGTGAACATGGAAGAACGATTGATCTACTTCGACAACGCAGCCACCGTCTGGCCCAAGCCAGAGGGCGTATACAAATTCATGGACGAGTTTTTTCGGACGCACGGCGTGAATCCCGGCCGTAGCGGCTACGATCTGGCGGTCGAGGCGGGCTCGCTGCTGGACAAAACTCGTAAGCGGCTCACCAAATTCTTTGGTGGCGATGAAGATGCCCCCGAGCGCCTGGTGTTCGGCTATAACGTGACCGACGCGCTCAACCTCGCGATTCCCGGACTGGTCGGCCAGGGCGACCACGTGATCACTACCAACCTCGAACACAATTCCGTGATCCGGCCCGTCAACCACAGGGTCCGCGATTATGGCGCCGAAGCCACCTACCTGCCATTTAACGCGCAGGGATTCATCGAGCCTGACGCTGTGCGCAAGGCGATCCGAAAAAATACGCGCGTCGTTATCGTGAATCACGGGTCGAACGTCATCGGCACGGTTCAACCGATTCCAGAGATCGGGGCGATTTGCCGTGAACACGATCTCATCTTCGTCGTGGATACCGCCCAAACCGCGGGCGTAATTCCCATCAACATGAAAAAGATGAACATCGACGTGCTCGCCTTCACCGGGCACAAAGCCCTGATGGGAAGCATGGGAATTGGCGGGCTCTCGGTGCGCAAGCACGTCGAGATTCGCCAAGTCCGCAGCGGTGGCACGGGCGTGCGCTCGGCGGACCCGTATCACCTGACCGACTATCCATGGCGCCTGGAATACGGAACGCCCAACATGATGGGAGTGGCGTCGTTGTGGGCCGGACAGGATTGGCTCGATGGGCATGGAGTCGCGAACATCCACCGCCAGGAGATGGCGCTTGCCAGACAACTCGTCGACGGCCTGCGCACCATCGAGGGCGTTAAGCTCTATTGCTGCGACAATCTCGACAACCATCTCTCGACCATTCTCATGAACCTGGAAGGTGTCGACCCAGCTCATGTGGGAGTCATGCTCGACGTCGACTACAGCATTGCGACGCGCACCGGCCTGCATTGCGCGCCGCTTGTACACAGGCAGCTTGGAATCGAGGAAACAGACGGCGGAGTCAGGTTCTCTGTGGGAGCGTTCAACACCGAGGCGGATGTCGCCGCTGCCATAGCGGCCGTCGCGGACATCGCACAGTGGGCACGGGAGCATCAGGCCAAGAACCAGAATCGGCTTCAGCAAGTGGCAAAGTGAATGAAAACGCCGGAGCAAATCATTTTGGAGGTGTTATGTCCAACGAGGATTGGAGAGTGGGCCAGATTGAGCGAATGGGTCCAACCAGAGATGCAACGGGTCAGCCCGCGATCAATGGCACATCTTTCGGTGTGGAATTGATCGGTCATTCCAGCCGCCTTCGCATCGAGGTCGCGGTAACCTCCGTTGCGCACAGCCAACTGGACGCCTTAGGGTTCTCCGACGAAGACGCGGTCAGGACATTCGTCGAAACACAATTGGCGGCTTCCTCTGACGATCGGTGGAAGCCAGACACTTGTCCTTGGCTGACAGTCGACAGTTACAGCATGGATAAGTTATTGGAAAATTTGAAATCACCCGCTGTTCCCTTGAGAGCGGGCGGGACTCGCTAACTTTGGGCGGACGGCTCCAAGTGGATTTGTTCTCATTCCACCTGCGGCTGCTGCGGGAAACCCCTTTTTGACCACTGGGAGCTAAGCGCCGATTTTCGCTTGGGTCCCTCCGCTTATCCGGTTTGTCAGCCAATCTGGCCCCTCGACTGAAGTACAGTTGAGATGAATTGCAGGCTTTTCCGCGTCAAGTGCGAGGCTGGGCAACATAGAAGAGCACGGCGAAGTAGTGACAGGTGCTTCCGGCCAGCACAAAGAGATGCCATAACGCGTGGAAGTAAGACAGGCGGTCGAAAGCGAAGAAGACTATGCCCACGGTATAGAGCAGGCCACCCAGCACAATCCAGACTATGCCGTGCCACGTGAGAGCGTGCAGTAAAGGGCGCATCACGAACACGCCCAGCCAACCCATTCCCACATACACAACGACCGACGCGATGGCGAAACGTCCTATTGCGAAACTCTTGAACAGAATTCCCAGGATGGCGAGGCCCCACACAATGGCGAACAGAAGCCATCCCAACCGCCCGCGCAGCGACACCAGGGCGAAGGGAGTGTAGGTTCCGGCGATCAGAAGATAGATTGCCGAATGATCAATGATTTGCAGAACGTGACGCGCGCGGGTGCGAACGAGCGAGTGATACAGAGTAGAGCAGACATAGACCAGCACCAGTGTACAGCCAAAAACCGAGCAACTGGCAATCTGCCAAGCCGTCCCCCCACCGTAGTGACCACCAGTACAACCGTTCCTGCGAAAGCGAGCCCCGCCCCGATGCCATGCGTAACGGAGTTCGCGATGATGTCGTCCAGCCTGTGTTCCTTGACCATAGGAAGATGATAAACATCAGGGTGTTCAGCAGTAAGAGCCCCTGCAACAACTGTTCGACAAAGGATTCTGGCCAAGGTACAGAGCCTGAAGACGTCCAGGACGAGAACTAGGCATCATCCTGTCGTCCAACTTCCGTGTTGCGCGTGATCCAAGAACAATCTGAAGAATGGCTGCCTATCAGCTGCGAAGGAGGTTACTTCTACCGCAGATTCTCGGACCGCGTTTGCTTCATCTGCGCCTTTAGCGCCGTCGCTTACGGCTCACGCGCTCGCGTGACTCTAGTCACAGCCCTTTAGCATGAACTCCCCTCATGCTAAAGGGATAACGCAGGGGACAGAATGAACTATCCCATTTGGCAACTTGGATTTCCTGGCGGACTGCTGATCGCGGCGGTAGCGGTGCTTCACGTCTTCATCTCTCACTTCGCGGTTGGCGGGGGTGCGTATCTGGTTCTAACCGAGCGTCGTGCGTACGCACGCAACGATGCGGAGCTGCTCGCGTACGTGAAGCATCATTCCAAGTTCTTCGCGCTGTTGACCGTAGTTCTTGGGGCGGTGACCGGCGTGGGCATCTGGTTCACCATTGGATTGGTCAGCCCGGAGGCAACTTCTTCGCTCATTCACACGTTTGTTTGGGGATGGGCGATCGAATGGGTCTTCTTCTTCGTCGAGATCGCTGCCGCTCTCATCTACGCCTACCAGTGGGACCGGCTGGGTCGGGAAACTCATCTCATCGTCGGCTGGATCTATTTTGTCGCCGCCTGGGCGAGCTTGGTGGTGATCAACGGCATTATCACCTATATGCTCACGCCGGGACGCTGGCTCGAAACCCAAAACTTCTGGGCCGGCTTCTTCAACCCCACTTACTGGCCCTCGTTGTTCATTCGTAGCGCAATGGCAGTGGGTCTGGCGGGTATTTTCGGGCTGGTGACCGCGATGTGGGAACCTTCTGCTTTGCGGGAGCGGGTTGTGCGTTGGGCGGGCTGGTGGCTGGTGCTGGGAGTTGCATCTCTGCTTCCTCTGAGTCGCTGGTATTTCCACGACCTTCCTTCCTACTCGCGAGCGTATTTCAGCGGGATGTACACGGCAGTCCAACATGCCCTGCTGGCAGGAGCAGTTTGTGCCGGGGTGGCACTGGCACTGGCGCTGTTGTTCGCGCTTCTCCGGCCGAAGATGATGAACCCAGTGGTCGTGGCAGTGCTGCTGCTTGCCGGGATTAGCGTCATGGGCGCTGGCGAATATTTGCGCGAGTTCAGCCGCTATCCCTACGTCATAAACAGCTACATCTATGCCAACGACATAAGAGTAGGGCAGGTGGAGGGTATCGTCGCGAATGGTGTCGCCAAGATTTCGCCGTGGGTCGAAGGCATCACTGACGACCGCCATGCCTATGGCCGGGCACTTTTTGCCATGGAGTGCGGCTCTTGTCACTCCGTGGATGGCTATCGCGGGATGCGCAAATTCGCCCGTGGATGGGATGCGAAGCTTGGCAGCGCGATTCTGCTGCACCTGCCTGTAATTCGCGAGATTATGCCACCGTTTGCCGGCGATGAGCATGACCGCGCAGCCTTGGGTAGTTATCTGGCCTCACTTGCGCCGGCAACACCGTTCGGCGCGAACGAAAAAGAACTCGGGCAACAGGTGTTCGCGATCCATTGCGCGATGTGTCACAGCGTTGGCGGTCAGCGGCGTCCGCTCGACCTCAAGGGAACCGATCCCGAGGGAATCGTCGGAATGCTCGGAACGCTGGGGGACATCAATCCAGACATGCCGCCTTTTACTGGTACTGACGCGGAAGGTCACGCATTGGCCGTGTATCTGAGCGATCCCAGACAGTAGTCAGCAGGAGGATTTATCGTCATGACCATGCCCATTCCTTATCCCGATCCCATGCCGTTGCCGGCGCCGGTCTGGCTTCTGCGCACGCTGCTCCTGCTCACATTCTTTCTTCACGTCTTGTTCATGAACTGCCTGTTGGGAGGCACAGCCGTTGCCCTGGTCTGTGCGATGCAGCGCAAGAGTTCGGCATTTTCTGCGCGGCTTGCCGGCGATCTCGGCCGCCTCCTGCCCTCTGTTTTTGCCTTCACCATCACGCTGGGCGTAGCGCCGCTGCTGTTCCTCCAGGTGATGTATGGACAATTCCTTTACACCAGTTCGATCCTGATCGGGGTGCCCTGGCTGGCCATTATTGGGATGGTTGTTCTCGCGTACTACGGCGTCTACTTCTTCTCCATGAAGGAGCACGAGCAGAAGGGCGGGACGACGGTAGTTCTGACTCTGGTGGTGCTGCTGCTTGCAACCGTTGCCTTCGTCTACAGCAATAACTTCACCCTAATGCTGACGCCGGAGCGATGGCTGGACCTTTATCACAGCAATACCGGCGGCTGGAACCTGAACTGGTCAGAACCTTCCCTTCTGCCACGGTACCTTCATTTTGTGTTAGGCGCGTTGGCGGTTTCCGGACTGGGGTTGGTAGTGATGGGCCTGCGCAGCCAGGAAGACGAGTATCGCCAGTGGCTCATCGAACAAGGATCCTTGCTGTTTACCGGCGCTACCCTGCTCAATTTTGGAGTGGGGTTCTGGTTCTTAGTGAAATTGTCTGGTCCGGCGCGACTGACCTTTGTCGGTGGCAATGGATTCGCGACCGCGTTGTTAGGGGTCGGAATGCTACTGCCGCTGGCTGCGGTTGCGCATCTCATCATGGCGAAAACTAACAAGTCTCCGAAGCGGCAACTGGCAATCGGCGTAAGCTGCGGCTTGCTGACCGTGGCAGCTATGGTCGTCATGCGCGACGTGCTGCGAAACCTTGCGCTCGCGCCCTACTTCAGCCCCAATCAACTGCCGGTTGCGCCGCAGTGGAGCATCATTGTGCTTTTCGTGGTTTTATTCGTAGCCGGGCTGGCAACTTTGTATTACATGCTGCGTAAGGTCGCGATCGCAACCAGGATGCAGGTGGCCGCAGCCCAAAAGCTTCGGTAGATCCTACGTTGCTCACGGGAAGGTTGTTTCACGTTCCCGTCGCGTGACTAGGCTCACCTCAACGCGGGACGTGGCCACTCGACATTACTCCTCATCCGCAGAAGGAGCCGCACTCGGCGCGTCGGTTCGAGTCTCGAGGGATGACTCCCGGCTGGTCGGCAACTCTTACCTAATCCTGCGATGCCCAGCCTGTTTGGTATTCTCCGGTGCGCACAATGGTCATGGCACAATAACTGTAGATTCCGGTACAGCGTCAAACCGCAGCTTGTGCGACGTCAATCAGTGTGTTTTCAGCGCGGATGAAATCGGGTGGAACCGGGGATTTTGGTACGGCCAACCACTGGTCAACAAGGTATACCCGTGGACCAGCGGGCAACTCGGCGAAACAGGGGGCGAAAGGCCGCATAAAATGAAGTCAGCGCAGACCCCCTTTTGAACCACCAGGGCTAAGCGCCAATTTCCGCCAGGGTTGTTGGAGATAACCTCCTGTTTGTCCGTCATCCGTCCGGAACCTCGCCACAAGCCGACTTCAGGGGATTAATCTGCCTCGGTGAGCGCATCGGCGATGATGCGCTCACCGAGATGGGTGGAACGGCCTTGCCTGTGCCTGGCGCGTTTACGCCAACGATTTCGCCGCTGTCGCATGGGGCTTCGATACGACCGAAAAGAGGTTCTTCCTGGTTGCGGCAGAGGCGCCGATGACTCCGCCAAACAGGGCGCCCACTACACCAAGGCCAGCCGCATCCTGCCCCGTAAGATAGAGGCCCCGAATCGGCGTTCTGGCTCCGAGCTCGCGCATCAGGAAACGGTCCGGTGTGGAGGCGATGCCATAGATCTCTCCATGCCCGTAGTTCATAAAATGGCGTGTTGTGAGCGGCGTCGACAGTTCGGTGTATGCGATGTTGCCAACCACGGAGGGCGCTTGCCGCTCCAGTTCGGCGAGCAGCCGCGCTGCAAGCCGCTCCTTGAACTCACCGTACTCGTCCCCACGCCGCTTCCAGCGCGTTTCTTCCCAGCGGCCGAAGGCCGCATAAGGGAGCATGGTGATGGCCTCGACCGTGCTCTTTCCCGGATGCCGGCGTTGAAAATCCGGGTCCTTGGCCGATGGGAATGAGAGATACACAACCGGCAATGGCGCATCGAGGTCGCGCTCGGACTTCTCCACATTCGCATCGTGATCGAAGGATGGATAGACCCAAAGGTTCGTGCCTTGCAGGCCAAGCGCGGCATCGCTCTGCGATAGTCCAACATAGAGGTTGATATGCGAGGTCGAAGGCTGAAGGCGGCGCAACTGCTTGCGCAGTGATTCGAGGGCGGAAAGATTCGGCGGCAAGAACCGCTCAAATGTATTGACCGCGCCCGCATCGCTCAGCACCACACCAGAGCGGAATTCGCGCCCGTCGCTCATCCGTACCCCCGCCGCTTTCGCGCCGTCGAGCAGAATACTGGTAACCTCGGCGCTGGTGACCACTGCGCCGCCGTTGCGCTCGATCCGTGGGACGATCGCCGCCGCGATCACACTAGCTCCCCCCACCGGGTAGCTGGCCCCTCCAAAGTAATGCTCGGCGATCGTCGCATGAACAGCAAAGCTGCTTTTCCCCGGAGGCAGCCCGTAGTCGCCCCATTGTCCGGTCAGTACCCCGATCAGGTCCCGATTCTTGGTGAAACTCTCGAGAACCTCGCGCGTAGTCCGTCTCGCCCAGCGCATGTAGGACAAGCGCATCAGGTCGCCGGCCAGCGCCGCCACTGGAGCCGGAACCGCCTTTTCCGCGTTGTAAAGGCCGCTCGCGCGGTTGCACGCTTGAACCGCAGCGATATACCGGTCGATGGCCTTGATCTCGCTCGGAAACGATTGACCGAGACCTTCCCGGAAGTGCTCCAGTCCGGCAGCATACTCGAATGTCCGGCCTTCGATGATGAAGCGATCGTATATCTCCGGCATGGCCTGCCACCGTACCTTGCCCTCGGTAAGGTAGTCGAATGCGCGGCGCTCTGCGGACCTCTCATCCTGCATCTGGCCGATGTAATGCAGCCCTACATCCCATTCGTATCCGGGCCGATGAAACGTATGGGTGAACCCGCCAGCCACGTAGTGTCTTTCAAGTACCAGCACGCGCTTGCCCGCGTGCATACCCATCAGGACTGCCGCTGTGAGTCCGCCGATGCCGGAGCCGATCACGATCGCATCCCACGTCTCCGCCAGCTTTGCCTGCTTGTAAGGAACTCCACTTGCCATCATCTCGTCCTCCGTGTGTCACTGGTCCACCTCATGGGTATGTTGGCAGTGACAACATAAGATTAGATCGCGAAGTTGCTAATGTCAACATCGTTCTGCTAAAAAGGAGCATGACCCGCTCACAGCCTTACCATCACGACAATCTTCGCCAAACTCTGCTGGACGCTGCAGTGGCCCTGATCGGAGAGGTCGGCCCCCGGGCATTTACGCTGCGCGAGGTGGCGCGACGCGCGGGCGTATCGCACAATGCCCCCTATCGCCACTTTGCCAGCAAGGATGAACTGCTGGCGGAGGTCGCTGCCGAGGGATTCGACCGGCTTACCGTTTCGATGCGGAAGAACATGGCCCGGGCCACATCGCCGCGGGAGCGGCTGCAGGAGTGCGGTTGCGGTTATGTGGCGTTCGCCCTGCGTTGGCCGCAGCATTTCCTGGTAATGTTCGATCTGCCTCAGGCCACGCTTGCGTGCGAAAAGCGCCGAACCGCCGGGCAAAATGCCTTTGCCGTTCTTGAGGAGTGTATCGCCGCCGCGCAGCAGTTCGGGGACCTTCCGGCCGGCGATCCGTTGCCTTTGGCGTGGACGGCGTGGTCATTGGTTCATGGCATTGCCAAACTTGCCATCAGCGGAAATCTTCCCCTCAGCGCCCGCGCCACTATCGAATTTGCCCGCAACGCCTGTCAGACAATCGTCGGCGGGATGAAGGCTAGGCCATCCGGTTTTGGTATTCCGTGACCGGACGGACCGCACAGTCTGAGTGACCTACCCGAACCGGGATGTGAGGCAGTATTCGGCTTTTCCGCAATTCCGGGGAGTACAATCAACCTAATATGACCAGCCGTAATATCGAATCTCATTCCGTCTTGGAAATCTGCGCACACGTCAAACGTATGGGCTACGTTGCTTCCTCGCGGGTTCGGCTTTATGGCGAAGAGTTTGAAGTACTGTCAGACCCATTTCCTGAGGATGGTGGGGTCGCCGTTCACGTCAAGTCGACGAAAGACTCAAGGATTTCCGTGCTGCGACTTCCCGCAACGGTTCTTCAGAGTGTAAGAGGCAAAGTCAGTAACGCCGCTTAGCCTCCGACCAGACTGACAACGACGAGTTCAATGCAGGGCCCCATGAAACTCGGCCTGTTCGCACTCCTGACCATCTGCGGTTTCCTCATCTTCGCGCTCACCATGACGTTTGTGCCCGTTTTGCCGGGTTGGGCCAACTACGCCGCAAGAGGTGGATTCCTTCTCGTCTTCGGCGCCCTGTGGTGGTTCGCACGCGGCGGGAATCCACTAAGCCGCTTTCGGCCGGTTTTCTTTGCCTACTTCACGGCAGTCTTTGGATCTTCGTTAGGGTTCTTCTTGGCAGACCCGGGGCTTAAGTTCCTTGGCCTGACGACCCAAACGCCGATGGGAGTCGCTGTGGCGAGGTTTTTGCAATCGTCGCTGATCGTGATCGGGATTCTCGCCGTCGCGAAGCTCTGCGGGGAGGATTTCGCATCGCTATACATCCGAAAAGGTCGTTTGATACTCGGTCTCAGCTTGGGCTTTATCGGCGCTGCCGCTTGTTCAGTTCTCGCCCTCCAGCAGCCAGCGGTTAGAGCCCTGGGCACAGCCAGACTCATCTCATGGGCCCCATGGATACTGCTTTTTTCTTTATCCGGGGCCTTCATGGAGGAACTCCTCTTCCGCGGATTGTTCCTGGGACGGTACGAGCCACTGATTGGAAAATGGTTGTCCCTTCTTTCGACCGCCTTGGTCTTCACTTTGGCACACATGCAAATCACCTACGCGCCGAATGGTTTATGGAAGTTTCTGTTCGTGCTCTTCGGGTTCTCGATCGCTTGGGGGTGGCTCATGCAGAAGACCGAGAGCTTATGGGGATCGGTCCTGTTTCACGCCGCGGCGGATTTCTTGATTATCCTGCCGGTCTTCATCAGTTTCGGTGCCGTGTGATCCAGACAATCGCGGGATGTTTGAGCCTGAAATCTCGGTCGGCCCTGTTGGCTCTTTGAAACGCCACGCCTCGGCGACAGTCAATTGTCTGGTAACGCGACTTATCGGGAATTGACCATCAGACGCCAAAGGATTCCCTGCCCGTTGGGATAGCCTTCCTCCGGTTGCTTGAACCGGACTTTTATCTTCGGCCGGATTGTCTTGCCATCCTTGTCAATCCATGCCACTCACACCTTACCGGATTAGGGAAGGTCTACTCGTCATCCGGCCATTATAAAAAGGCGGCTATAGCGTCATCTGAACTAGTTGCGATCGATCGTGCGCCGGCGAGCTGCGTAGGCAGCAACCTTGAGCCGGTTTCCACAGAGTTGCATGCTGCACCAGCGCCGGGTCCCTTTCTTGCTTGTGTCATAGAAGTGCAGCACGCACTGTCCACATTTGCGGACACGGTTGCGATCCGCGTCCGCAAACAACATGGCCGCACTGTGCGCCAGAGGAGCAAACAAGTCTTCAGGCCGGCGCGGATCGAACCACAACTCCGTTGTGGACGCGTTGCCACGCGCGTTCAGCCTGGTGAGCATGGGATGCTCTGCCATTAAGTGATTCAGTTCGTCTAGGGCCGCGCGATGAACTGTCCCGCCACGTTCCCTGGCGAGGACCTCCTTTCTCACCCTGTCATGTGACACTGCCTGTATACGGTCATTTCAGCGCGCTCAAAATCTGTCTCCCCCGTCTAGATTCAACACTTGCAACAGGTGCGCACTGGCATTTGACTTGCATCACTCAAGCATGTGACCGACATCACCCCAAATGCGAAACAAGCGGACATGTGGATAGCGACCACATTAGGTACGGAAAGGGATTCAATTCAGCTTCGCTGACTCCGTGCACTAGGGCCTATGGCTGGCGCGTGGCCACCGCTGCCCCGGCCGAACAAGCCGTCGTGATCGGCCCCGGTGGTGTGAAACAGAAGGGCTTTATGTCAGTGAAAGCACAAAATCAGAGGGGGTAAATATGAGTTCCGTTGTTGATGTGAGCGCCGAAACGACTCGCAAAGAGTCCGATAGTCTCGGCGAAGTTAATGTTCCGGCTGACAAGCTGTGGGGCGCACAAACCCAGCGATCTCTCGAGCATTCGTGTTGATGCAGGATGACGATTGCGTCTAGCACGATTTCATCCCGCTTACGTGCAAGCGATTCTTTGAAGTGGGCGGGGTCACGGGTGTATGCACTCATTGGAGCACCTGTGATATTCTGCGGGCGTGAATCCCGTGCAGAATCCCACACAGAGACAGGCGCAGGGTCAACCCCCGACCAGTCCTGACATGCCGATGGTTTTCTGGGCGAATGGGATACAGATGGGATACACAAAGTCTGTAAGTTATTGAAGGCCGACGTAGCTCAGTTGGTAGAGCAGCCGATTCGTAATCGGCAGGTCATCAGTTCAAGTCTGATCGTCGGCTCCATTCTTTCAAGCACTTGCGATCAGTTCACCGAGACCTGCTGCACAACTGCTGCACGAGCTATTCTTGCCTCCAACTGATTCATGGCGTCGGTCACAACTTGGGGCACCGTCT